>ERZ772987.121-NODE-121-length-15781-cov-7.59182_pt1 | contig 15781 bp, 12 predicted proteins | sample MGYA00511129_ERZ772987 | MGnify/ENA primary metagenome ERZ772987 (study PRJEB29015, sample SAMEA2738058) | human oral metagenome | biome: human oral; feature: human-associated habitat; material: saliva | place: China | collected 2222 ...
CGACCGAATCACCCCCTACCTCTAACCCCCATACACAGAAAAATTGACAGGCTCGATGGATACCGTGCTGGGTGCGTGCGCGTGCGCAGCGTCGGACAGGAATTCGATATGATTGCCATTCCTGCTGGTGTCCTGGAGGTAGGGCGAATACGACAGTGCCTCGTCGTACTTCCCGGATTCAATGAGTTCCATGTAGCGGCTCCACGCCTCGATCTGCGTCAGGTCTGGCACGCGCGTGGAATGCCACCAGTAGCCCGCCCCGGCAGCGGCGGCCACGAGGCCCACGCACGAGGCCGTGGCGATCCAGCGCTTGCGCCGCGAGGAGGGGGTGGGCGAGGGGTCTTGCGGTGTGCTCGTCGCTGAGGGCTGGGGCATGAGGGTTCCTTACGTAGGTGTATAAGAAAGCTACCAAAGGGGAGGGGCGCGGAACAAGTGGCTGTCGGCGCTCGCAAGGTCTGACTGGCGACGTGACAGTGGGGGTTTGTCGAGCGCGTGTTGGCCGTTATGATGGCACGTGGTTAGGTTTTCCTCGCATTGGAGAGAGGTATCGTGAACGGGCGGACTCTGTATCACCGTCTTTATGGTCGCTGGGTGCGGGCTCGGCTGCGTTGGTCTGTGTCGCCGCCGGTATTTTTTGCGCGAAAGCGCTACTGGTTGACGAGCGTCGCGGTCCTCGTTCTCATTGTTGGGGCGGTCGCCTCCGTGTTGGCGTGGCGCTCGCACGTTGAGCGGGTTGAGCGGGAGCTGGACGCGCAGGCGCTGGCTGGTGCGACCAGCGTGGTGAATGCCTACTGCGATGCGATCCTAAAGGGAAACGTTGATGAGGCGGCGGCGTTGGATGGCCTCGCCGATTCGACGGACCCGGAGTGGATGCTCACCGATGCGGGTGAGGATTTCAGGGTTCCGGCGGGTACTCATATGTCTCTGACAGTGTCTGAGGGGATGCTCTCGGCCGACAGGCTGACTGCGACCTTCGAGGTCACGAGTACTGATAGGTTCAGGAGGGGCACGCCTGAGCATATCGAGATGGTGGCGCGCCGTGAGAGCCTGGATGCGCCGTGGATGATCGCTACGAGCATGGCGCAGACTGTGACGGTCGAGATGCCCGCCGCCACGACCGAGGTTCTCTTCAACGGCGCTACCATCGCTTCCTTTAACCCCGTGGCGGAGTGGCCGGTCAAAGGACGGGCCCTCACGTTGACCCTCTACCCGGGGATGTATGAGATCGGCGCGCGCTCATTCAGTAGCGAAGCGCGCCTAAGCTCGTTGCCTGGCAAGCTTCAGCAGCTCTATCGAGATGACGAGTATCGCGCAGTCCGGTCTCAGTTCGACGTTGAGCTGTCGAGTACCGGTGCCGTGATGGTAACTCCCTTCACCTTCGACGCTACTGTCTTGGAAAACGAAACAGAGATCGAGCTCGTGAAGATTGTCATGGAGTGTATCGACACGCAGGGAAGCGTATCCGATCTGTGTCCCGACATGACCAAGAACGCCCCACCGAGAGTCAAGCAGAGGGACCTTCGTCGGGAAATCGAGTACTACGACATCTCCGTCACCATCAACTCTCCGACGACGTTCACTATTATCTCGCTGAGTCTCCCCAACGCGGACACGGGCGTCCATCAGTACTACAAGGGCACGGGCACCATGTCCTACGACGAGAACGGTGACGAAACGATCACCGCGATCACCCTCACCCCGAGCGACACCTGACTCTCCCGCAGATGCCCACTAGCCCACGGTCGGCGCGGCTAGACCCCGGTCGGCGCGGCGCCGGGGCCGTCAGAACTATCGGCGTCGTTTACCCACCGTGCATGAGGCGTCGGGTGAGTCTGAGGCATCAGGGAAGCTGATGTCACAGGTAACGTAAACAGTCGAGATGTGGTAGCCCTCTTTGAGGATGGTCTCGCCCATGTCGACGTAGAACCCGAACCAAGTCGGATGCACTTCGAAGCTGATGAGGTCAACAGGTGGGAGGGCGGGGGCATCAGAGCGCAGTGCCAGGACACCGCATTTCTGCACATCAGCAGGATTGAGGAAAGGCATGGAAGAGCTGAAACTGGTCCGGCAGTCCATCATGAAAGCCTGGGCTGCCCCGTTGGCCCAATCCTTCAGCTCGTCGCTGGCGACCACCTCGAACGAGGGCGGACCGGCCGTGCGTAGTTCCCCCACGTTGTCGCCGAGCGGGTAGGTAAAGTCCACTTTCCAGTAGGGTTCGTGATCCGCGTGCGCCACCATTCGATACCGTCCCGCAAAAAGGCGATGCCGCGCGTCGGGGTCAGAGACGGCCACGTCACCTACGCGCACGTCGCGCATGCCGGAGAAAGAAACGCTTGGAGTCACCCCTCCAAAGTTTGCTTGCCACATGCCAAGCGAGCCGTTTCTTCTCTCGGTACTTCTCAATGAGAAGGAAAGAGTATCGGGCTCCGAGGAATCGTCGTAGACGAAGGTGGTGTCAAACCATTCAGAACTTGTGCTTGAGGCCTGCGTGCTGACGTCACTGACCTGCGGAGCGCCGACGTGGGAACGATCTGTCAGCAGTTCGGTGGAAAACCCGTCCGTGTGGAACGGGTTGCTCCCGTCCGTGAGTGAAAAAGCCTCCTCGTACTTACCGTCCGCGATAAGCGAGGCGAAGCGAGCAGCAGCATCCTCCGCGCTCACGTCGGACAGGTACACGTAGTTCGACCAGTAGCCCGCCCCGGACGCGGCGGCCACGAGGCCCACGCACGAGGCCGTGGCGATCCAGCGCTTGCGCCGCGACGGGCGTGATGGCGACTCCGTCGACGAGTCATTCGTTGCTGTTTCAGTGTGTGACATGGAGACTCCCAGGGTGTGCATCTCGGACGGGGGAACCCTTACCATCTCAAGAGTTGGTGAGAGGTGAGCGGTCTAGACCGTGATGGTTGTGCAATTCCTGATTGAGTTGGCGTGGACTATTGTATGTCTCAATGGGTGAGGAGCGTGATCGGTGAGATTGCATGCTCGTGATGCTGGCATTATGAGAAGCGAGGCTTGACTGTAATGTACCTATCGAGAGTTTTGCGAATCTTTGAGAGGTCTTCGTATGACTCAGTCTCAGTAGCTTTTGTGTCAGCTTCGAAGTCGCGAAGTCCAGCTGCGATTCCCTCACACGATTCGGCTAGGCGCTCAATACAATCCTGGATGGAGTTGAGTGTGATAACCAGTTTGGGCCATGCCCCTGAAGTGCCGAGACCGATGGCGCTGGAATGAGAGAATGCGGATGGGTAGCGTGTATAATAGGCCTCGTTTTTGACTTCGCGAAGAAGTTCAGCTACGTGTGGTAAGTTGTGGTCATAGGTATTCTTTAGGTTGGTCCAGTTTATCTCGATATTATTACTTGAATATTTGTCGGAACTTGCGCTCTGCTTGTCGATGCGTATCGTGCCTTTGTTGTCGCATACACTCAGCTTGTTAGCAATTTCTGTAAATCCATTTCCGATTCCTGTTTCAGCCGACGTTAGGTGTGTATTGATCTCATCGAGCGATTTCTTGAGGGCGTTGATGATGTCTGTGGGGCTCAGAATGAGGGAATAATTGAACCAGTCCTCTTCTTCGTCTACAGTGAGCCAATCTGCGATGCGATCAATCGAGTCGGCAATAGTGGTAAGATCTCCCTTCATTAGGTTCTGTACATCGGCTGTGATCTTTAAAATGGTTGATGAAGCGTGCAAAATGGAAATAGTGCCGCGTGAGTTTGTATATGTGTTACAAGCTGAAATAGCGGAGCGGAGTGCTTTTCTTACATCAGAGCGTGTGATTAGTAGAGCGTGTCTGGTTGTTACATATAAAGAGGTGAGAGCGTAGGTTGCATCCTGAAGATAAGATAAAGCCGGTTGTATCTTTCCGACCATTTCGGCGGCGACTCTGTCAAGAGTTAGTGACTCTTGTTTATCAAGGTCATGGCCGATCAATTCGAGCCAATAGGGAATTGCGGTGTCGTTCTCTTGCTTGTAAGGATGGAGCGAGCGTGCCCAAAGATTGCTATGATCGCATGCCTGTTCCATTTCTTCGCCGGTTGCAAAATATCGGTAATTGCTGACAATTGCGTCAATTTGGCTGCGCAAGTCGTTAAATGTTTTGGTGAAAGAGGTTTTGCCTACCGTTTGAGCGGATGTGCACGTACCGCCACCTTCGCCATCGTCCGTGGGGCGTGTGATGGTCCTTGGTTCAGTTGGAAATCCGTGTGTGTGCCGCGGGTACTCGACATACTCCTCACCAGCCACGACATAATTGATTGATATCATATAGGCGTCGCAATAGGCGCGCTTGAGTTCTTTTACGAGTTTGTCAAATTCAGCGGTGTGGTCAATGCTGGCCTCTTCCAGGTCGAAACTGTTCCCCCCGAGTTCAAAGGGATTGTAAGCTACCATCGTTTGCTCCTGAGTGTCGGTCATTTTAATCTTATCAGTTGTTCAGGTGGGAAGCAATGGTCTCGTGGTGGTTGGGTGAGACCTGGGTAGTTCCTGCAGTTGTTCAAGTGCGCGGTGCTCGAGGAAGGCGTCGCGCCCCTCCTGGGCCTCGGCGGTGTGGTGGGTTACTGAGGGTACGATCGTTCGATAGTATGTGGAGCGGTCAGGTTTTTCGCTCCTACGTGAGAGAGGCGCTATGACAGCGAAGAAGCTTTATCACCGCCTGTACGCGCGTGTGGTGTGGGCTCGGCTGCGTTGGTCTGTGTCGCCGCCGGTGTTTTTTGTGCGAAAGCGGTACTGGTTGACGAGCGTCGCGGTCCTCGTCCTCATTGTTGGGGCGGTCGCCTCGGTGTTGGCGTGGCGCTCGCACGTTGAGCGTGTTGAGCGGGAGCTGGATGCTCAGGCGCTGGCCGGTGCGACCAGCGTGGTGAATGCCTACTGCGATGCGATCCTAAAGGGAAACGTTGATGAGGCGGCGGCGTTGGATGGCCTCGCCGATTCGACGGACCCGGAGTGGATGCTCACCGATGCGGGTGAGGATTTCAGGGTTCCGGCGGGTACTCATATGTCTCTGACAGTGTCTGAGGGGATGCTCTCGGCCGACAGGCTGACTGCGACCTTCGAGGTCACGAGTACTGATAGGTTCAGGAGGGGCACGCCTGAGCATATCGAGATGGTGGCGCGCCGTGAGAGCCTGGATGCGCCGTGGATGATCGCTACGAGCATGGCGCAGACTGTGACGGTCGAGATGCCCGCCGCCACGACCGAGGTTCTCTTCAACGGCGCTACCATCGCTTCCTTTAACCCCGTGGCGGAGTGGCCGGTCAAAGGACGGGCCCTCACGTTGACCCTCTACCCGGGGATGTATGAGATCGGCGCGCGCTCATTCAGTAGCGAAGCGCGCCTAAGCTCGTTGCCTGGCAAGCTTCAGCAGCTCTATCGAGATGACGAGTATCGCGCAGTCCGGTCTCAGTTCGACGTTGAGCTGTCGAGTACCGGTGCCGTGATGGTAACTCCCTTCACCTTCGACGCTACTGTCTTGGAAAACGAAACAGAGATCGAGCTCGTGAAGATTGTCATGGAGTGTATCGACACGCAGGGAAGCGTATCCGATCTGTGTCCCGACATGACCAAGAACGCCCCACCGAGAGTCAAGCAGAGGGACCTTCGTCGGGAAATCGAGTACTACGACATCTCCGTCACCATCAACTCTCCGACGACCTTCACGATTGAGAGGCTGTATGTCCCGAACCCAGCGCCCGACATGGCCGAGTCATACACGGGCACTGTCACCGTCACCTATGATGATGAGAGGCATCAGACGATCACGGGCATCACGCTCACTGCCCGCGAATAGGGGGCGCATAGAGGAGGCCTCGGGGTCGCGTCCGCGATCCCGAGGCCTCCTGGCACAGTCGCCCGGCGGGCCAGGCCTCAGTAGTAGTAGGGGTAGTCCTCCCAGCGGGGCGCGCGGTGCTCGAGGAAGGCATCGCGGCCCTCCTGCGCCTCGGCCGTCATGTACGCCATGCGCGTGGCCTCGCCCGCGAAGACCTGCTGGCCCGCCAGCCCGTCGTCGGCCAGGTTGAAGGCGAACTTCAGCATGCGGATGGCCTGCGGGGACTTCGTCGCGATGGTCGCGGCCCACTCCAGGGCGGTCTCCTCGAGCTGGGCGTGGGGGACCGCGCGGTTGATGACGCCCCACCGCTCGGCAGTTTCGGCGTCGTAGCGCTCGGCGAGGAAGAAGATCTCGCGCGCACGCTTGTCGCCCGCCTGGCGGGCCAGCAGCGCTGAGCCGTAGCCGGCATCGAAAGACCCCACGTTCGCGTCCGTCTGCATGAACGCCGCGTGCTCGATGGAGGCCACCGACAGGTCCGCCACGACGTTGAGGGAGTGACCGCCGCCCGCAGCCCAGCCGGGAACGGCCGCGATGACGACCTTGGGCATCGTGCGGATGAGTCGCTGGACCTCCAGGATGTGCAGGCGCCCGGCGCGCGCCGGGTCGATCTGCTCGCGCCGCTGCGCGGTGGCCGCCTCCGGGTCCGCCCCCTCGACCTCGTAGCGGTACCCGTCACGGCCTCGGACCCTCTGGTCCCCGCCCGAGCAGAACGAGTAGCCGCCGTCGCGCGCCGACGGGCCGTTGCCCGTCAGGATGACGGCCGCGACCGACGAGGTCTGGCGCGCGTGGTCGAGCGCCCGGTACAGCTCGTCGACCGTGCCCGGACGGAAGGCGTTACGAATATCGGGGCGATCAAAGGCAATGCGCACGACCGGCATGTCCGCGCCCTCGGGGCGACCGTCGGCCGCGGGGCCGCGCGAAATCCCGCGGTGGTAGGTGATGTCAGCGAAGTCGAATCCCTCAACCTCACGCCAGCGGGTCGGGTCGAAGGTGTCGGAGACAAAAGGAAGAGCACTCATGCCTCGGATTCTAATGGACGAGGCCGGGGCGGGCTTTCGGCACCGGGCCGGGTCTCGCAGTCGGCTGGGGAAGGGGGCGGAGGGCCGCATGTCCAACCGGGGAGGTCGCCTGCGCGGCTGCGCGTCGCACCTGGTGGCAAGCTAACCGCACGGAATGACCGAAAGGCGAGGGGGTGTCTAGATGGTGATAACTAGTCACTTTTCCTGTGAGGTGTGAGATGTCTTTATTTGCCAGGTGTTTGGTAGGTGTTGAGAGTCTGTCACTTATTTATAGTTAGCGCAAAATGTCTTACAAGTGGTAGCGTGAAGCAGTTGAGCTTGAGGGCAGCATGCGCGACAATATTACCGATATGTAAGGAGGGGAGCGATGAACGCTTCGCAGTACGCCACGCTTATGCGTATTCCCATGCGTCAGTTGAGTCGTCAGACGCGCTACGCCCTCGAAGGTGTCGACGACATTCTCGTGTACAAGGTAGCGATGACCACACGCTTCCGTGGGGTGACTCGCCGCGAGGGCCTCCTTCTTCACGGCCACGCCGGATGGGGCGAAGCCGCCCCCTTCTGGAACTATGACGACGCCGAATCCTCGCGCTGGCTGGGCGCCGCCCTCGAGTCCGCGCGCCGCTTCCCGCCCGTGCCCCGGCGCAAGTACGTGCCCGTCAACGTGACCGTTCCCGTTATCTCCCCCGAAGAGGCCTACGACCGAGTCAAGGCCTCCGGCGGGTGCGCGACCGCGAAAATCAAGGTCGCCGAACCCGGCGTGAGCATCTCGCGCGACTGCGCGCGCATCGCCGCCGTCGCCGACGCCCTGCGTGAGACCGTGGGCGGGCAGGCGATGATCCGCCTCGACGCCAACGGCGCCTGGGAGGTCGACGAGGCGCGCGCCGCCATCCCCGCCATGGCCGAGGCCGCCGGCGTCGTCCCCATCGAATACGTCGAACAGCCCTGCCTGACCGTCGACGAACTCGCCGAGGTGCGCCGCAGCGTCGACGTGCCCATCGCCGCCGACGAATCCATCCGCCGCGCCGAAGACCCCCTCGAGGTGGCCCGCAAGGAAGCCGCCGACGTCGTCATCATCAAGGTCGCACCCCTGGGAGGCGTGCGCTCCGCCCTGAAGGTCGCCCGCAAGTGCGGCCTCGGCGTCGTCGTCTCCTCCGCCCTCGAAACGTCCGTGGGCCTGTCCGTCGGCGTCGCCGCTGCCGCCGCCGTGCCCGGCATCCCCCGGGCGGCCGGACTGGCCACGGCCTCGTTGCTCGTCGCGGACGTCACCACCCCCCTCGTGCCCGAGCGCGGCCGCCTGCCCGTGGGGCGCCTCGAACCCGACCTGGACCTCATCGGGCGCGGCCCGCAGGACTCCGACCTCGTGAGCCGCTGGGGAATGCGCCTCGAAGGCATGGCTGAGCACCTGGGGGCGGGATCCCGGTAGGCTGGGCCTATGCCCTCCGTCGACACCGCCCGCGCGATCCTGGCCGCCCTGGATGACCTGGGCCTCACGCACGTCCTGTACTGCCCGGGCTCGCGCAGCGCGCCCTTCGCCTACGCCCTCGAATCCGGGGCGTTCGGCGGGCATGCCATGCCTGTCCTCGACGAACGCGGCGCCGGTTTTGCGGCCGTGGGCCTAGCCCGCACCGGCGCGCTGCCCGCCGTCATCGTCACCTCCGGCACCGCCGTCGCCGAGCTGACCCCCGCCGTCCTCGAGGCCTCCCACGCGCGCCTGCCCCTCCTCGTCATTAGCGCCGATCGGCCCGGCGAGCTGCGCGGCGTCGGCGCATCCCAAGCCACCTTCCAGTCCGGCCTCTTCGGCGTGCACGCGCGCGCCAGCATTGACCTGGAACCGCAGGAGCCCTCGCGCGCGCTCGTCGGCCAGCTCGCGCGCGCCGTCGCTGCCGCCTGCGGGGCGCCCACCGGCACGCCCGGACCCGTCCAGATCAACGTCGCCTTCCGCGATCCGCTCACGCCGCAGTCGCACGCGTCCGGGGCCGCGGGTGAATCGCAGGACGAGGCCATGGCCTCGTTCGTCCCGCGCCCGACCCGGGTGCGGCCCACCAACGCCGCGCCCGAGCGCTGGGAGGACGTCGTGGGGGCCGCACGCGCCGGGCTGATCGTCGCCGGCGAGGGAACGTCGCCCCTCGCAACGCAGTGGTCACGCGCCTCCGGGTTCCCGCTCCTGGCCGAGCCCGCCTCCGGGGCGTGGGCGGGCGGGGGAGTGACCCCCTACGAACAAGCCATCGTCTCCTCCCCCCTGGCGGGCGAGGTGGACACCGTCGTCGTGACCGGCAGACCCACCCTGTCGCGGCCCATCCACGCGCTGCTCGCGCGCCCCGACGTGCGCGTGGTCGTCGTCGACGCCCACGCACCCTGGGTGGACATCTCCGGCAATGCCTCCGTCGTCGTTCCTGCCCTGGCCGCGCCCCTGCGGCCGAGGTGCGGCGGCGAGTGGGCCGCCCGCGTGCGCGCCGCCGCCGACGAGGCAGGCCTGCGCATCGACGCTCTCCTGGCCACGGGGTCCGGGCGCACCATGCTCTCTCTGGCGCGCACCGTCGCCTCGGCGACTCGCGGGCCCCTCGTGCTGGGAGCCTCCAACCCCGTGCGCGCCTTCGACCTGGCGGTTGAGTCCCTGACGGGCCGACCCGTGTTCTCAAACCGCGGCCAAGCCGGCATCGACGGCACCATCGCTACCGCCGTCGGCATCGCCGCCGGACTCGGCAACGCCCGCATAGCCGTGCCTACCGGACTTGGCGAACCGCGCGACGATGCTCGCGGCCGAGCCCAGGCCTCGCGCGTCACCGCCGTCATGGGTGACCTGACCCTGTGTCACGACGCCTCCTCGCTGGCGCTCGCGGCGGCCACGGGAGCCGAGCTTGACATCATCGTCGCCGACGACGAGGGCGGCGGTATCTTCGCCACCCTCGAGCATGGGAATGCCGCCACTCCCGAGGCCTACGACCGTTGGTTCGGCGTCACCCAACACGTCAACTATGAGGCGCTTGCCGCCGCCTACGGCGTCGGCTTCGCGCGCGCAGCCACCCCGAGCGAGCTTGCCTCGGTTCTCGCTGATCCGCCGACCGGGCCGCGCCTCATCCACGCGCCCGTCGAGCGGGCGGCCCACCTGTACGCGCAGGCGCGCAACGCGTTGAACGCCTCCTAGGTCGCGTGCGCGGGCCTGAGGGCTTCTACCGTCCGCGCTCTCCATGCTCCACCTCGGCACGGTTCCCCAACAATGTCGCACGTAATTCCCTCGTGCGTATTTCAAGATTTGAAATCGAGTTGTTGGAATTGCAACGTTTGTGGGGTTGGTTGAAAGTTGTAGTAAGGGAATTACGTGCGAGATTTGGGGGGACCTCCGTTCGTGCGCGCGGTGGTACCCGCCGCATGCGCGGGTCCATCATTCAGGAAACTCACAGGGCGCTTCCAGTGCTCGTTGGAAGAAACGCCTCATACTGGTGAATAACTAATGAACTGACACTAGAGGAAACCATGACTGAGCCTCGTATTCCAGCCCCCGACACCGGCTCTGGCACCCAGCCCGCGCCCAGCTACCCGCGCCCCTCCTCCGACCCCGCGTCCAGGCCTACGGTGGGTGGAGCGGCCGCCGCGCAGGCGCAGGCCGAGCGTGACGCCCAGGAGATGCGCGCGGCCACAACGATCCCGGCACCCGCGCAAGCCGATCATGACGCCGCGTCCAGGCCTACTGTGGGTGGAGCGGCCGCCGCGCAGGCGCAGGCCGAGCGTGACGCCACTCAGGAGATGCGCGCGGCCACAACGATTCCGGCACCTGCCACCCCCGCCGCCCCCGCGCACTCCGCGCCGGGCGCAGAGCGCGGCGAGGCCTCGGGCGGCGCCTACGCGCCCCCCGCAGGAATGCCGGTCACCGGATACGCGGCCCCGGCCTCGTCCCCGGAACCCGGACAAACCATCATCATCAAGAAGCGCGGACCCGGGTGGGTCGCCCTGCTGGGCGCAATGCTCCTGACGATCGGCTTGACCCTGGGCGCGATGCTGTACGTGCGCCCCGAGCTGCTGCGCGTCGCCACGGCGGAGAACCTCAACAACGGCACCGTCGCGACCGTGCCCGCGTCGAGCGACGTCGCCGACTGGACCGCAGTCGCCGCGGCCGTGTCCCCCGCGGTCGTCACCATCCAGAGTCAGGGAGCGTCCTCGGGCGGCACCGGGTCCGGCGTCATCTACGACGCCCAGGGTGACATCGTTACCAACTACCACGTGATCTCCCCGGCAATCGACGGCGGCCAGCTTCAGGTCACCCTGGCGGACGGGCGCCTGTACGCCGCGCGCATCGTCGGCCACGACAAGACCACCGACCTGGCCGTCATCCGCCTGGAAAATCCGCCGTCGAACCTGACGGTCGCGCGCTTCGCGAGCTCGCAGAACCTCAAGGTCGGCGCCCCCGTCATGGCCATCGGCGCGCCGCTGGGCCTGTCGAACACGGTCACGACCGGCATCGTGTCCGCGCTCAACCGCCCCGTGGAGGTCTCCATGGACGAGGGCTCCGCCTCGCAGGATCAGACGCAGGCCTCCTCGGACCTGGTCATCACCAACGCGATCCAGATTGACGCCTCGATCAACCCGGGCAACTCCGGTGGCCCGCTCTTCGACTCGACGGGCGCGGTGATCGGCATTAACTCCTCGATCAAGTCGCTCGCCACCTCAGAGGATGGGCAGGCTGGCTCGATCGGCCTGGGCTTCGCGATCCCCTCCGACCTGGTGGTGTCCATCGCCGAACAGCTCATCTCTAACGGCTTCGCCTCCCACGGCCTGCTCGGCGTGACCGTCAAGGCCGCGACCGCCACCGTCGGATCTGACACCTACGTCGGCGCCCAGGTGCAGGATGTCACCTCCGGCTCCGGCGCCGCGAGCGCGGGTCTGCGCGCCGGGGACGTCATCCTCAAGGTCGAAGGCCAGGAAGTCACCAGCCCCAAGCAGCTCATCGGCTACGTGCGCCGCTACAAGGCGGGCGACACGATCAACCTGACGATCGCTCGGGACGGCTCGACTCAGGACGTCGCCGTTACGATCCAGGGTTCCTAATTTGCGCTCGTCATTGACGAGGCCCGCCGTCCCCTCGTGGGATGGCGGGCCTTTGCGTGTGGCGGGGTGGGGGAAGAGGCGTGTTGCGTTGCTGGGTGTGTCTCTTGCGTGGGGAGATGCGCGGGTGGCCTTGTTGTCTGGGCGCTCGCGGATAGGTTTCGTCTTCGCGGATAGGTTATCCACTCGTGGATAGGTTACGAAGCTATCCGTATGTTTATAAGCTATCCGCGTGCTCGTTACCTATCCGCATGTTCATAAGCTATCCGCGTGCTCGTTACCTATCCGCGTGCTCGTTACCTATCCGCGTGCTCGTTACCTATCCGCGAAGCACAGCAACGAGTTCGAGCGCTCCGGCGGGCCGCCGTCACACCCCGAGGGCGTCCAGGAGCGGGCGCATCTTCGCTTCCGTCTCGGTCAACTCCAAGTCGGGGTCCGAATCCGGCATGATGCCGGCCCCGGCAAAAAGGCGCAGGCGAGTCCCGGAGGCCAGGCCGCATCGCAGGGCGATCGCGAACTCGCCGTTGCCGACCGTGTCGACCCAGCCCACCGGCCCGGAGTAGCGGCCGCGCTCGGTGTCCTCCAGCTCCTCGATGAGGCGCATCGCAGCATCGCGGGGCGTCCCGCACACGGCCGCCGTCGGATGCAGGGCGGCGACCCCCCCAGCGAATATGACCTACGCCAAGCGGCCTGGACAACAGTCGCATAAACAAACTGTCAACAACGTGCGCACAACCCCACGGGCAAACCGTGAATTACTTGAGCGGAGTGCAGTCGAGCTTGGGCTCTGCTCCGTCGTAGGCAAAGTTGATGGTGCACGTGAAGGGGGTCGCGGGGGTGAAGCTCTTGCCGGGTGTGGGGGCGGTGGGGCCTGTCGCTACTGCCAGGGGGAAGGTTGTGCCGCGCAGTGAGCTAATAATCAGGTCATTTGGCGCATCCAACGGTTCCGTACTGTATGCAAGAGCGCCACAGCGTCCTTCCTTGGTGGGATCCGGTGTGCCGGTGCGGCAAGATGCTGCGAATGCTTCGCTCTCCGTCTGAATCCAGTCCTTCAGCTTGTCGCTCGGCTCGATCGTGAACAGTGTGGTCGACATGCCAGCGCGAATTTCTCCTGCCCCGTCGCCGAGAGGACGCGCGTACTCGATCGTCCAGTAGTCGGGATTCTGTGGGACGGCTTCGACACGATAGCTACCAGGAAAAAGGGAGTAAGAACCCTGTGGGTTGTCGACCGACACATCACCGATGCGAATACTGCGAAGGCCAGCTGTGTCGATAAGGGCACTCGTTGACCCAAAGGAAGAACCATTGATCTCCCACATGCCGAGCCGACCGTTCCTCTTGTCTGTCCTATCGAGAACGGTGCGGAAGGGACGCTGTGGGGAAGGCCCGTCATTGTATCGAATCCATCCTTCAACCTGAACATGCGGGTCGGTGCCAGTATACCCATCCGACAAGGTTCCTTCGAAACTGACTGTGCTGGGTGCGTGCGCGTGTGCGGCGTCGGTGAGAAACGCTGTGGAGTATCGCCCGTCGAAATTGGTCACGAGGTCCGGAGAGTATGCCAGGGCCTCATCGTATTTCCCATCTTTGATGAGATCCATGTAACGGTTCCATGCATCCAAGGCGGTCAGGTCGGATAGGTACACGTAGTTGGACCAGTAGTGCGCCCCGGACGCGGCAGCCACGAGGCCCACGCACGAGGCGGCGGCAACCCAGCGCTTGCGCCATGGTGTGTTGTTCATCGATGGCTCCTCATGCGTGGGGGATGCAGGGACGATGTGCGAGGTTTGACCTGTCGTGGTGGCTTAACAGGGCGGACTCTCCGGCGACGGCTCCTACACCGTCCAACCGAAAGAACTCAACATGCCTCATGCTACCTCTTATGGCGGTAGTAACACAGGGGTAGGCTTGTGCTGTTGACACTTCATTAAACGGGTGCGAGTGCCTGCGGAAAGTGGGGCGCCTGTTACGGGAGCTCGTCGTCGTTTTACACCAGAGTATCGTCGTGATGGTGCGAGGCCTTTGCCGGACATGGGCTCGACGATCACGCCTGTGGCCCGGGATTGAGGGCCGGGCGAATCGGCGTTGCGTTGCTGGGTGTGTCTCTGGCGTGGGGAGATGCGCGGATGGCCTTGTTGTCTGGGCGCTCGCGGATAGGTTTCGTCTTCGCGGATAGGTTATCCACTCGTGGATAGGTTACGAAGCTATCCGTATGTTCATAAGCTATCCGCGTGCTCGTTACCTATCCGCGTGTTCATAAGCTATCCGCGTGCTCGTTACCTATCCGCGAATGAGAGCAACGAGCTTGAGCGCGCCGGCGGGCTGCCGTCACACCCCGAGGGCGTCCAGGAGCGGGCGCATCTTCGCTTCCGTCTCGGTCAACTCCAAGTCGGGGTCCGAATCCGGCATGATGCCGGCCCCGGCAAAAAGGCGCAGGCGAGTCCCGGAGGCCAGGCCGCATCGCAGGGCGATCGCGAACTCGCCGTTGCCGACCGTGTCGACCCAGCCCACCGGCCCGGAGTAGCGGCCGCGCTCGGTGTCCTCCAGCTCTTCGATGAGGCGCATCGCGGCGTCGCGGGGAGTGCCGCACACGGCCGCCGTCGGATGCAGGGCGGCGACCAGGTCCAGCAGGTGCGCCGACCCGAGCCGGGCGCGCACGTCTGTCGCCAGGTGTGTGACGTTGGGGAGGGTGAGCAGGAACGGGCCCTGTGTGCGCACGTCCAGGCACAGGCGCTCCAGGATGGAGGACACCGACTCCGACGCCAGCGCGTGTTCGCGCAGGTCCTTCGCACTCGACGCCAAGGCCTGCCCCTCGCCGGGCTGACACGTGCCTGCCAGTACGCGCGACGACGCGGTCCCGCAGGCGGCGGCGATCAGCATCTCGGGGGAGGCTCCCACCAGCGAATCCACGCTAAAACGCCACGTCGAGGGGTACAGGTCGCTCAGGCGCTCGAGCAAGAAGCGCTCGTCGAAGCCGTGCGGGCAGCGGATCGTCATGTCGCGCGCCATGACGGCCTTGTCGGCCGAACCCTCGCGCAGGCGCGCCGCCATCGAGCGCACCGAGTCGCGCCACTGGGTCCGCGACATCGACCCCTGGCCAAAGGTTAAAGACTCGGGCACACGAGCGGTCGGCCGCGCTGCCGCCACGGCCTCGGACACGGCAGCCAGCGGATCCGGCGCATCCCCGATGCCGGCGGTGATCGCCCAGCGCGCCCCGGCCTCGTCGATGAGGGTCAGAGTCGGGACGAACGCCACCGAGCGGGCGGGGGAGCGGAACGCGAAGGACGCGAACAGGACGGGGGAGGGGGCGCCCTCCTCCAGGGACGAGGCCGGGGTGGCCTCCCACGCCCGGCGCACGCGGGTGATCGCGTCGGGGGAGGCGGACTCGAGCGTCACGGCGCGGCCCAGGCCGATCATGGAGCGGCGCTCGCCGAGCCAGGCCGCGCCGCCCGATGAAGGGAGCAGAGAAGTCAGTGAGCAAGTAGACCCCGGGTGCTGCGGGGGCAGGACCAACGCCCGAAACACAAGGCGCGAGCATCCAAAGTCGTCATGCATGCGTCCAATGGTAGAAGCAGGGGCGGCGGCACGCTGAAAGACGTGGGAGGATTAACGCATGACTGACACCCCACGCGCCGATCTGACCAAGGATCCCACCGAAGTTGCGTCGATGTTCGACTCCGTCGCGACGCGGTACGACATGATGGACACGCTGATGACGGGCGGTTTCAACCACGTGTGGATGACCGCCCTGCGCAAGGCGGTCGCGCCCCACCCCGGCGAACGCATTCTCGACCTGGCCGCCGGCACCGGCGCGTCGTCGGTCGCCCTGGCCAAGGGTGGCGCCGAGGTCGTCGCCTGCGACCTGTCCGAAGGCATGATCGAGGTGGGCCGCG
>ERZ772987.127-NODE-127-length-15554-cov-2.86115_pt1 | contig 15554 bp, 9 predicted proteins | sample MGYA00511129_ERZ772987 | MGnify/ENA primary metagenome ERZ772987 (study PRJEB29015, sample SAMEA2738058) | human oral metagenome | biome: human oral; feature: human-associated habitat; material: saliva | place: China | collected 2222 ...
ATAAGATCCATTTCGAAATCTCCAAAACGCTCTTTACGGTCGATACAGGCCGGTCTCTCGTCTATACTTTTACGCCGTCCCCATTTCCCTTTTTGGGGAGAAGCTAAAGACTTGTGACGGTATTTTAGAAGGTGTCTCGTATGACGATAGAGGTCCCCTCCGCTCTCTTTGTCCTTATGGAGAAAGGTGTATAGGGTGGTTTTTGTTTATCTAAGCGTTGCACTTACAACTGGAAAATACAACATCTCTACTAGCGATAGATTATCCTAATATCTCCATTAAGCTTGCTTTTATTCGCTCTTCTTCGCAACTTCCCTTTGTAGATAACCTCAAGAGAGGTATTGCATAAGATTGAAAAATATGATCTTTCAACTCATCCCTTTTATGCTGAGAAGTGCCATCATGGTGATAAGAGTATCCATCTGTTTCTATTGCCAAGACGGGCTTCTTACTAGCTCTATTTACCAAAAGGAAGTCTACATGTGTATTGTAATTCCCTGCATATTGGAGTTCTTCGGGCGTCATCAATGAGGTGTCTTTTATAATCTGCCGTAGAGGGATATGGCAAAGGACTTTGAGGCACGAGAAGAGATCTCTTGAGTCCAGAACTCTACAAATGGCAGAATACGTAAGATTTTCTGATACATACTCTGATACCTTTGGGTAGCCTTTAAGGAGATCCATCCGCTGTTTGGTATATTGCTCGTAGAGATTATCAAATATCGATGCAACTTTACTCTCGGTAACGGAGCAATTATTGTAGCTAATATAGTCTAGTAGATCTGATATGTTCCCATGTGTTACCTGTTTATTTCCCGTAACTACAAGACAAAATTTCTTCTTAGCACGAGATACAGCAACATTAAGAAGATTAGGATCATCTGCAAATGTGCTAATCTTATTATCTACTACACTCAAGATAATTATGTCCTTTTCTCTCCCTTGATATTTATGAATTGTAGCCGCTTCTATATCGGGAATGGACTCCTGAAATCCACTGATCTGATGGTTGTAAGGAGAGATAATTCCAATATCATTAGCCCCTTCAAGTATGGGTAAGACTTCCTGCTTTACCACATCTATTTCTCGTTGATTGTAATGATCAAAAGCATGGTTACCAGGGGCAGTCTTAAAAGCACAGAGAGCATCTACCTCTCCATTGTCTTGAGTCATTATAAGCAATTTCTCTCCGTAAAACTTCTGATTGCAGAAATTGATTATTCGGGGATGACAACGATAATGCTCTCGAAGAAGCGTTTGAGGGATATTTTCTATCACGGAGCAAATAGACTGCAAGAAGCTATTCTTAGCGCAATCATAACCACTGGGGACTTTGTATTCCCTCATGACGACATCCATTTTCTCTTTGTCTTCTGCTGTTATTACATTAGGGAGTTGTAAGGTATCCCCTACAATTACAGCATTCTGGGCACAAGACAATGCCAAAACTGCTGTATCTATAGATACTTGTGAAGCCTCATCCATTATCACATAGTCATACAATTCATTGCCAAAGAGACAACTATGAGCGGAGAAAGTCGTACTGAGGACTACGGGGTATTGCTCCAAAAAAGAGACTCCACAAGACTCCGCAGTCTCTAAGGAGAATAGGCCTCTTGCTGACTTTTTACTTTTATACTTATCATAAAGAGAGGCTCTGAAGAGGTTCATAGAGTCTTTAGATACCTTTTTCATTAGCCCATTAGTATCATAAGAAGCCAACTCCTGCTTTATTTCTTCTAGACGATACTCTATTTCTTTATGATAGTTCTGATAATAGAGTTTTTGAAGTTCAGTTTCGAGGGAGATGAGGCTGTTCTTTCTAAACTTATGCCGAAGTCTCAATACATACTTACAAATAAGATACAACCAGAGCCTCTTTATTTGATGTTTAAATGCCGCAAAAGAATTATCAGTAACTAACGAATCTCCTTTGGTTAACAGTTGACATTGGAGCCATAAGCGCATGAGACGAGAGGACTTTACGACCCTCTGTAATGGGGCATCTTCTTCAAGTCCATGTCTCTGACAAAAATGCTTCCATTCAAGACCTATAGCCTCCCTTTGTTGCTTCAACTCTGCCTGTTCATTTTGCAAAGAAAACACTTTATTGAGGCTTTCTAAGGTAAGGTGTAGTGCTTTTGTTTGAGCGACACATTCGGATGATGAGCATAGCCACCCTTCTAGGTTTTCGGGAATGGGAGGCTGACTACGGAAAAACTCTGCTTTGTTATCGTTGCTACCAAGACTTGCGACAATAAAAGAGAGCTCGTACTTCTTTAGTTTCTCCCAGACATTAGCTATGGCGGAATTATTATTAGACACGACCATTACCGTTTTCCCCATCTTTACAATATTTGCTATGATATTGAGGATGGTCTGTGTTTTCCCGGTACCCGGAGGTCCTTGTATCACGCTGATTTGATGTTCAAAAGCTCTCTCTACGGCTCTCTTCTGGCTCTGGTTGAGTCCAAAGGGATAGATCAAATCTTTGTGTCTCAATCCTTTTACAGGGTATTTTTTAGGATTGAGATAACAGGCAGTAGCAGTCCTGTCATCTAGGAAACTGATTGCTTCATACTTTGCTGAAAGAATGCCTTGACCATTCTCTTTCCCGAGAGGATTTATAGCAGCAATACTCTGCACGTAGCCAAAAATAGTTTTACAAACGTTGTCATCTAGGCAAGAAGCGAAGACTTTTACCACTCCATCCGGACTTTCTATTTCATGGCCTCTCTTGTACTTAATACGCCAATATACTATTCCGAGCATCTCGAAACGAAGTATCTCGGCGATATCACTTTGCAAAACATCTTTATAGTAAACCTTATGCAACTCAGGAACTAATCTCCTGGGATTAGAAAACCAAACAACTTTTTCTAGAGTATAGGTATAATAGAACTTCGGATTGTTCTTAAAATAGACCCGATAAACCTGAGCATTATATCTCACTATAGAATCAATCTGTGAGGTCTTGGGCTCTCCATTGAGGAGAATCAATGATTCTGACAATGATTGCATAAGTAAAAAAGCTATTCTTTAGCTTGCAAAAATAAGAAAAATCCTTCCTCGACAAGGGATTATGGATCTAGGTATGCGAGGAGAGTGGCAACAAAAAATCTGCATGCTCTCTCCAAAGGAGGGGACATGCAGAGTATATACCAGAGGAGTTAGGAGCTCTCTCCTTAGAAGGCGAGTTAGATGGACGCCTCTACATTCCAGACGAAAGCTCGAAGCCCTTGTAGCGGTTGGCTTTCATCGAGGGCGTGTAGTTCTTCCAGAATGGTGGATACAACCGCACCCGGACAAGCTACCAACAAGGCTCCATTGAGCGTAGGCCAAGCATGGGAACCTTGGTGAGGTTCTCCTCCACGAGAGCCCACTCCTCGGATTTCGTCCCATTGGGTATAGCCTCGAAGATTGTGTCGCTCCAGAAGTCGTATGATAAGCCCATGCAGAGCTTGGTTGAAGCTGATGAAAATGATTTTATCGGGGTTCATAGGCTCACGAGTTAGCTTTGTTCTTTAGTTCTTTGTATAAGCGACGACGATCTCTTTTTATTTCTCGTCCTGTAAATGAAGCGTATATAGTGGGGATAAGTACGAGGGTTACAAAGGTAGAGATGGTGAGCCCGAAAGCCACGGTTACCCCCATGGGTTGCCACATCTCGCTACCTTCGCCAATACCAATAGCCATCGGTACCATACCAAGTACGGTGGTGAGCGTTGTCATCAGCACGGGACGCAAACGAGAGCGACCTGCAATCAAAATAGAACGACGCACGCTGTGCCCACGCTCTCTACCAAGGCGGGTGTAATCGATAAGTACAATCCCGTTTTTCACTACGATACCCACCAACATAATTGCACCGATAAAGGCAATCAAGCTAAGGGATACCCCTGTGAGTACCAAGCCAAGGATGACTCCTGTAAAGGCAAAAGGCACAGAGAACATAATAACAAAGGGATCGAGAAGGCTCTCAAACTGAGCTGCCATTACGATGTACACTAGAATGAGAATCAGCACAAGCAATACAGTAAGATCTGTAAACGACTCTTGTTGCTGCTCGTAGCTCCCGGCAAGCTTGTAGGTTATACCCTGAGGGAGATCTATGCTATTCATTACCTCATTGGCATCCTTTACCAACTCAGAGAGTGCAACACCACTTGCAGCTACCGTAGAGAGTGTGATCACACGTTCGCGGTCTTTACGTTTAATCGTAGGCGGTGTATAGTACTCGCGGAACGTACCCAAATCGCCCAGGCGTACGGACTGCCCAGAGGGGGTGGCTACGAGTATATTCTTGAGATCTTCGAGAGAGCGTCTGTGCTCGGGAGCTAGGCGAACTCGTATCTCATATTCATTCCCATCTTCTCTAAAATGAGAGGCAAGACTACCTGTTACACTGCTCGATATATAACTGGCAGCCGTAGCCATGGTAAGTCCGTGCTCGGCTAATTTTCTGCGGTCGAACTCCATATAGTACTCGGGCATATCCTCGTTACGGTCACTATTAACTTCGGAACAAGAGGATTTTTTGAGAAGGGCTTCAGTCACTTGCTGTGCTGCCTTATTAGACTTTTCAAAGTCATACCCATACAATTCTACCGCGACGGCTGTTTGTCCCCCAAAGTTACCTCCGCCACCTCCCGGAGTGACCACATAAGATTTAAGACCGGGATAGTTATCAAGGTCGGCGCGCATCATATCGGCAAGTTCGTAGATAGAACGCTTACGATCTCCTGCGTCCAAAAAGCCAATGTTGTAACGGATGATATTATTTCCACTCCCCATGAACGTAGCAAAAGTATTGCTAGCATCGGCTTGCCCCACGGTAAAGTTACAATTGGTCATCTCGGGATACTTTTCTTTCCAAATCCGGGAGATATCAAGCCCCACCTCACGAGTGATATTGACATTTGTCCCCACAGGAAGGTCTATACGTACCGTGGCAGCATTACTATCACTTTTGGGCATAAAGTCGGTATTGATGAAGGAGCCAAGAGCAATACTACCTACAAAAATAGCTATCGCAACGAGTACGGTGAGGGTGCGATGAGCTAGAGTGAGACGGAGCAACCTTACATAGTGGTCTTCTATCTTCCCTAGTAGTTTCTCCATCCATACAACCAAGACGTTGCTGGTGTCTCGTCTACGGAGCCAATGAGCACAAAGTGTTGGGGTAAGCAATACCGCACAAATGGTGGAGACGATCATAATAATACTTACAATCCAACCCAATTGGCGGAACATGATCCCTGTCACCCCGCCTATCATAGTAAGGGGCAAGAAGACGGCAAGCATGGTGAGGGTAGAGGCAAACACGGATATCGCCACCTCGTTGGTAGCATGCACGGCTGCCTGCTTGGGGTAACTCCCTCTCTCTATATGCGTGGTAATATTCTCCAATACCACGATGGCGTCGTCCACCACCATACCAATAGCAATGGAGAGCGAACTCATCGAGATAATATTGAGCGTATTCCCCGTAAGCATGAGGTAGATAAACGAACCTACCAGGGAGATAGGGATGGTAAGAATGATGATAATGGTAGCACGCCAACGCCCAAGGAAGAGGAAGACAACCAGCATAACCACAGCGAAGGTGATAAGGATAGTCTCTCCCAAACTTGAGATGGTATTGACAATCGATCGAGAGGTATTGACGACCGAGAATATCTCAACGTCGCTCGGGAGCGTCTTCTGGATCTTAGGTAATGCTTCTGCCACTTTACGAGAGATTTCTACGGAGTTAGCCCCACTCTGTTTGTTTACAATAATGGCAGCACTTCGCTCTCCATTGAGGTAAGCCTCCTGCATTTGCTCGGCAACGGTGTCCTCTACACGAGCCACATCTCGCAGGTAGACATTCTGTCCCATACGGCTTAGTACGATAATATTCTCGAGGTCGCGCGGCTCTGCAAATTCGCCTTGTACGCGGATTGAGTTGGTCGCATTCCCTATACTGATTTGCCCTGCCGGTACATTGCTATTCTCGGCACGAATAATCGCACTGATCTGCTGGATAGTAAGCCCATAAGCCTCCAAGGCGGAGGGATCGCAGTAAACTTGTATCTGACGTTTTACGGTACCCGAGGAAGAAACACTCCCTACACCATCAATACGCCCAAGCACGTTCAGTACCTTATCCTCTAGGATCTTGTCCAGCCCCGGAGTACTCTCCCGAGCTGTGGCCACCAAAATCTGTACGGGAATATCGTCAACCCCGAACTTAAAGAGCATAGGATCGTGCGCTCCATCGGGCAAAGTTTCGCTCAAAAGACCGAGTTTATCGCGAATGTCGTTGGTGGCACTCTCCATGTCCGTACCCTCATTAAACTCAACGGTTATCATAGAAACATTCTCACGACTCTCACTCGTAATATGCTTCTGATTGGCAATACCGTTGAGGACATTTTCGATAGGTTCGGTAACGTTTGCCTCCACATCTTGTGGTCCTGCGCCAGGGTAGGAGGTCAAGACAATAATGTTGTTGGTCTCGATCTTTGGATAGAGGTCGATAGGCAACTTTTGCAAAGAGAATATACCTAAGATAGCCAATGCCACGAACACAAGTATCGTGGTGATCGGCTTCTTTACGGCAGCACTATATATACTCATAGCTACTCTATTTGGGTTTAATAAGAGGATGTTATTTGGATGAAGCTTTCTTCACCACTTTTACCTGCTCGCCATTGCGCACTATTTGCGCCCCCTCGGTAATCACCGTAGTGCCGGGAGTCAAACCGGAAATAATCTCATATTGATCTTCTACCTGACGGCCGACCTTTACTATAGTACGCACTGCCTTGCCATTCTCCAACATGTAGACGTAGTATTCCCCACTACCGGGCGTTTTCACAACAGCTCTATCCGATACCATTACAGCGGTAACTTGCCCAAAATCTATCTCTACATTGGCATACATCCCAGGACGCAGCTTCTGATCCTTATTGGGTATTTCTACCTCAATGTCGAAGGTATGAGTCTGAGCATTGAGCGTAGGATGGATGAGGGCGATCTTGCCTTCAAAAACTTCGTCTGTACCCAAAGCATCTACGTGCACTCGTGCCGGCATCCCCTTCTTTACTTGGGTATAATATCGTTCGGAGACGTTGATCAGGAGTTTTACCGGCGATATCTGCTCCACAACAAATATGGGAAGAGAGGGAGAACACATGTCCCCCGTATCGTAATTACGCTTTGTAACCACTCCGGCGATCGGGCTTCGTAGATAGGTATTCTCTTGCAAATTGCGGTGTGCAGTCTCGGCTACAGCGAGGGCACTCTTGCGAGCATCCCACTGAGCTTTGCTCACGCCTCCTACCTTGTATAACTCATCGGTACGAGAGTAGGCCAGCTTAGCGTCGGCAAGTTGTACCTCTGCCTGCGAAAGCTGACTATTGTCCATCACAGCCAAAATCTGCCCACGACTTACCTGCTGTCCCACTTCGGCTTTGATTTGGCGGATACGTCCTCCCGTTTGGGGGACAATCTCGTTCGTTGCCTTAGCTTGCACAGAAGCCGTAAAGCTACCAATGTTATCTATCGAACCTTGTTGCACAATGGCCGTTTCCACAGCTACCTGTGCACTATCTTGATTGTCCTTTTTGGACTTTGAGTTCTTGGAACAAGAGGGAGCAACCAAAAGCATAGCTCCCAAAGAGAGAAGTGCGCACTTTGCACGGAAAGAAGAGATCGGATTCATACTAGTTATATCGAAAAAAGGTTCGTCTTATTACTTTTGTTGAGTAGGAGTTTCTTCGGGTACCCCTTTGCCCGTTAGGAGGTCAAGGTCGCAGCGCGCCACCAAGAAGTTGTAGATACTCTGGTGGTAGTTAAGCCGAGCTTGCAACAAAGACAAATCGGCATCATTTACCTCTAGCAAGGTACCTTCGCCTGTTTCAAAACGCTTCTCGGCGATGGTGTACCCACGCTCTGCCGTGGAGACTGCCCCTTTGCTTACGCTATAAGTACGAGCTGCCCTACGCAAACGATCTTTCGCCTCTTCGTAGGCGGTGGAGACTTGACGCTCAGCATCACGAGCATTGAGGTCAAACTGCATCAAGGCAATCTTCTGCCCCTTGAGGTCGAAAATGCGTCGTCCCCCCGTAAATACAGGGAACGAAAGCGAAAGAGAGACCATGGAATGGGGTGTCCAAAGTTTGTTATTATTCAACTTTAGGTCGTTGCTGGCAAAAGAGTAAGTATAAGAGCCAGAGAGATTCAGAGTAGGTAAAAAAGCAAGTTTTTTAAGCTCCGTAGCATGGTTTACCAAGTTGCGCTGAATCGCTAACTCGCGTAGAGTTGCATTGCCCTCGAGGGGATTCTGCTCAGCTTCTACATATTGCTGGAGCACCTCCGGAGCAAAATCGGTGAGAGAGCCACGGAGTGAAATTTCGGTTTCGGGAGATAATCCCATAAGAATAAGAAGCGAACGGCGAGCCATACGGCGAGCATCGTCGGCTTGCAACACGTTAGGCTCAAGATTTTTCATCTGTACCTCGCTTCTCAAGAGATCATACTGAGCTACAAGTCCCTGCTTGAAATTATTCTCCACCAACTGATAGTTTCTCTGTGCATTGGCGTAGCTTTTCTTGAGTACCTCGTAGCTATCTTCTGCCAAAAGGGCCTGCAAGAAAGCTTTGCGCACCTCAGCTACTTTGTTTAGTCGAGAGGTTTGAGATTTCTCTAGAGCGAGTTGAAGATTCTCTTTGCTGATACTCACACTTTTCCATAGGGAAGCATTCACTACAGGAAGAGCCAAACTAAGCCCCCCTTGGATGTTGTGCGTACGACCAATTTCAATCCCTGCAGAAGCCCCAGGCATAGAGGGTGCTCCGGGAAAACCATCGAGGTACATAACTTGCTTCTTAATGGTATACCCATAAGAACCCTGCAAATTAATACTCGGGTACAACTGAGCTACCGCACTCTTGTAGGTGTATCGCTCCTTTTGCACCGCCATATCTCCTACCAGCACACTCGTGCTCTCGGTAAGAGCGATACGCACCGCGTCATCGATAGTGATGGATGCAGGGAGAGGGGTAGGGCTCGTAAGGGTGTCGGTAACTGAGGGCCGATAGTCCTCTATGGCACACAGCCTCCACGTTGCTCCTCCCATCAAAAGTAGGGCAAGAGAGGCTTTAATCACAGTTCGATGCTTCATAAACTCTATCTCTAATATCGTATTATTCTATTTCTTTTCGGAGAGGAATTCCAACCAATCTCCCTACAAACTCCATTGTAGAGCACTCGAATAAGGGGGCTTCATCTCCACTCAACATGCCTCCTCTCCTCTCTTTTAGAGTAGCGCTAGCACATTGCATACTCTCTATTGGAGGGGGATAATAGGGCAAGGTTTAATTATATTCCATCTCTTTCTTGCCTGCAAAGGTACATATTCGTACTATAGCCGGCAAGGTGAAAAACGTAATTAGCAAAAAAGAATACTCTGACCTTCCATTGCCCTAAGACGCGGAGAAAGATTTATCTCGCTGATTTTCTGTTCAAATGCTGCCCAAGAAAAATAAATTTCTAGGCTAGTTATGGGGGGCATATTTACCTAATATATTTTTTGTTACAGGGCAAGAAAAAGTAAGAAACCAGGCAGAGGGAAATTGGGTTGAAACCTTACAAGAAACCCCTAAGAGGCTCTTCGGGAAAATCCGGAATAGTCTCTTAGGGGAAATCGGATAGGGAAAATGAGAAAACCATTGCGCATTCGCGTCTCTCTTCTCACAGCCTCTCGGGAAACAGGATAAGCGCAAAGCAAAAAAGAGAGTTAGTGAAGGGGTTTTAGCCCCATAGCGTCCGCCTTCTTAAGCAGATAGTCGTAGGCCGCATCGTATTCGTTGGGGATCACTCCATCGAGTATCGCATTCTTAATCGCCTCTTTGAGTGTACCTACGGGGCGAGAGGGGGGGAGGCCAAACAGCTCCATAATCTCCTCTCCCGAAATGGGTGGCTGAAAGTTACGTATCCGATCCTTCTCCTCTATTTCGTGGAGTTTACGACGAACCACTACATAGTTATCGAGGTAGCGACGCACCTTTTGGGGATTCTTGCTCGTAATATCCGCCTCTACGAGGAGCATAAGATCGTCTATATCGTCTCCAGCTTCGAAGAGCAAGCGACGCACGGCAGAGTCCGTTACCCCCTCATCTACGAGTGCCGCAGGGCGCATATGCAGCTCTACCATCTTGGCAACGTACTTCATAGAGGCATCGAGGGGCAACTTGAGTCGCCGAAACATCTTGGGCACCATTTTGGCTCCAATATAGTTGTGGTTGTGGAAGGTCCAGCCCAACGCTCGATCGAAACGCTTCGTTTGCGGCTTTGCCACATCGTGCAAAAGGGCTGCCCAGCGGAGGTAGAGATTATCGCTCTTTGCGGCGAGGTTGTCTACCACCTTATAGGTGTGTGTAAGATTATCTTTATGGCCAATGCCATCTCGGGTCTCGGCGCCTTTGAGGGCTAATACCTCGGGCAATATGAGTGCCATTAAGCCTGTCTTTTCTAATAGCTCCAGTCCTATGGAGGGTTTGGGCGAGAGCATTATTTTGTTCAGCTCCACGATGATGCGTTCGGCAGAGACAATCTGAATACGCTCGGCATTGCGCTCAATGGCCTCAAAAGTCTCTTCGTCAAGAAAGAAGCCCAATTGGCTTGCAAAGCGAATCCCCCGAAGCATTCTCAAGGGGTCGTCTGAGAAGGTTACGTCGGGATCTAAGGGCGTACGCAATAGACAGTCTTCGAGGTCTTCTAGGCCGTAAAAGGGGTCTACCAGCTCGCCAAATCGCTCTTTGTTGAGGCACAAAGCCATGGCGTTGATGGTAAAGTCTCTTCGCTCCTGATCCTCTTCGAGCGTGCCATCTTCTACAATCGGTTTGCGGCTATCGCGTCGGTAACTCTCGCGCCTAGCGCCTACGAACTCTACCTCTATCCCCCCCTTTTTTACTTGGGCGGTGCCAAAATTGGCAAAGACGGAGAGATGCGCTCCTCGCCCCCATTTCTTGGCAAAAGCACGCGCAAGGTCGATACCCCGCCCCACAGAAACCACATCAATATCTCCCGTGGTGCGGTGCAACAGGAGGTCTCGCACATAACCTCCCACCACATAAGCCTCCACACCGAGTTCGTCGGCAGCTTCACTAATCAAGTGGAAAAGAGGCGTATCTATAGCAGAGCGAAGAGAGTAATCCGAGGTCATGTGAATTATAGTAGGGGCTATTATATGGAGGCTTTACGAGCCTTTTCGTTTTGGGCTAAGTAGGCTTGAGAGGTAATGGCATCGAGCCAAGCGGCATTGTCTATATACCAGCGCACCGTCTGCTCCAGCCCTTCGTCGAAAGAGGTGGAGGGCGTCCAGCCCAATTCCGTATGCAACTTGGTAGCATCAATAGCGTAGCGGAGGTCGTGCCCGGCACGGTCTTGTACATACGTAATGAGGGAGAGAGAATCTCCCTTGGGGCGTCCTAAAACCCGATCTACCGTCTCAATAAGTTTTTTGATTAGCTCTATATTGCTCCACTCGTTACTCCCTCCCACGTTGTAGGTTTCGCCGGAGTGTCCCTTGTGGAAGATGAGATCAATGGCACGAGCGTGGTCTTCTACATAGAGCCAATCGCGCACATTAAGCCCCTCGCCATAGACAGGCAGAGGGAGTTTTTGGCGGATATTGTTGATGAAAAGAGGTATCAGTTTTTCAGGGAATTGGTAGGGACCATAATTGTTGGAGCAGTTGCTAAGCACAACATCCAGTCCGTAGGTATCATGATAGGCGCGAACGAAATGATCGCTCGAAGCCTTTGAGGCTGAGTAGGGGCTGTGAGGAGCATAAGGCGTCTTCTCGGTGAAGAGACCGCCCTCCAGAGGGAGAGCTCCGTACACTTCGTCTGTAGAGACGTGATAAAAACGCCCTTGTATTGACTTCTCCTGCCACGTAGCGCGAGCCGTCTCTAGTAAAGAGAGGGTGCCCAATACGTTGGTTCGGGCAAAGAGAAGAGGGTCGGATATGGAACGATCGACATGACTCTCGGCTGCCAAATGCACCACGCCATTAATTCCCTCTTGGGCAAAAAGAGCCTGAAGCAAAGGTAAGTCCGTAATATCCCCCACCACAAGGCGCACTTGGGGAAGGTCTAGGAGGTCTTCGAGATTCGCCACATTTCCTGCGTAAGTGAGGGCATCTAAGAGAATGATTCGATACTCAGGATGCTGCCGAACAAAGTGCCGTGCTACATGGGATCCAATGAAACCGGCCGCTCCCGTAATTAGTAAATTCATAGGAGTAAATGTCAAATGGAGGGGACGAGTAGGGAGAGAAGGTATTGACCATAGGCATTCTTTGCCATCGGGGTGGCTACCTTGCGGAGGGTATCTGCCCCGATCCAACCCTGTTGGTAAGCAATCCCCTCGAGGCAAGCGATCTTGATGCCCTGCCTTTTCTCGATAACTTCTATAAAGGTGGAGGCCTCACTAAGGGAGTCGTGCGTGCCGGTATCGAGCCAAGCAAAGCCCTGTCCGAGTTGCTCTAAGTAGAGAGAGCCTTGGGTCAAAAAAGCCTGATTAACGGAGGTAATCTCCAGCTCTCCTCGTGCGGAAGGGCGCACGGATTGGGCAATATCCAAGACCTTATTGGGATAGAAATAAAGCCCCGTTACGGCATACGGACTGCGAGGCTGTTTGGGCTTTTCTTCGATAGATAAAACTTGACCTTCGGCATCAATCTCTGCAACTCCGTAACGCTCGGGGTCACTAACCCGATAGCCAAAGATCGTTGCCTTACCCTCTTGCTCTGCTCGCGCTACCGCCCTAGTAAGCATCTCAGGGAAGCCGGCTCCATAAAAAATATTATCCCCTAAAATAAGGCAAACAGCGTCATCGCCCACGAACTCTCGTCCTATGATAAAGGCCTGTGCTAAGCCATCGGGGGAGGGCTGGGGGGCGTACTGCAAACGAATCCCCAAGTCGCTACCATCTCCCAAAAGACGCTCAAAGGCAGGGAGATCCTGCGGCGTGGAAATCAGAAGAATATCCCGAATGCCTGCCAGCATCAGTACACTGAGCGGATAGTAAACCATGGGTTTATCAAAGATAGGGAGCAATTGTTTACTCACACCCTTAGTGATCGGATAGAGACGCGTGCCCGAGCCTCCTGCTAATACTATACCCTTCATTTTGCTGATACTGACTAGAGAAAAGATACAACAACCGCAAGCCGCCAAGGAGCGACCCGCAGTTGTTGCCGTTAGTGATAAGGAAAAGTCAATTAGTGACCTCCCCCCGTAGAGAGGAACTTATTGCCCGTTTCGTCTACAATCTGCTTGTAGTAGCGTGTGTCGTAACCGGGGAATTCGGGCATAGCACTCAAGCCGTGACCATTGTCTTTGAAGCTGCCGTTTTCTTCCTTCTTCATGTTACCATCCATGTACTTTACAAGTAGATATTCGCCGAGAGACTTCCAGCGAGCCGTAGTAGCATCTGCCACAGTGCAACTATAGTTTGTGAGGAAAGCTCGTGCCTTGGCGGGCGACTCCTTGAGTAGGGCAACAGCCTTAGCATCGATCTGTGCAAGGGCATTGTCGAAGCCATCTTCTAACTCATACTGAACAGGACGGATGTCTTGAATCATGGGAGCATAGCGTGCATACGCCATATTAGCTACCCAGTTGTGGATCCAGAAAGCACTTGTCCAAGAGAAGTGCATCATGTCTCCATTGCCCACGCGATAGCACTCGGGGGTACGTTGTATGGAGGCATACATAGGTGTAAATACGGCTGTATTGGCATCGTCTACACCGAACCAGAGGATACCACCTACCTCATCGGGGAGGTTGGGGCGGAGCTGAGCCACGAGTACAAAACCAGTTTGCTGCGTTGCGATAGCACGCTCATTGAAATAAGTTTTGCCGTTATACTCCCACGACATAGGACGCCAGCGGTAGGGTACACTATAAGGACCGGCTCCAATATCCTGAGTCATATCCATCGGGGTGCCTTCGTAGTGGTCGCGCATCATGTTGCGTACATCGGCCACCGAAAGTTTGCGGTTGGGGATGACGTAAAGAGGCATAGGCTCTTGGTTTACGTCGCCCATAGCAAGAGCTTCGTACTTCTTCATACCATCGGCAAAGCGATTGAAAAAGCTCCATACACGAGCCTCGCAACCACGGAGTCCATCGGACGTCCAGGGGTTGTATGCCTTCTGGAAGCTGAAGTCTTTGTCCTGCCCCTTGAAGAAGCCTTTCTCACGAGCCAAAGAAATTACGTCCTTAGCGTAGAGACAATTATTGGGGTCGTTGAACTTGATTTGCTGGATACGAGCCTGATTGGCATGGGCAGAAATGGCATTGTCGGGAATGCGCATAGCCACCCAAACAGCCCCCTTCTTACCGGGGCCCTTGCCGATCAACTCCATTACCCACGCCTCGTTTTTATCCGCAATACTGAAGCTTTCGCCCGAACTGCGGTAGCCATATTCTTCGACAAGACTTGTCATTACCTTGATGGCTTCGCGTGCCGTTTTGGCACGTTGTAGGGTTACATAGATAAGGCTACCATAGTCCATCAAGCCATCGGGATTAACGAGTTCGGAGCGACCGCCCCATGTAGACTCGGTAATGGCGAGCTGATGCTCATTCATATTGCCAATTACATTGTAGGTATGAGCCACCTGTGGGATAAACCCAATGGGGGTATTCGTATCCCACTCGATAATCTGACGCATAGCTCCTTTTGCCCAATCGGCAGCAGGCCAATGGTAAAGCTCGCCGTAGAGAGTATGCGAGTCTGCGGCATAAGAGATCATTACAGAGCCATCTTTTGAGGCCCCTTTGCCAACGAGCAACCCTGTGCAAGCATCGGCTTGTGGGGCTAATATCGTGGCAATTGCTGCGACGGTGAGGGTCGCAAAGAAAGTGCGAATCTTCATCTTACTAATGCTTTTGCTTGTTTTTGCTCCACAAATATACGACAAAAGCGAATGTATCCAGCCTATTGACCTCCATACATTCGCTTGATAAAGAGTCTATCCCCTCTAATTATTTCAGAAGCATATCACGATGGAGTACCTTGCCATCTCTGAGTATAACGCGTATTTCCAGCCGATCAAACTTCCCCTCCACATCACTACGATTGCAGGTAATAGTAAACTCATACCCCACATTAGGGAAGGGCATATAGTCATAGTTGGTTGTACGATCCAATGGTAGGTCAAAAGGAGTCCACATCCCAGAATCTGCATTCTTGTAGCCTCTTCGGATAAAGGGCTCAATACTAAGACTCGATAAGGTTACAAGATGGGATAAGGATGCTTCACGTCCTCCATTATACCCCACTACTTCTATTTTTTGCACCCCGTACACACACGGAAGGGTCGGAGAGATGGCGTAAAATCCCGAACCATCCTCTCCATGCTCTTTGGCGATCTGATCTAGTAGCTCCTCATTTGTAGCCTTTGTTATGGTAGATCTACTCAAACTATGGAACTGAAGATACCAAGTAAGCTTAGATTCATCCTCTCCAAATACCTTTTTCAAACTAATACCTTC
>ERZ772987.128-NODE-128-length-15539-cov-2.60101_pt1 | contig 15539 bp, 19 predicted proteins | sample MGYA00511129_ERZ772987 | MGnify/ENA primary metagenome ERZ772987 (study PRJEB29015, sample SAMEA2738058) | human oral metagenome | biome: human oral; feature: human-associated habitat; material: saliva | place: China | collected 2222 ...
GTGTCACAACCGAGGATTGCCGGAAAAGTGTTTGCGGCCTTGTCTGTACAGGAACTGCAGGCTCTCACACGAAAACTGCGTGCCATCCGGCAGAAGCGAGAGATTGATGCTCAGGTACAGGTAATGTCTAAATACAAGGCAGTGGGAAGCTGCTGATAGAATCATAAAGAAAATGAAAAAAGGAAATTTAGCCAGGGCACGGATCATTCATGATTGTGTCGATAGGTTGCAAAGATTACGGGCAAATCTGTCCGACGGGTCAGTAATAATAGTCGCCGGAGAGCGGCTTGACTTTAGTTTCGAATTTCACTTGAGAGTGTCTGAGGCTATAGAAAAAATAATCGGAGAGGAATTAAAACTTCTTGATGAGGAAATAGAAACATTGTAATATCCAAAAAACGAATCATTATGGCAACAAGAAAGAAAAAGACAATTGTACAGGGCGTTACACGAGAGGAGTGTGAGCAGGCATTTAGCGACTTCGCGGTCGCAGATGCAAAGCATCGTAAGATCAGTGCTCAGATAGATGAGAAGATCGCAAAAATTCGAGAAAAATATCAGTCCGAGCTGGCAGACCTCAAAGATGAAAAAGATGCCGCCTTTGAGGTGATGCAGGCGTGGGCGATGGAAAACCGTGATGAGTACTTCTCCAAGAAAAAGAGCATCGAAAGTGCTCACGGCACGATGGGCTTCCGCCTTGGAACCCCTAAGCTAAAGACGCTCAAAGGCTTTACGTGGGGTGCCGTTACAAAGTTGCTGGAGGAGTTTATGCCGCAATTCGTCCGTACGACGACCGAGCCGGCTAAAGACCTTCTGCTTGCATCGCGTGAGGATGAAGAAATTGCAGCAAATTTTTCACGCGTTGGTATCATGGTCGCACAGGATGAGACCTTTTTTGTAGAGTGTAAAGTCGAGGAGGTCGCGGTATGAGCAATCATAAACAAGCAATCAAGGACATGGAAAATAAAAACGAAGTGAAAAATGAAAAAGGCGAAGTTTTTTAGGTTTACAGCCTCGTATGTGAGTGACGGAAAGCGCGTCAAAGAAGATTATCTCGTTGAGGCATCATGCTATACGGAGGCAGAGGCAAACGCAACAAGGGAGATGGAGGGACGTGAGGGCCTTGCCATCTCAAATATACGTCCCGTGTCTTACCACGATATAGCAGGTAGCGATGGGGATATATACTATGAGGTGCGGGCGGACTTTGTCACGCTCGACGAGCGTAACGGTGCGGAGAGGCGCGCCGCGGCACGGGTTTTAATGCTTGCGTCAAGCGTCGCTGACGCCGTTTCCGCGCACGAGGAGTATATGCGTGGAACCCTGTCAGACTATGAGCTTTTGGCGGTGAAGAAGACGAAATTTATTGATGTATTTGTCTATTGATATGCCATCCATCAGGGAATTGCAATACCGCAGGGAGAGGGGCAGAGCAAAGCAAGAGCGATTTGCCTGCTTTGCCGCCCTGCTGTCAATATTAGACGGGTACACGGTACAGACAATTGATGCCAGCCGTGTGCGCATGTCTGCGGATGTTAATGTCTTTAGTGAGCAATTCGAGGCAGAAGATTTGTTTTTGCTCACATCGAAATTATTCGACTGGTTAGCAACCCTTCCAAAAGGCATTTGGGACGCAAAGCAAAAAGAGTTGGAGGTGCTGTTATGATCATCGCTGTAGACTTTGATGGGACACTGTTTCGGGACGCCTTCCCCGCCGTGGGGGAGGTGATGCCCGGGGCGGTGGACGCCATGCGCGCCCTGCACCGTGCGGGGCACTATCTGATTATATGGACATGTCGGTACGGCGATCGGCTCTTAGACGCTGTAAGCGCCCTCGTCGCGCACGGCATACCCTTTGACCGTATCAACGACCATAACCCGGAAAACATCCGACAATATGGAGGTGAGGCCGGTAAAAAGGTGTATGCACACATCTATATAGACGACAAAAATCTCGGAGGCTTTCCCGGATGGGAGGTTGCGCTGAAAGAGATCAGCCGGGTAGAGGATGAATATGCAAGGCGGCGTAAAGGCTTGCGGGCTCCTGTGGAATAGGCAGGCCAATTTAGTAAGACGACAAAACCCCGGCGGGAATACCTGCTGGGGTTTTGTTTTATAGGGGTCTTAGGAGATCACTCTGCCTCACAGGCAATAAAATTCTTAAACTACTTTACCGTCATTTTGTGCGTAATCCTCGACAAACTGCTCATAAGAGTATATACCCTCGGCGTTGTGTTTTTTGATTAGGTGATCCACATAAGGCTCTTTTACATACTTGTGTATACTGCCACGGATACCATCGGGCTTAGACTTCCACTCCACATCGTTCCACTATCTTTTTGTAGATAGCCCATTTTTTTAGCCCTGCATCCGAAGAGTGCTGCAGTAGCTCCTCAAGCATCTTAGTGGATTTTGCAACATTGTTTGTCGCAAGCCAAATTTTAACATACAGGGCAATAGAGAAACCCGCACAAACGAGAGAAAGAAAGATTATTAAATCACTCATAATTATATGTTTATTTGATTTGTTGCGTAAAACTAACTATTTTTGTGTTATGTCGAGCCTATTCCCTGATATGGATGTAGCACAGCGGCCCGCGGGCCTGCGCAGACGCGCTCAAACACCCGCGCCCGAAGTCGGTACGGTCAATAGTCGTGCCGAACGTCTTGCGCGCAGGAATAAGTTGCTGGCCGCCCGATTCTATTACTGGAGCGAGGTACAGCGTCGCCGTTTCGACGATGTGCTCTCCATCCTGTCGAACTGCGAGTTTTTTGTCGAGTATCGTACGATCTCCAACGCCCTCGTTGAATACTCCGACTACTTAGACGGGCTGATTAAAAACAAGCCGTCCGTCACCAGCTTAGAGCGCGAGTACCCCGGCTTCCGCTGGCGTTAGACGGTATCCAAATAGCTCGTCTCGTATATAGCCTCGTACACCTTTAGCCCTTGCGCGTGACGCACAGGGGACACGCTCACCCGCCGCATCGGCATAAACATCCGCTCATTATCCCACCACTGTAGCGTTTCGTGTACTTGTTGCAGGACGTCGAGCCGCCTCAATGCTTTGTCGCGTACGGCTGCGGGCACATGGATGTTGGTCGGCGCAATGTCGTCGAAAGCTAACGTAAGCCGGAAACGCACCGACACGCGCTGATCCGTAGAGGAGAGCTGCTCGCATGAGGGGTATGCCATTTCTACGAGACAGCACGGGAATGATACCGGTGGCCGCTCTGCCGCCTGCAGCTGACCCTCGTCCGCATCTATCCACCGCAGCGCGTCTACTTGTTTGAGACGGTCGCAAACCGCCATAAAGATTTGTTTTTCCATTGTTTATTTGCCGTTTAGAATTGCTTGCGTGTAGCCCTCGAGCCGCTCGTGTATCTCGTCGTTAAGAGCCTGAGAGTCCCCCATAAACTGACGCTTCGGCATTACGATCGGCTTGCGCGAAAGAGCCAAATGGCGCCACTTCTCGTCCTTGGTCTCGTGGAACTTCGCCCAGAAAAATCGCCTCATCCGCTCCGTAATCTCCACCGTCCCCCCCTCGTTGTGCACCTGCGCATAGGGTACGTGGTCGTTGCCGGCCGAGATCACCACGCGCTCGCGAGAGACGTATGCCGGGCGGATGGAGTTGACGAGCGCCCCTTTGTCGATAAGGAGGGAGCCTGTGCGTTTGGGCATTCGCGACGGTGCCCAGGGGTTGCCATCGAACGCCTTCTCGGTGAACGTCTGCTTGAAATGCGAGGTCGCCGTCTCCGCGACGATATGCGCAGCGTCTTCGATGATCTCGTCCGCCAGCGAGGCGAGGTATGCGTTTAGTTCTTGTAGTCTCATTGTGCGTTTTTTGCTATATTTGCACTGAAGCCATATTCTTGCGGAGAATCATATAGTCAAACCCTCGTGGGTGATGGGAGGCTGGAGAGACTGCATCAGCGTAGGAATACGGTTAACCCAAAGTAGAGACCGGAAACAAGCTATCCAACCGTATGAGGCGGAGCCGTTACGCGTAACGGCATCAACAATTAGGACGGCGGACGTCATGACCGGGAGCTGCGCAGCATAAAGAGGGGTAATCTCGCAAGGGGTTACCCCTTCTTTATTAGCAGTCCGCGACGATACCTCCAGCGCGGGTCTATTGCCCGGCTTGCCTTCGTGCTTTCTTTCGGCTTTGACGCAGCGTGTATCTCAAACCAAGTCTTTACCTGGTAAACACGTCCGGCAGTTATCTCACATATCACGACTATACACTTCCCCTCGTAGAACTTGATGAAGTTCATATCGCTGAACCGCCCTACATAGTCGTTTATCCACACCTCGTCGGGGTTTTTGAGCACATCTGGAATGCACTCCAGCAGGGGTACACGCGTCTTGGTGTATTTCTTCGTTGTATGTTTAATAAACACCTCCTCCGTCATGGCGACCTTGCGGCCGTTGTAGTCCTCTATCAGCTTGTGGGAGTCGTGCCAATCGCCCGCCTCGCCTTCGTATTTCGGCGCAGGCGTGTTGGCCGCCTCCATCTTTTTGCCGAAACTGTCCAGCCCGTAATCGTTATAATAGAGCTTGCCCAGATACTTGGCCGCCTTGCCCGGAAACTTGCGGATGTACATTTGATTAGCCCCGAATACCTCCGCTGATTCCGCCCGATTAACGCCCCACCCCTGATCGGTAAGTGCTGCCCACTCGGGACTGTCGATGTACTCCTTGACCCGTGTGCGCGACTCCGCCACCATTTCGGCCGTTACCTCGTGTGCCATCTTCGGATCGACGCGACAGCGGCATTTCCATCCGTTTGGGGGGTATATCTGGCCCCATACGGGGTCGTCAACGGGCAGAACTACCCCTGCAATTTTTTCGTGCTCCTCCCGTACGCGCTCGTCCCCTACCGTGTTGTATTGCCAGTAAGGGAATATGTTTTTTTTGCCTTTCAGTCTGTGATAGGTAGATGCCGCCTCGGCGGTGAGGACGGCCGTCTCGTATTCCGTTTTTTGCCACGCTCGATTGAACTTGTCGCATATCATCGAAGCCTTGGCGGTAAACTCGGCAAAGCTCTTGCTTTCGCGAAAAAGTTTGTTCAGTTCCTGTACCTCCGAAAGGGTCTTTGCCGCGGAAAAGTGGAAAAGATTCATTTCGAGCGCTGTCAGGTAGGCATCATCGGGACCGTTGTAGGTGTAGTCCGCGTTTGCGATGCTGCGTTTGTACGTTGTTCGAATAGCTCGAACAAGGTCATTCGAAAGGTATTCGAACAGCTCGAAGTCGAAATAAGAGGCTTCGCCTGTGGCCACACGGGCCATCAGTCGCTCGTTAAGGCTCGCCGTGTCAGTTAGTGCGATGGGGGCTTTGCCAGTGTACGCCCCGCCTTGCGACGGGGCCGACGCGAAAAAACGCCGGATCCGGGAGAAAAAGGAGAGGTCATCATCCGAGAGCGCGGTCGGGTTTTCGGGAGTATCAGGGTCATCATCGCCATTATCATCCGGATCGTCGGGCGGCGTGAGGTCGAATGCCGGCGACCGCCGTGCGATAGGCTCCCCATCCTTGGGGGCGGGTATGGAGTATTTGTCGTGGAGGAAGGACTGCGGTATGGGCAGGATGTCGGACAGCTGCACGACATCCGCCACGGATAGCGGCTCGGCCGCTTCCGGAAAGATGAACCGCCCCCCGCTGACGGGAAAACCCCTCGCCTCTAAGATGGGGATCACGTGCTCGTTGAGCGCGCGCTGTACAAACCGGAGGTCGGAACGGTTCTTCCCCTCCTCTACCTCCTTGTGTACCTCCCCGAGTGATCGGGCACCCTTGTCGCCCTGCATGGTGGTCATCGTCTGCCCGAGGATGGTAACCAGTATCTCCTCATTGCAAGCTTTGCGGAACTCGTCGTAAGAGGAGCCCGTTCCCGAGTTGGTCTGCTCCGTCTGTATTTCCGTGCCAATGGGGGTAATGAGATAGGGAGCCGATCCGGATCGGGCCAGTGCTTCCTCCATCAGCTTACGGCTTTCAGGGTCGTAAACGTTGTATTTACCGATGCGGCGAGGCATACCGAATAGCTCCACCCACTGCGACCAGTCACCGAAGCCCCCGCGCTTGTATATTGCCAGTGGCGCGGCTTTGAGGATGAGGCCGAAGTCGCGCTCCTTGCCAAGCACGAGCACGAAGGGGTCGCCCTCGTAGGAAATACCCCGCTCGTCCGTGTCGTTGACGAGGATGGTGCGCGTGTGTAGGCTGATATGCTTAGCCGGGATTGGGTGCACGCGGAAGGCGTCGCCGAACTCGAACTCGACGGCCGAGCGGCCCCACATTTTTGCCTTGATGATCTCCGCCAGCAGCTCCTCGAATGCGAGTGAATCGATGAGATCGGTCATCTCCTCGACTGTCTCCCCGTTGGCATCCTGAAAGGTCAGGTCGGAATTGGTGACTGCGTCGATGCGCTTTTGCACAGCGTCGCCGAGAACGCCGTCGAGCAGGACATCGTCGAACAGGTCGAATAACTGCTTAGGCCTGCCGAACTCGGCAGACTTCAGTGCCTTGCGCCAGTCTCCCACGTCCAGCACCTTGCGGTTCGGAGCTTTTACTATAATCTGATTAACGACCACGCCTCCGGCAGTCTTTCCCCCTGCCTGTTGGGTCGCCCTTTGCGGTCTTTTATGTTTGCTCATATCTTAAAAATGTTGGACGCGTTTGGGGTTGCTGCCGAACTGGACGGCTCCGGCCATATCGGCCTGCCCGTCCCCGTCGGCATCCAACCGGGGCAGGTCGGGCGATACGTCTCCCTTTTGTACCGCCTTCAGCCAGGCGATAGCGCGATAGTATCGGTCTTGTCGAAGCGACAGGTCGGTGCCGGCATTGCAGAGGTTGACGAAGTGCCAGACGGCGATGTCCTTGACGAAAATGAGCAGGAGGGCGTTACGTTGCCCGCCGGTGGCGGTAAATATCCGCTCGCGGTGGAAAGCGGCGAGATAGCCCTTTGCCTCCGACACTGCCGCATCGATGGCAGCCGAGAGGATGGTCGTGTCCTCGCGGCTTATCACCTCTATGTGCTCTTTGTAGAGGTGTGTTTCCAGTTCTTGTGGTGTCAAAAAAGCCATTATATCCTTTTTTTTGAGTGCTGCCGTACCCCTATCGTGATAGAGCCGTTTATCATGCGCTGCAGCATTTCGTTGATCTTATACCAAGCCCCCTCCACAGTGTCGGGGCCGTCCGCAGGGGCTTTCATTGCGCGAGATAGGCAAAGGAATTGCTCCTCCAGCCGCTTCATGTGCGGGTTGTCTTTTTCGTCGATATTGAGGATAAGCCGACCTTGACGGTTGAGAGGCTCCAAATTGCCCTCGATGCGGTCGAACTTCTCCGGCTTCTTGCGCTCGTCGGGGGAGATGGGGATGATGCCCCGCTCCATGCCAGCGGCGGTAAAGAGAGGGATAAACACCTGCTGGTAGAATGGGTCTTGCAAGGTGTTATTTTCGATGAAATAGCGTATCTGCTGCTTCTCCCCAACGTACTCTCTGGTATAGTAGTACCAGTTGACAAACTCCGCATTTGCCACCCGGTCGAGGAAGCCCATGTACACATAGAAGTAGCCATCGAGGAATCCGACGAGGAAGTTTGCCTTGAAGGAGGTCGCCTTGTTCTTTGAGTTAGACGGGGCGGGGTCGCCGTACGAGACCAGGTACTGCAGTTTCTGTAGCGGCGGGCATTTGCCCCAGCGCATCTCTGTGAAGACCTCGCCCTCGCTAAGCGGGTTGTTGAAGAACTCTTTTTGCCCCGCGGCTGTCGAGATGAGGGAGAGAAACATATCGATGTCCTCCTCGGAGTTACGCGCCCAGACCGATCGGCCGTTCTTGTCGCGTATATTGATGATCTCGTAGTGTCCGATTTGCGGTATCTGCTTTGCTTTTTCGATGGCGCGCGCGATGCAGCAGTCGTTGGCGATGATATTGCCGTTGAATATGATACGGTAAGACCCCGATACGGACATGGCGGGGATGGTTGCCTCCTCGATCCATTTCCATTTGATTTTGATGCGATCGGGGTTGCGGCATTCCTCGTCCGTGTCGATGTCGTCGAATACGATGCAGTCCGGGCGGAAATTCTTGTTACGCGTACCACGAGGCGACTGCCCTGCACCGAGTGCCAAAAAGGCACAGCCGCAGCGGCATACGAAGTCACCGGACTCCCAAAGGCCGATTGTCTTTTGCTCGCCGTAGTCCTGCGTGATACGCTGGTTGGCCTCCATATTGGCCATAATATGGTTCAGCATTTTCTCCGCATTGTCGTAGGAGTTGGATATATACAGGACATTGCGTATCTCGCCTGTGAGGGCGGCCTTGGTCACCTGCATCATCGTCGTGCTTGTCTTTGAGAGCTCACGCGACCACGCCCGCACATCGTACAGCCTGCGGTTGTCGAAAAAACGCTTGGTCGAGCGGACGTGGAAGGGGGCCGGGTCGGACGAATAGTATGCTTCGAAATAATACCGGAACCAAGCCTCGTGGTCGACCTCCAGTCGCTTCTTGCGCGCGACTATTTCCGCTTGCGTGTCGGCCGGGTTGATGTCCGACGACTCTTTGACCGCCGCGACTATCTCCTCCCAGCTCTTTAGCGCATGCCTGTCCTCTACCGATAACCGTCTCTTTGCCATGATTACTCGAGCTTGTGTTTGACGTATGCGTCGAGTATAGCTGTGAGCCGCTTAGCCTCTGCGAGATCATGCTGCCGAAGCCACGCTATCAAGTCACTGAATACCGATATGATGTCCGAAAGACCGACGTCCGTCTCCATTTTCTTGATGGCCCCGGCCATTTTGGATATCGTGTCGGCCTCTGACGCGTTCGGGAAGCGCTCCCCCTCCTCGCGCGAATTGATGGTGTCGTTGAGTGCCGCCAGCTGGCGGTACAAACTTTTCAGCTGCTCCTCGCGCGTGATCGTGATAGAGGTGCGAAGCTCCTCCCAACGCTCGTTGTTGATCCATTTATTGATGGTCACGCGCGATACGCCTGTGCGCTCCGCGATTTCGGCCTGCGTAAGCCGCTCTTTTGTATAGAGCACCTTCGCCCAGTCTTTTTTCTGTTTGATGGTCAAGTCTTTCCCCATTCCGTACTGTTTTACGCATCAAAAGTAGGCGCGCGAAACGGGTAAAAGAAATTGTATTGTACTGTTTACGAGATAGTTGCAACGTGTTTACAAATATGTTGCAACGGTTACAACCCGATTTGGAGGGGGTGTTTTTTGGGTTCAATTTTGCGGAAAAAGCAAGCGGAAAAATGGCAAATAAAACCTTCGTCCTACACGACGAAACAGTGAATACCTACGGCTTCAGGATGCTGACAGACGGGGCTAACCTCGCGGAGTTTCGGAAGAACCCCGTGATGCTCCTCGATCACATGGACTGGAAGCTGCCGATCGGGCGGTGGGAGAATATACGAAAAGAGGGCGGGAAGATTCTCGCCGATGCCGTATTCGATATGCGCGACCCGAACGCTGCGGAGGTGGCGCGTAAGGTAGATGAGAACTTTATCCGCATGGCCTCGATCGGCGCATGGCCGCCCGAGGAAAAGACGGACGACCTCTTGTATAAGCTCCCCGGTCAGACGGGGCCTACCGTCACCAGGTGGACGGTGCGCGAGGCCTCTATCGTCACGATCGGGGCTAACCATAACGCCCTCGCCTTCTACGACAGGGAGACCGGTAAACTCCTCGACCTGACCGACCAACGCGAGGTCGTGAAGTTGATGGACAATGTTAAACCAACCAATAAACGAAGTATGAGCGAACTAACTCAAATTCTGCGCCTATCCGATGGCGCAAGTGAACAAGACGTTACGGCTGCCGTGAAAGCCCTCGCCTCCGACAATGAGCGTCTCAGGAGTGAGAACAAGACCCTCTCGGATGCCGTCACAAAGCACAACGATGAACGCAAGAAAAAAGAAAAGGAGGAGGCTATTGCCCTCGTGGACGCGGCTGTCCGTGACGGGCGTATCAACGCAGACGGCAAGGACACCTATCTGCGGTTTTTCGACAAAGATTTCGAGTCCGCCAAGAAAGCCCTTGCGGCCATTCCCGTGCGTAGCCGTGTGACGGCTCACATCCAAGGCGGTGCCGGCGCATCGGCCACCGAGCTCAGCGACCTGAGTGGCAAAAGCTGGGATGAGCTCGACAAGGCCAATAAGCTGACCCTCCTCCATGACTCTTACCCCGACCTCTATGCTCAGAAGTTCGAGGAGCGATTCGGCTGTAAGCCTACTAATGTCTAACATAAAACAGTAACTAAATGGCAATTCAAAAAGAAATTTGGCTGTCGTCAATCGTCGGGCACTTGTTTGCGAACAACAGTTTCCTTAGCAAGTCCTTCAACGCTGACGAGTATGTCAACGCGGGAAGGACGGTGCATATCCCCAACGCAGGAGCCGCCAGCAAGGTGGTCAAGGGGCGTTCAAGCCTCCCCGCCTCCGTTCAACGGCGCACCGACACCGTGCTCTCGTTCGACCTCGATGAGTTTACGACAAACCCTATCCTCATCCCCTACGCGGATACCGTGGAGTTGAGCTATGATAAGCGCGAGAGCGTATTGCGTGGCGACAAACTCGCCCTATTCGATACGGTGGCCAAGGAGTTTATCCTGAAATGGAGTCCGGAAAAATCATCTCAGATCATCAAAACAACGGGGTCGGCCGTTGTAGCACATACCCCTGCCGGAACGGGCAACCGCAAGGCCTTCGTCAAGTCGGACGTCAATGCCGCCATGGTGACGTTCAACATGCAGGACATCCCGCAGGAGGGCCGCTATATGCTTGTTGATGCGAATATGTACGCCCAGCTGCTGGACAGCTTGACGGACAGGGAGGCACAGGCCTTCTTCGCGCAGGCTGACGTGGCTAACGGCGTGCTCGGCAAGCTGTATTCCTTCAACTTCTACATGCGCTCAACCGCCGGGGTATATGCGGCGGACGGCACTCCTAAGCTGTACGGTACGACGCCAACGGCAACGGACAATGCTGCGGCCATCGCCTGGCACGACCAGGCAGTCTGTCGTGCTCTGGGTGAGACACAGGCGTTCGAAAAAGAAAACGACCCCACGTTCTACGGTGACATCTACTCCTTCCTGGTGCGTGCCGGCGGTCGCCCGATGCGCTCAGATGAGAAAGGTATCCTTGCTATCGTACAAGCAGCAAAAGCGTAATGAAGCTGCAATACTTAGTCATTCATTGCACTGCCACGCCCGAGGGGCGTGGCGTAAGTGCGGCGGACATCAAACGCTGGCATACCTCCCCCCCCTCAAAGGGCGGGAGGGGCTGGGACCGAGTCGGTTATACCGATATGGTGCATCCTAATGGCCGTGTCGAGCGTCTCGTGGACAATAACGAGGACGGTTTGGTAGACCCGTGGGAACGTACCAACGGAGCCAAGGGCCACAATTCTGTTTCCCGGCATATCGTCTATGTGGGCGGATTGACCACGGATGGCAAAGCAGCAAAAGATACCCGCACCCCGGAGCAACGAAAAGCACTGGAGAAGTACGTCAAAGACTTTCATGCAAAGCACCCGGACGTGCGTATAATCGGGCATAACGAAATCGCCGCCAAGGCCTGCCCCTGCTTCGACGTGCAGGCCTGGCTGCGCTCGATCGGAATCAATCAACCAACAAAAAAGTAATGATCAAATGAGAAAATTCATTCTTCTGCTGATTGCCGTGCTCGGTATCAGCTTGGGCCTTGCGGCCCAGACCCTCGTGGCGGATAACCCGACCCCGAACGTGATTGACTATCAGGCTATGATCACCACCCTTGGCGGGTTTGCCGTGGGTGTGATGGCCGTAGTAGGTGCTATCAAGCGCCTGTTGCCGGGGCTGCATGGCTTCGGCACTCAGGTCGTCAGCTGGGTAGTCGCCATCATCGCCGCCCTCATCCTGTGGTGGTTGCAGGTCGGGATGTTTGCCGGACTCGTGTGGTATGTCGCGGTTCTGTATGGCTTAGGGGGTGGACTCATCGCCAACGGCCTCGCGGACGTGGGATTGGTGCAGTGGTTTATCGGATTATTCACACGTAAGTAACTAAAGCAGCCGGCTGATGGAGACCCTTTTCTCTATACTGCAGTGGGCACTCCCCGGCGGAGGGCTTGGGGTGGCTATCGGCTGGCTGCTGTCCAAAAACATCCGCAAAACTCGAGAGGCTAAGGAGATACATGATACTTATAAGACCATGTATCGGGACGTGCAGTCCACGCTTCTCGACCTGCAGGCACAAAACGATGAGTTGGTTAAAACCATGGCGCGCTTCAAGCGCGCTGTCTATCGCGCTTCTGTTTGTCGCTATTGGCCCCAGTGCCCTGTCCGTAACGAGCTGCGTCAGCAGAAAAACGGAACATCGGGCGGAGGTTTCGACGGTGCAAACCTACGACAGCCTCGACGTGACAGAAAGCAGGGTGACGATCCCGACATACGTTCCCCCGGCAATGGCGAGGATGAGCATATCGCTGTCGAACCTGAGGCAGCTGCCCCCCTCGGCGATGTTTGAAAGCCGCTCGGGGCGGGCACAAGTTCGGGCCTCTACGCATGACGATACGGTCTATATCACAGCCATTTGCGACAGTTTGTTGCGGGCGGTGGAAATATACGAAAGGCGCGCCGTCAGGGCGCAAAAAGAGAATAAGGAGCTGCGCGCTCGCTTGACTGATAAAGTGCAAACCGGATCGGGAATGTCCCGGCTTGTGTTTGCCCTTGTGGCAGGGTGCTGCAGCGGAGCGATAATAACTATTATAACAAGCAAGAGATATGGCAGGAACACATGACGGCTACTTGTATGGCCTTAAGACCCTTAAATTCGGCGGAAAAGAGATCGGTATGATCTCCGACGACTCTGTGGAGTGGGGGGGAGACGACCCGCAGACCGCCCAGATTTGGGCGGCTCAGAACCGGACGGCCCCCGTCAAGGAAATAGTAGAGAAGCCGGGCCTGGACGTTTTTGAATTTGACCTGATAGAGTTGAAGCCGAGCAACCTGAAAGACGTACTGGGTGGGACAGTAGCAGCCGGTAAGTGGAACGCCCCGGCGGCCCAGATCACGCAGGAGGGGGCGTTCGAGATTACTACGGCAGACGGCGCAATTCTGGCAGCCGGAAAGGCTTCCCTGGTCGCACGGCCTAAGGGGCGACTCGGCTACTCGGACGTGTTGAAGGTGCATTGCAAGGTGACGATCCTCGCAGACGGCACAGGCTCACCCTACAGCATCGACAATAAGACGGCATAATGGAGGCAAAGAGGATAGAGATAGAGGCGGCGGACGCCCTGCTGGATGTAGGCGTTTCGCTACCTCTGTTTCACATTCGATTACCATTCGCGCGTCGTTCGCGCAGTATTCGATTGACTATGCGCAGACCTGTGCTCGGGAGCCAAATCCGCATTGCAAAAAAACACCTTGCCATCGGCTTTACATACGAAGAGATGAAGGCTTTCAGCAAGGAGGAGGAGCTGGCCTTTCTTGCGAGACACGGCAAGACCGTGTCCGAGATGGTCGCCCTCACCATCCTGCGCGGCTATGTGTCCGGGTGGTTTTACAAACCGCTGGCTTTCGCTCTGCGCTGGTTCGTCAAAGACGAACTTCTGCAGGGGGCTAATCTGCGCTTTGTCTCCCTCATGGGGACAAAGTCTTTCGAGAACATTATCAGATTCGCGGAGGCGTACAATCCGCTGAGGCCGAGTCTGAGCCACGAGGCAAAGGGGAGTTAAGCTACGAGAGTAGCCATAGCCCCTTCGGCGTGGTGTGGCAGATAGCCACCGCCACCGGCTGGAGCGTCCACTACATTATGTGGAGGCTTAATTATCAAACGCTTAGGATGATGCTGGCAGATGCGCCGCGTTACCTCAGTGAGCAAGAACGCAAGGCAAAGAACAAACAAAAAAAGACGCTGGAAGGGTTCTTCCAAACACGCTATCGAAATGGCCATCAAGCCCGTAGAAATTGAGTTTCTCATGCGCGACAAGTTGTCGCCCGGCATGGACAAGGCAGGCAAATCGGCCGATACCCTCGCGGATCGGGTCGATAAGGCCTCTAAGTCCATTACCGAACGCGTCAAGTGGCAACGGGAGGAGGTCAATCGAGTAGAAAAAGACCTGCAGCAGCTGGAGCGGCAGCTGAAAAAAGCCGTGCCGGGCAAAGAGTGGGCGGAAATGAGGGCAGAGGTTGACGCTTGTAGTAAGGCGCTCAAAGAGGAAAAAGTTACACTTTCCGCCCTGGAGGCAGAGCACAAAAAAAACGAAGGATCTGCTAAGAAGTTGACTACAGAGCTGCGACAGCTGCAGAACGCCCTCGCACAGATGCGTCTCGATGGCAAGCAGGGCACGGCGGCCTATCAGGAGATGAGCGAGCGCGCTGCTTTGCTGAGAGACACGCTGGGCGACCTCCGCACGCAAACAAACATCCTTGCAAACGATAATGCCGGCCTGCAGGGGGTCATAAGTGGGGTAAACGGCCTGTCCGGAGCCTTTACTGTTGCAACGGGTCTCATGGGTGCATTCGCCTCCGAAAATGAGGATCTTATCAAGATACAGACACGCGTGCAGAGCGTGATGGCCGTCACGATGGGCCTGCAGCAAATCGCCAACACCCTCAACAAGGACAGTGCCTTCCGCATCGTGACGGTGCGCAAGGCCAAGGAGCTGCTAACGGCCGCTAACTACAAGCTGGCGGCCAGCCTCGGGATCTCCAACGCGGCGGCTAAGGCTCTGATGGCGACCCTGACGCTGGGGCTGTCGGTAGCTGTTACGGCCGCCATCGTTGCTATAGACAGGTTCAACGAGCGTAAGGCCCAGGCTCGTGAGGAGGCGGAAAAAGCCGTCTCGGCGGAAAAGGACGCCCGCGCGGAAATGGTCAAGGTGCAGGCGACTATCCGCGAAACCATGCGCGCTATTCGTGATTTCAACGGGTCTAAGCGGCAAGAATCGGCTATGGTCGAAGAGCTGAATCGTAAGCACGGAGAGGCTTTCGGCTATTACGACACCCTCGCGCAGTGGTATGAAATCCTCGCCCAAAAGGGAGAGCAATACATCAAAATACTTTTCCTCCAAGCTAAGGCACAGTCACTTATCAATAAGGCCGTCGAAGCGGACGAGAAGATTGCCAAGATAGAGGCCGCCCCGGAGTCGGACTATGACACTTGGTGGGGGTATGGTGGCAAGGTAGACCGCTTCTTTTCTCGCGACAAGCGGTATAAACAGAATAACAACGGTAAGTGGCTTAAAGAGGAGGCGAAAGAGGCCGCAAAGGCCGTCAAACAAGCTTATTTGGACGAGGCAGAGCAGCTACAGAAAGAGGCGGGAGATATTATGTCCAAGTTTGACCTTGGCGGATATACCGCTCCGCAGAAAAAAAACGGAGAGGGTGCAGGGCGTTATTTGTCCACCCTCTTCGATGCTGAGAAGCGCGCACGGCATAAGATAGAGGCACAGCGTATCGCCCTCATGAAAGAGGGGTACGAAAAGGAGCGAGCGGCCGCAAGGGGAGAGTTTGCGCGTGAGCTGGAGCGCATAGAGGAAGAGGAGCAGCAGCGGCTCGCTCTGTACG
>ERZ772987.133-NODE-133-length-15221-cov-3.02961_pt1 | contig 15221 bp, 10 predicted proteins | sample MGYA00511129_ERZ772987 | MGnify/ENA primary metagenome ERZ772987 (study PRJEB29015, sample SAMEA2738058) | human oral metagenome | biome: human oral; feature: human-associated habitat; material: saliva | place: China | collected 2222 ...
ATAGTTTTGATATTGGTCATAGAATCCATAGTTGTAATTGAAAAATGTGGAGAGTGTACTCTGGTTCTGAAATGTATGCTCGTGGAAAAGAGAAGCTAGCATTCCCCCATCCAATACACTATTGTTGTCTGTAGTTTTGAGAGAAGAAGCTTTTCCCAATGCTGTATATGTACCCTCTTGCTTCCCCTCTGTGCGCTTTCTTGATGTTTTAGCCTTGATGAGTGCTGAGAAATAATCAGAAGGAGAGGGGACCCATTTATTCCCCTTGATTTTGCATTTGAGATACCCGATAGGCTTTTCTCTTCTTGCCCCATCTGCTCTTTACTTACGTAGCGAATACGATCGTTGGTAAGGTAGTCTACAAAAGCTCCTCCTGCTACAGCAAAGGTCTTCTTTCCAAGTTCAAAGTTGGCTCCTGCGAAGCCCTCTCTAGGAGGAATGTCGTGCCTTGTGCGAAGATCTACATACGAGTAAAAAGGAATATCCTTGCGGAGACGAATGTTCACAATTTTGGTAACACCCATCTGCAGGTAACGAGCACTTACCACTTCGGAGACCTCTACAGATTCGATATTCTCGGGATGTATCGGTTGTATCCCAGAGTTTACAAGATGACCGTCTACCAATATCAGAGGAGACTCGCCGGTGCGCATCTTAACACTCTGAGAGCTGATGTCAACTTGTAGTAAGGGTATTTCTGAGAGAGCTCTAAAGGGATCTCCCGATGCTTTTGCCTTTTTCGATAGTTTGAATATCTCTCCTGTGGCAGTTACTTTGGGACTTACTTTCCCCGTAACTACCACCTCTCCCAATGCTACCGAAGGTTTGTCCAAAAAGATGTTGAGGGTGCTGTCTGTAGAGAAGAACCGCTCCACTTCGAATGTTTCGTAGCTAGAGCTTGCTAGTTGGACGCTATAAAGTCCGGCTTTGGGGAGTATAAGGTCGGTCGTTTGTGCCTTGATTATCGAAAAGTGTACCACAGAATCGCCTTCTTGTACAAGTAACTCGCCGCTCTCTAGTGGGTGATGATCCCAGGTTTTTATGTCAAGATGCAATTTGATTTGCCCGAAAAGAGCAGAGCTCCCGAACAGAGAAAGGAGAGTTAGGAGAATGATTCGCTTAAAATTCCCTGCAGTTGTCATAGGTCGAATATAGTTAGAGGGTATGTCCTAATTCGGTTTGTTTGCTTTGTAGATGAGGATGATCCCCTTTATGGTGAGGAGGATTGGCACGAGGACTGTCACTAAAAGGAACCAGATTGGTATCCTCTCCATCGAAAATAGAGAAAACCCAATAATCAATAAGAAGAGGAGTAAAATGAATATCCTTAGCTCGTTGAGAAGGCGGAAGGTTGCTCGGAGGACAAGCTCGCGATTCTCTTCTCGAATCTCGAATGGGTAATTGTAAAATCGAGGATTTATTTTACCCACAAAGTAGAGTATAAGCTGGAGTGAGACGAGAATACCATAAAGCTCCCACAGAAATGCTTTGGAAGAGAGGGCGTCCACTTTCCCATTCAAGCCGTAGTGGCTGGGCACCTCCGAGGGGATAGAAGGATAGTACCAGTCGAGGGCAACGGCAGCTAAAAGGAGGATTACTAGGATGGAGGAATCGGTTTTATTCCAAGCTCTCATGCCAAAATAACGTTCTATTCAGTTTGCTGATTTTGCAGTCCTTCTGCTCATCTCTTAATTGAGTTGCAGTGCAAATATACTATAAATATCGATAACATTTTGGGAGGAAACGTTTCCTCAGTATAGGCATAATGCTTCACTCACTTTCGTAAGGTGCTTCAAATTTGAAGCCGTGAGTGGCACTCACGAGTTGAACACCTTCTTGCTTCAACTTACAGAAAATCGCAGCAAGCGAGGGGTGCTTACTGCGATTTGTCATGTGTGAGATGCCAAGAGCGAAATTACTTCACTTCTTCAAAGTCGGCATCGGTCACATCTTGAGCATTGCTACCATTGTCTTGCGATGGGTTGCCTCCATCGGCACCGGCTTGTGCCCCTTCGGGGTTACCGCCGGTTGCACGGTACATTTCTTCGCTCGCTGCATGGAATGCCGTGTTGAGGGCTTCCATAGCCTTGTCGATAGCAGGGAGATCTTCGGCCTTGTGTGCCTTCTTGAGGTCTTCGAGGGCGGCTTCGATCGGAGCTTTTTTGTCGGCGGGGAGTTTATCTCCTAGCTCTTTTAGTTGCTTCTCGGTCGTGAAGATCATCGTATCGGCTTGATTTATCTTTTCGATACGCTCCTTATTCTGACGGTCGGCATCGGCATTGGCCTGAGCATCTGCCTTCATGCGGTTGATTTCTTCTTCGCTAAGACCGCTAGAGGCTTCGATACGAATCTTCTGTTCCTTGCCCGTAGCTTTGTCTACTGCCGATACGTTGAGGATACCGTTCGCGTCGATATCGAATGTAACTTCGATCTGAGGTACCCCACGAGGAGCAGGCGTAATGCCATCGAGATTGAAGCGACCAATGCTCTTGTTGTCCTTAGCCATGGAGCGTTCGCCCTGCAATACGTGGATCTCTACAGAGGGCTGATTGTCTGCGGCTGTGGAGAAAACCTGGCTCTTGCGGGTTGGAATGGTTGTATTGGCTTCGATAAGATGTGTCATTACACCACCTAGGGTTTCGAGACCCAAAGAGAGGGGAGTAACGTCGAGGAGCAATACATCCTTTACTTCTCCGGTGAGCACACCTCCTTGGATGGCAGCACCTACGGCTACTACTTCGTCCGGATTCACTCCCTTAGAAGGAGCCTTACCAAAGATCTTTTGTACCTTTTCTTGGATGGCCGGGATACGAGTAGAACCTCCTACAAGGATTACTTCGTCGATCTGTGAGGGGCTGAGGTTGGCATCTTTGAGCGCCTGCAAGCAGGGAGCTTCACATGCTTGGATCAGCTTGTCGCTGAGCTGCTCGAACTTAGCACGAGAGAGGGTACGAACAAGGTGCTTGGGGATACCATTTACGGGCATTATGTAGGGAAGGTTGATGTCCGTAGAGGTGCTTGACGAAAGCTCTATCTTCGCTTTTTCAGCGGCTTCTTTGAGGCGTTGGAGAGCCATAGGGTCTTGACGTAGGTCGATACCTTCGTCGGCCTTAAACTCTTCTGCGAGCCAGTCGATGATAACGTGGTCGAAGTCGTCTCCACCAAGGTGTGTATCCCCATTGGTAGACTTAACCTCAAATACTCCATCGCCTAGTTCGAGGATAGAAATATCGAACGTACCCCCACCCAAGTCGAAGACGGCAATTTTCATATCCTTGTTGGCTTTGTCAAGCCCGTAAGCAAGTGAGGCTGCTGTAGGTTCGTTTACGATACGACGTACTTTGAGCCCGGCAATTTCTCCGGCTTCTTTGGTAGCTTGGCGTTGCGCATCGTTGAAGTAGGCAGGTACGGTGATCACCGCTTCGGTCACTTCTTGCCCGAGATAGTCCTCAGCTGTCTTCTTCATCTTCTGCAAGATCATAGCCGAGATTTCTTGAGGCGTATAGAGGCGGCCGTCGATGTCTACACGAGGCGTATTGTTGTCTCCCTTCACAACCTTGAAGGGGACGCGGTCAATTTCTTTTTGGGCTTGCTCAAAAGTCTCGCCCATAAAGCGCTTGATCGAATAGATTGTTTTGGTAGGGTTGGTGATAGCTTGACGCTTGGCAGGATCGCCCACTTTGCGCTCTCCACCATCTACAAAAGCAACGATAGAGGGAGTGGTGCGCTTGCCTTCGCTGTTGGCAATAACGACGGGTTCGTTCCCTTCGAGTACAGAGACGCACGAATTAGTGGTCCCAAGGTCAATTCCGATAATCTTAGACATAGTATATATCCTTTTCTTTTGTTTTCTCTTTCTTTGGTCGGCTCTCACACTGCGTGAAAGCGCACACCCCCCATTCATACAACTACCGTGCCACTCCTTTTTTATCTCCCCCTATTTCGGCTTATTTTCGGTCTGTTGCGTGTCGGGTTTGCCCTGAGATGGGACAAAATGTCTTCTGATTAGGAAAAGAGGACGGGCGAGTGCTGCTATGCCATCTCGCTATTGGATTTCTGCCCCTCGGGCGAGAGATCGAAATTTTCCTGCCCAAAATGGAAAAGTTTTTAGGGTAGAATATTTTTATTTTTCAGCCTATTATGGGGAGCATTTTTGGGTGATTTCGGAATTTTTTTCAGCCAGAGAATCATTCGCATTCTACCCTGTTCCTTTTTTCTTTAGCTTTGTAGGGGTAAGTCGATCTCGTTCGTAGGGAATTTTTTGGAGAGCGACATCGTCGGACATCTACCGGGGAGCTCCACCCCAAAAAAGATGTGGAGCAACGGAATATTCACATAAAAAAGGAAGAAAATGAGACGACATTTACTCATTATTTTCTCGCTATTGTTTGCTTTTTCTTGGCAAGCCTCGGCGCAGAAAGAAGAACTCAAGTTTAATGTAAAAGGAGGCTCTACCCAACTAAAGATGCTCTATCGTCTAGCGAATGTGGGCGATAAAGCAGAGGTTACTCTAGGTAATGGGCAGACTCTAACGCTAGAGCAAAAGTAAGAGGGAAAAGAGCTGGAGACTTGTGTACTAGAGCTCACTCCTAAGGCGGAAGACTACGATCTGACCATAGAAGCCGACAAACTTGTGACCCTATGCATTGCTGCGAGTAAATGTGTGAATGGGGTAAAAAGTTTGCAATCGAAGTCGCTCGTTCGCCTGAATCTGGACGAAACTAAACTAACAGAAACTCCCGAATTGGACTTCTCCAACTGCCCCAATATCGAGGAAATTACCCTTGGTGGAGCAGATGTTACGGACGTAATTCTTCCTAATAATCCTAAGCTAAAAACCTTTATTGCCAGCCCGGCTCCTTTCTCTCAAAAAGCGATAAAAACGCTAGACTTGAGTGCGTGTAGCCAGCTAGAGACCCTTGGTTTGCAGGGAGTGGCTGTACGCACTATCGACGTGCGTGCATGCAGAGAAACCCTCAAGCAACTGACCATTAGAGGCGTAAGCAATAAGGAATATCCCACAGTGCTTCTCGGGGGAAAAGATCTCAAAAAACTCACCCTGGTCAATATATCCCAATGCGCCATAGGAATGGACGACTTGCCCGATCTGAACGAAATGCAGCTCGATAACTTCAAGATCGGAAAGATGTATTGGCACTATGTAAAGGCGGAGCGCGTAAATGCTCTTACGGTAGACTTCAAAAATCTCAAATTCCAAAAAGGGATTTCGGAGGTGCCCCTGGAGACCAAATTCACCTGGTTCCATAAAGTAGATGGCACTTGGGTCAAAGAGCCTCTAGACAATACCAAGGTAACGGAGAAGGATGGCCTCTTTACGTTCGACCCCTCTATCCTTGATGCAAGTGGTAAGGCCACGGTGCGTTGTAAGGTGGAGAATGCGGGCTATCCCGGTCTTGCCAATAATACCAATACAGGGCTTCTCTCCTATAATATTACGCTCACAGATCCCCGCCTCCTAGCAGAGCTCACGATTACTAAGGAGTCTATCGGTAAGGATGAGGATGATGAGGATCTCACCGATTTCGACATGACGATGCAGATAGGCGGGGCGCCCAATACCAATATCCAGATCGACTGGGGCGATGGCGAGCGCAAAGATTATACCATTACCTCCTCTGAGGCTCAGCAGGTAAGTGCTACGGTAGATTTGGGTAGCGTGGTACGTATCTATGGAGATGTTACCCTCTTAGATGCTTCTCAAACCCACCTCGTGGGGATCAAACTGCAGTCTAATGCTACCAAACTCAAAAAGCTACGTCTTGCCCAAAATAAGATTGAATCCATCAATCTAAAGAGGGCTCCCAATCTCGAGGAGTTGAGCGTGACCGACAATAAACTTACATCGCTGGATCTCGCGTTTACACCCGCGCTCTCCGAGTTGTATTGTGGTTATAACACGATTTCCTCGCTAGACCTTGATAAGGTGCCCCAACTCTCCGTTCTCAATATCAATAACAATGGGTTCTCTTCTCTAGACACAAAGGTGTTACCGCAACTAGAGATCCTTGTCGCTAGCGACAACTCTCTTGCTTCTCTCGACCTAAGTAGCAATAAAAAACTCCGCTCACTCGATGTGATGAATAACAAACTCACCGAGCTAAAACTTGGGACGAAGGAGCTGCAAAGGGTGCTACTTAACAACAACCTCCTCGCCTCAATTGCTTTTGAGGGTACCGAGGCTCCTAAGTTGTATGCCCTAGATCTAGGTAAGAATCAACTCGATGCTTGTACGATCAACGACTATCTGATGCTCTTACCGACGGCGCTAACCGCCGAAAATGGCGGCCCCAATAATGTCGTAAAATTGGCAGGTAACCCCGGAGCCGCCTCCTACGATAAGGCTCTCCTCCCTGTGGCAAATGGGGATGGAGGTCTTACTTGGAAGACGGACGTAGAGGGCGATGGCACCGGCTGTACTACCGCCAAAGTATTCGACCTCTCCAATAGAGAGAATGGGTCTGCCAAGCTCCTTGTCTCGGGCACCGAAGTGGCATTTGAAACGCCTATTGCCAAGAATAGCCCTCTAGTGGTTGTGCTCACTCCCAAGCAGGGATACAAGGTGTCGGGTCTCCGCTTCAATGGAAAAGAAGAGAGCGCAAGTAGCAGCAACCCGAATGAGTTCTCCCTCAAGCTTGAGCATAATAGTCGCCTCTTCTACACCTTCGCAGAGGATACGGCTCTCGACGATGTTTTCGCAAGTGCCATCTCCGTGGCTCGTGTAGCAGAGGGGTATCAATTGGGCAATCTCCCCACGGGTGCTACCTACTCGCTATACTCGGTAGAGGGCGCTTTGTTGGCACAGGGCACTATTGCCCATGGTACGCTCACGCTCTCCCTTGAGCGAGGCAACTACCTTCTCTCCATCAATGGCTCTACGCTAAAGCTTGCCTTCTAACTCGGCAATGTGTTTCCATAAATAGGGCGGTATTGGGTTATATAGTCCACGCTATCCACCTCACTTCTCCCCGAGGAGTGGGGTGGTTTTATTTGAGTAAATAGGGGGCGATCTCCCCTATAATCTATACCTTTGCAGAGGTGCGATAGCAACAGCAAAATAAGTAACTAAATAGAGAGCATTTATGTCCCCCATTGTATCCCCTTCGCTACTGAGTGCAGACTTCTTGCACCTTGAGGAATCTGTGAAGATGATTAACCAAAGTAATGCCGATTGGCTGCATATAGACGTGATGGATGGGGTCTTTGTTCCTAATCTTTCGTTTGGTTTCCCTATCCTTGAGGCTATTAGTCCGATATGTCGGAAGCCGCTGGATGTCCACCTTATGATTGTGGATCCCTTGAAGTTCATCGAACCGCTTGCCAAGGTGGGGACGCATATCATGAATATTCACTACGAGGTGAGTCCACATCTCCATCGTTCCCTCACGGCCATTCGTGCCGCCGGAATGAAGTCGGGCGTTACCCTTAATCCCCATACTCCTGTAGAGGTACTGGAGGATGTGCTTGAGGAGTGCGACCTCGTGCTTCTTATGAGTGTGAATCCCGGTTTCGGGGGGCAAAAATTCATCCATCGCACGTTGGAGAAGACACGCCGCCTACGTCGTATGATCGACGAGAGGGGCCTCGAGACCATCCTTGAGGTGGATGGGGGCGTAAACGCTACCACGGCACCGCTCCTTGTGGAGGCGGGGGCTGATGCTCTCGTTGCCGGGAGTTATGTTTTTGGTCATGCCAATCCCTTCGAAGCGATAGATGGACTAAAAGCCCTATGCCGCTGAGGGACGAAATTCCCCAACGGATTATTTTTAGGCGTCATCCTGCCCTATTGCAAGCGGTTCTCCTTGTGATAGGGCTTTTGTGTGGCTATCGCTATCCCACGTTTTATTCCCCTATTTTCATTCTCTTAGGGGCTGTCTCACTTTTTCTTCTGACCTATCTTTCCGCTCTCGCCTTTCGGAGGGTTACCCCTCTACTAAGGCATATTGCGCTGGGTACCACTACATTCGCTCTTGGTTTTATCCTTGCTCAAGTTGATTATAAACGCTTGGATGGAGCCCCTACGCCTAGGGAAAATGTGTGTGCTATTGCCCACGGAAGCCCCCGACGAACCGATCGAGGCTACTGGCGTGTGGAGGTCTCTCCGCTCCATGAGGGAGCGGAGAGGAATCTGCTCGTCTACCTCCCTCCCACAGAGGCTACACCTATTATCTCTTACGGGGATACCCTCTATCTCTATCCTACCGAGGGGTGCATCTTGTCGTCTACTCCCCTCGGTGCCATCGAAAACCCATCGTACCGACATTATCTTGTAGCGCGTGGCGCCTCTGCGGCTCTCTATCCTCGTAGCTATCAAGTGGTACCACGCTCTCGGTGTACCAGCCTAAGAGAGTGGGCAGAAGACCTACGTATAACCCTTGTGCGAACCTTTGAGCAGCTCCATCTCTCGCCCGAGGAGGCGGATTTGATACGCACTATTAGCCTGGGGATGCGAGATGGGTCGAGTGGGGTAGATGCCTCTTTTCGGCATGCAGGAGCCGCGCATTTGCTTTCGGTAAGTGGCTTTCATCTGGTCGTGGTGGTGGGTGTGTTTGCGTTCCTTATCCCACCCACTCGCCATCGGAGGGGGCGTATCGCTCGGGGTCTCTTCCTCATCATGATAGCGTGGCTTTTTGCTCTTCTTACGGGCCTTGCAGCCCCCACGGTGCGAGCCGCTACCATGTACACGCTCTATAGTGTGGGCGTTTTGCTTCTCCTCCCTCAAGACAAACTCAATACATTAGCCCTTAGTGCTATCGTTTTATTGCTCTACCATCCGGGGTATATTTTTGATGTCGGCTTTCAGCTCAGTTACGCAGCACTCCTCTCCATCCTGCTCTATGAGCCTTTCTTTGCGCTCTATGCGCAGCGTCTTTCACATCCATTAGCTCGCTGTATTTACCTCTCTTTGTCGGTTTGCCTTTCGGCACAGATACTCACGCTCCCCCTTGTTCTCTATCACTTTGGGAGCTCGTCTACACTTTTCCTCTGGAGCAATCTTCCTCTCATGTTGCTGGCCACCTTGCTTATCCCGCTGGCTCTGTTGTACGCCATTCTGGCGAGTTTGGGAGTTGCCTTTCCTCTTCTTTCTCGTGGGGTTGAGAGCCTTACGCATTGGCTCTATCAGGCAGCTTCGCTTTTCGACTCGGTGGAGGGTGGAGTATTCTCTCTGCGCCTTAGTGGAGCCGAAGCCCTCGGGCTTACAGCCTTTTTGCTGGGGATGTACGGCATTCTTACTTACATTGTGGCTCGCTATAAGAGTGTACGCCTAGCGGCAGGATACACCGGTACGGATCCTTTTGAGGAGGCAAAAAGGAAAGCAAAAAGCTCCATGAATGGATAAAAATAGGCTACTTCTGAATATAGTTCTAAGTCTTTTATTTCCAGTAGTGTAGCTTCTATACTGGTCGCCCTTTCTTTGCCTTAAATGAATATTTAGTCTGCTTATTTGTAAAACAAATAGGTGCTGTAAATAATTTACATAGCACATTTTGATAGTGTTATTGTTGTAATTCTATACTTTTGGTAGCAGGATGGTTGAGCGCTAGTTCAAGTGACTTTACCTCACCTCCGTAGCTGATAAGTAATAACATTATAATAGAGTAGTACTATGCAGATCAGTAAAAACGCACAACATTACATCGATCTAGAGCACCGGTTTGGGGCGCATAATTACCATCCTCTAGAGGTGGTATTGTCACGTGGTGAAGGCCCATTTGTTTGGGACGTAGATGGTAAAAAGTTCTTTGATTTTCTCTCATCGTACAGTGCCGTTAATCAGGGGCATTGTCACCCTAAGATAGTAAAGGCTCTTACTGATCAAGCGGCAAAAATATGCCTTACTTCGCGTGCTTTCTACAACGATTGCCTCGGGGAGTATGAGGAGTTTATGCACCATTATTTTGGTTATGACAAGGTTCTGCCCATGAATACGGGTGCAGAGGCCGTAGAGACCGCCCTCAAGTTAGCACGCCGCTGGGGTTATCGGGTAAAGGGAGTGCCCGAAGACGAATCTATTGTAGTGGTTTGTAATGGCAACTTCCACGGACGCACCATTAGTATTATATCTATGAGTAGCGACCCCTCCAGCTATACCGACTATGGCCCCTTTACACCCGGGTTTGCTAAGATAGAGTACAATAATATAGAGCAGCTGAGGGAGGTTTTGGAGTGCGAGGGGCACCGTGTTGCTGCTTTCTTGCTCGAGCCGATACAGGGCGAGGCCGGTGTAATGGTGCCGGATGAGGGTTATCTGAAGGCTTGTTACGACCTCTGCCACAAGCATCGCGTACTCTTTGTGGCCGATGAAGTGCAGACGGGTATTGCCCGTACGGGTCGCCTCTTGGCTTGTGATCATGAGGGCGTACGTCCCGATATTCTCGTCTTGGGGAAAGCTATCTCGGGGGGTGTATTGCCCGTGAGTGCTGTGCTTGCCGATGATGAGGTAATGCTTACGATTGGTCCGGGTGAGCACGGCTCTACCTTTGGCGGTTTCCCCCTAGCTTGCAAGGTCGCTATAGCGGCTCTCGAGGTGGTGAGAGACGAGCATCTTGCAGAGCATGCCGAGGAGTTGGGGCAGCTTTTCCGTTCAGAACTTGCCAAGATTGATAGTCCGTTTATCGAATTGATTCGAGGGAAGGGATTGCTCAATGCCATCGTGATTAAACCTCGAAATGGGATAGAAGCATGGAATGTATGCGAGCAATTTGCCCAAAACGGACTCCTTGCCAAGCCTACCCATCGTCATATCATCCGTTTGGCTCCGCCGCTCCCCATTACTCGAGAGCAGCTCATGGAGGCCGTTGCCATTATCCGTCGTTCTCTCGAAGAGCTTGCCTAGAGAGAAGCCTGAAGAAATAAATAATCCTCCAACGAAAATAGCACTATGGAGAGACGGCAAGCAACGAACAAAGTACTGATGGTGCGCCCTGCGTCTTTTGGGTTTAATAGCGAGACTGCGGCAAATAATTACTTCCAAAAAGCTGAGGCTCAGAGTAATGACACCGCCGTGCGTGCCCGACGCGAATTTGATGACTATGTGGATCTTTTGCGGCGCAATGGGGTGGATGTGTGGGTAATACAGGATACGCCCCAACCCTATACCCCTGATTCGATCTTTCCCAATAATTGGTTTAGTACCCATATCACGGGCGAGCTTATTCTCTATCCCATGTTTGCTCCCAACAGACAAAAGGAGAGAAAACTATCCGCTCTTGCCACGGTGGGGATGCTGGAGGGGGTGACCAAGATTGTGAATCTCTCCGGCTTCGAAAAGGAACACCTCTATCTTGAGGGTACCGGGAGCATGTGTCTCGACCGCGTCCACAAGAAGGTTTACTACTGCGCCAGTGAGCGATCAAGCGAAAAGGTGGTAGAGGAGTATTGCAGCGAATTGGACTATACAAGTCTTTTCTTTCACTCCTACGATAGCCAAGGGCAGCCCATCTATCATACCAATGTTATGATGACGATTGCCACGGAGTACGCTGTAGTTTGTCTCGAAAGTATTCGAGACGAAGAGGAGCGGCAGCGTGTGGTTGAGAGCTTGGAGGCGAGTGGGCACGAGATTGTGCCTATTACGCTGGAGCAAGTGTACCACTTTGCCGGCAATATGCTAGAGGTGCTCGACGACAAGGGGCAGTCCCTACTGCTGATGTCTGCCGCTGCCAAAGCCTCCCTCAGCCCCGATCAACTACGCTCATTACAACGCTATAGCCGCATCTTAGCGCCCGACCTCACCACTATAGAAACAATAGGAGGGGGGAGTGCTCGCTGCATGGTAGCCGAAATATTCATCTAGTAAAATCCCAAGAATACATATGAACAACTCTGTATATCTCTTCGAGAAACCCAAAAACGAACCCGTATATAGTTATGCCCCCGGTACGCCCGAGCGAGAAGCCCTCAAAGCTGCATTGGATCGCCAAGCTACCCAAGAGGTGGAGATCCCGATAATCATAGGAGGGAAAGAATATCGCACGGGAGATATTGGCAACGTGGTGATGCCCCACGACCACAAACACCGCCTCGGTACCTATCATAAGGCAACGGAAAAAGAGGTGCAACTCGCCATCGATACCGCCCTCAAGGCGCGGCACGACTGGAGTCGCCTGCCATGGACGGAGAGAGCCTCCATTATGATGCGTATTGCACGCCTTATCGCCACAAAGTATCGCTACGAACTCAATGCCTCTCTCATGCTGGGGCAGAGTAAAAACCCCATGCAGGCGGAGATTGATGCCCCCTGTGAGCTTATCGACTTCCTTACCTTTAGCGCCTACTATGCAGGACAAATCTATAGTGAGCAGCCCCTGAGCGATGCTACCATGCTTAACCGTATGGAGTACAGAGGATTGGAAGGGTTTGTCTTTGCCGTAACGCCATTCAACTTCACAAGTATTGCCTCCAATCTCAACCTCGCCCCTGCTATGATGGGGAATACAACGGTGTGGAAGCCCTCTTCTACCTCGCTCTACAGCAATTACCTCCTTATGAAGATATTTAAGGAGGCCGGGCTACCCGATGGGGTTGTGAACTTTGTGCCCGGCCAAGGGAGCACCATTGGCAAGGTGGTAACTGCGAGTGAGTCGCTTGCCGGATTCCACTTCACGGGCTCCACGGCTACATTCAATTCTATTTGGAAGAGCATTGCTTCGGGTATAGACCGCTACCACACTTATCCACGTATTGTGGGTGAGACCGGAGGGAAAAACTTCGTTATGGTACACCCTTCTGCCGATGCCCAAGAGGTGGCTGTGGCTCTATTGCGCGGAGCTTTTGAGTACCAAGGGCAGAAGTGCTCAGCAGCAAGTAGGGCCTATATTCCTCGGAGCATGTGGGAGGATGTGAAGAGTCGCCTCGGCGATATGCTTGCGACGGTAAAAATGGGTGATGTGCGCGAGTTTGACAACTTTGTCAATGCGGTAATCGATGAGGCCTCCTTCGACAACTTGGCTGCCTATATCCATAGAGCAAAGCAGAGCAACGATGCCGAAATTGTCTTCGGAGGTGCTTGCGATAAGAGCGTGGGTTACTATGTGCAACCCACTGTAATACTCGCCAAAACGCCCAATTACGAAACTATGTGTGACGAGCTTTTTGGCCCCGTTCTTACCATCTATGTTTATCCCGATGGCGAGTACGCCGAGACGTTGCAGCTGGTAGATCGCACGGCTAAGTATGGCCTTACAGGCTCTATCTTCTCCTACGATCGGTACGCCACGGAGCTAGCACTACAAACATTGGAGCATGCTGCCGGCAACTTCTACATCAATGACAAGCCTACCGGTGCCGTTGTTGGGCAGCAGCCTTTCGGCGGATCGAGAGCATCGGGTACCAACGACAAGGCCGGAGGTCCGATCAATCTTCTAAAGTGGTGTAGCCCTCGTTGCATCAAAGAGACCTATACTCCGCCCACGGACTATACCTATCCTTTCCTTAAGTAGAGGATACCTTCTCTGTACAATAAGAGAGCTTGACATTCGCCGTTATTTAGCTCTCTAGACCTTTGAGAAAGGGTGAGAAGCGACCTAAAGTGTTTCCTCTTTTGGGGAGGGCTTGGGTCGCTTTTTTATACCGAGATGCGTGTAAAAAAGAAATGCCCCCAACCTTAGAGGTCGAGAGCATTCGTATCGGGTAGAGAATTAGAGAGTGGATACCTCTCTGTTAGTCTTTTGCTTAGAATGTATAGCCGATGGTGGTGAAGGCACTTCTGTGGTAGAGCTTGACTGTTTCGTCGTTGCTCTGGTTGAGAATGCTATGGTCGAAGTTGAAGGAGAGGTTGTAGTGACCGCCAAACTCAAAGCTCCAAGAAACGCGTGTCCCAAGGTCGAAACGCTTAAGAGCGGGGAGTACCTTGCCATTGTTGAACCCTTCGAAAGAGATGCCTCCCGAAGGAAGAGTCTCATCCCCTTTGAATAGGTCCACCTCGTAGACTTCTACATTTCCGCCTCCTTTGCTTACTTTCTTGATGGCAGAGCCTGCGATAGCGTAACCGGCATAGAGTCCATAATTGAATCGAAGTCTAAAATCATTATCGCCCAAACTCGTGCCCAAAAGAAGGCTCCCGGAGAGCGTGTGTATGGGAGTACGTACCGTTGTTACTCCTACAATGGGGTTTTGAGATACAATGCGTATACCACGCTGGTTGTAGCTAAACCCGGGGGTGAGGTCTAATAGTCTACCGATAGGGATACGGACGTCTACACCCACCGTGGGGCTTAGAAGGGCTCTTTCAGACTCTACCTTGAGTCCCTTTGTGAGGAGGTTTACATTAGAAGACCCTAGACCGGCATACAAGTGTACGCGTGTAGGGCGATTTCTTCGGTTCTCAACAGTGAAGCGTCTTTCGTTGTGTGTGACAGAGAGTTTCTTTCCGTTCTGAACATGTTTTTGTCCAAAAGCCGGAGCAATGCCCATCGCGAGGATAACGGCTGTAAGGAGAATTTGTTTCATCGTACAACTATTTTATCATTTAGTTTCTGATTGGGAACTAAAGCCTCTTCCTCGTTCCGGAGAGAAAGCTCTTCATTCCTTTCTTTGCAGAGCTAAGATACTATATTTTTAGTATTCTTCCGCGAGAAAGGGGGAGGTGGCAGAGGAATTTCCCCGAATTCTGCTCCAAAAACAAGAAGATACGCCAAAGTAAAAACTCTGACGTATCTTCTTAATTGCATGGTAAAGACCGTTGCTCTCACAAACAGCCTTTCTGCTGGTTGTAGTCTCGTCCTTCTAGATCTTAGTGGAAGATTACTTTGTAGCTCTTATTGCCTATGGCTACGAAGTAAGTGCCTGCAGGATAACCTTCGGTCGCGATATTGACTTCGCTAGATCTGAGGGAGTTGTATCTCTGCAGCATCTCTCCACTCGTATTGAAGAGGTATACATGGGTGTTTGCATTAAGCCCCTGTATCTGTACTCCTGTAGCTGTTTGGGAGATTTTTACTCCATGCTCATTGATAGGGGAGCAGATCCCTGTAGGGGTAGATCCTGCATATTCTACGGCATTGGTCATAAAGCCTTGGGGATCTGCTGCTCCATTGACATCATATGGCGTCCATCCCTTTTTCTTTAGTTCTGCAACTTGTAGGGTATTGCAGACGTTGCTCGTAGGAGAGGGAGTGTTTACGATATAGCAGTGCCCCCAGAGGTCTGCCTTTTCTTCTTCTCCGTCTTCGTTGAACTCCTTGCATTGAGGAATCTTGGAG
>ERZ772987.146-NODE-146-length-14605-cov-2.97471_pt1 | contig 14605 bp, 8 predicted proteins | sample MGYA00511129_ERZ772987 | MGnify/ENA primary metagenome ERZ772987 (study PRJEB29015, sample SAMEA2738058) | human oral metagenome | biome: human oral; feature: human-associated habitat; material: saliva | place: China | collected 2222 ...
AGCGGTGGCGTCGCCGGCCCCCACCAGGGCCCTGGCCGCGAGCGCAGTGGGGAATGTGTGGGCTTGGGCGAGGGCTAGTTGGCCTAGGCCTACGATGATTAGGCCGCAGGTGAGTACTTTGCGTGAGCCGTAGCGGTCTAGTAGGAGGCCTACGGGGATTTGGGCGGCGGCGTAGACGGCTAGCTGGCCCATGATGAATACGGCTAGTTGGGCTGAGGATAGGCCGAAGCGTTGGTCTGCCCAGGGTACGGCTACGCCGAAGGAGGTGCGTGCGCACATGGCCATGCAGTAGGCCAGGCCTCCGCCTAAAAATACGATCCAGGCTTTTAGCCCGTCTTTTTGGTTTGTGGGCTGCTGAGTGGGGGCTGGTTTTGTCACGGTATTAGATGTTAGCCGTGCTTGGGGCATTTCCTGGGTTTGGGGCAGGCTCTGGGTTTGTGGTGCTGGCCGCGTTTAGACAGCGGCTGGGAGGCTAGCGGTGTTTGTTGTAGCCTCCCAGCTGGTTTTAGGTTTTTGGCTGGTCGTGGTTGGGTTCTTGGTTGGTGGCGTTTCCCGAGTTGTTGGGGCCTTGGCGGGGGCCGTTGCCTGAGTTGTTGGATTCGAGGAAGGCTTCGAGCTGGGCGGTGAGGGTGTCCAGGTCGGTGTCATTGAGATCCGCGTTTTGCAGACTTAGATCTGGTGGCGGGGATAAGACGCTGTCTAGTGACTTGTCGTATTGCTTCTCCAGGGCTTGCACGAGGGCGGCGACTTCTGGGCGGTTAGCGACTTCGGTTTCGATGGCGTTTAGGTTGGTGATGGAGTTGGCTTCCAGGTCTCCTACCGGCAGGGCCAGGTTGATGGATTTGGCGATTGCGCGCAGCAGTGCTGAGGCGCTTTGGGGGAAGTCGTCTCGTAGTAGGTAGTGGGGTACGGAGGCGCTGACGCCGCGTGAGTCGAATCCGGCTTGGCCTAGGCGTAGTTCTAGGTAGTTGCCGTAGGCGGCAGGAAATTCCATGTAGCCGAAGGTTTTGGGGTGGTTTGGGTCGTCTGGTACGTGTTGGCCGTGTTCGTAGACCTGGGTGGGGCGGGTGTGTGGCACGGGCATGGGGATGCCGGCCATTCCCATGGCAGTGGTTACGCCTAGGGAGCGGACCAGGTGGATGATGGCATTGCTTAGTTCTTCCCAGCGGTAGTCGGGTTCGTCGCCGTGTAGGAAGAGGAATTCTTCGCCGTTGTCGTCACGCAGTAGTTCCAGGGTGAGGCTAGGGCGCGTGGCCTCTAGGAATTTGCCGTGGTCGTAGCTGATGGTGGGGCGCCGGGAGCGGTAGTCGATCAGGGCGTCGATGTTGAAGGTGGCCACTGGCTTACCCGGCAGGGTGGTTAGTAGCTGCTCGGTGGCGAGGTTGGCGGCATTACCGGCGTCAATGGCGCCGTCGAATTGGTGCAGTAGTACGCGGGGGTGGATCTGGGCGTGGCGCTCTAGATTCATGGTGTATAGCGTCTGCATGGTTCCCCCTTGTGTGTGGCAGCTTGTAGGTTTTATGGCCGCTATTAGTTTTTAGTGGTTTTGTTTCTTTGTTTGGCTAACTGGTTTAGCTGGTCTTTTGTTCCATTTGTTTGGTGTCGTAGTGCTCACTGTGAACAAGTTGTTGGATTTGCTCGCGTTGTGGCTTTGGAACAAGAATAATGGATAGTCGATTTTTACTGGCGTTAAGCGTGAGGTTTGTAGTGTCTGATGTGTCTGTCTCTAGTGCGTTGGCCCAGGCTATTGCCGATGAGCAGGTTGTAGTTGACCGTGCTTATAGGGAGCTTGATAGCCAAATTGCGCAGGCTCGCAAGACTTTAAGTGCCACTGAGGCTAGGGGTGCTTCGGGCACGCATCAGGCGCGCGGTGAGCGTGACGCGTTTGCGGCTCACTATGCTAATCGGATTGCCACCCTTGAGGGTGTGGAGCACCGACTGGTTTTTGGGCGTATGGATAATAGTGACGGTTCGCGTCACTATGTGGGGCGCGTGGGTTTGCATGATGATCAGCGCCGTGAGGTGCTGTTGGATTGGCGTGCCCCGGCGGCGCGGGCTTTTTATCAGGCTACCGCGCGTGAGCCTTTGGGGCTGCGACGACGTCGTCATATAACCACCCGGGGACGTACGGTTAGCGGGGTTGAAGATGAGCTGCTGGTGGTGGATGCTGCGGCGGCTAGTGACGTGACGCTTCAGGGTGAGGGTGCTTTGATGGCGGCGCTTAATGAGGCCCGCGCGGGTCGTATGGGCGATATTGTGGCCACTATCCAGGCTGAGCAGGACCGGATTGTTACTGCTGATGGGCCGGGAATTTTGGTGGTTCAGGGCGGCCCGGGTACGGGTAAGACGGCGGTGGCTTTGCACCGGGTGGCTTATTTGTTCTACACCGAGCGGGAGCGTTTGGAGCGCTCTGGGGTGTTGTTGGTGGGCCCGTCACGGACGTTTTTGCGTTATGTGGAGCAGGTTTTGCCTTCTTTGGGTGAAACGGGCGTGGTTTCGACGACGATCGGGGATTTGGTCCCGGGCTACCATGCCACGGTTAGTGAGCCTAGCAAGCTGGCGCAGCTTAAAGGTTCACTGGTGTTTAAAGACATTTTGTATTCTTTGGCGCGTGCTTTGCAGCGGGTGCCGCAGGAGCCTCGCCCAATTGTGGTTAATGAGATGGTTTTGCAGCTTACTCCCGAAGATGTGCGTCAGGCTCGTTCGCGGGCGCGCCGCTCGGGTAAGCCCCATAACCAGGCACGGGAAACTTTCGTGTTGTGGCTACTAGAGCGGTTAACTGACCAGTATGCGGCTAAGAAGGAGATGCTTGATCCTTCTGACCCCGACACGCGGGCTTGGATCCGTGAGGATATTCGTACCAGCCGTGATGCGCGCCGGGAAATTAACCTGTGCTGGATGCCTACCGATGCGCAGGCTTTGCTCGATAAGCTGTTTTCGCGCCCGCAGCTGCTAGATAAGCACGCTAAGCAGCTAACTAAGGCGCAACGTAAGCTACTGCTGCGCCCGGCTGGCTCGCCGCTAAGTGAGGCCGATATTCCTTTGCTTGATGAGCTGTTGGAGCTGCTAGGCCCCATGGATGATGTTTCAGCCCGCCAGGCACGCCAGGCTGAGGCGGAGCGGGCTCGTGAGTTGGAGTATGCCCAGCAGGCTATTGCTTCCCAGGGCCTAGGTGGAGGCATGGTTAGCGCCCAGACTTTGGTTGACCGCTACAGTGGCGGCGGGGCTATTGCGCCACTGGCTGAGCGCGCCCGGGCGGATCGGACCTGGACTTATGGCCATGTGGTGGTTGATGAGGCCCAGGAGCTGGGGGCGATGGCTTGGCGAGCTTTGGCCAGGCGCTGCCCACTGCGTTCGTTTACGGTGGTTGGGGATTTGGCCCAGTTCTCTGGCACGACGCCGCCGCGTTCTTGGCGTCAGGTGCTCGCTCCCCTGGGGGTGCGTGCAGATGAAGCTGCTGATATTCAGGCTGCTAAGGGGGCTAGTGGCACCCCTATGCGCCAGGAGGTACTAACCGTGTGTTACCGCACCCCCAAGACCATTATGAAGGCAGCCGAGGCGGCTGTGGCCAGCTATGGTTTGCAGGTGCCTTACCCGGTTACTTCGGTGCGTGACTTGGATGATGCCCTGGTAGTTGAGGCGGTTACGCCGCAGCTTTACACCCAGCGTTGGCGTGAGGTTGTGGCCGCTAAATGTAGCCAGCTTGATGAGCAGCTGGGTAAGGATCAGGGCACTATTGTGGTGATTTCTAATGACCCTGCCCGCCTTGAGACGCTGCTGGGTGAAGATGAGTATTTAGCTGAGCAAATGTTTTGCCCTGAGGGGGATTTGCTACGGGCCCGCGTGGCAGTTATGACCCCGCTTACCAGTAAGGGCCTGGAGTTTGATGTGGTGTTGCTTGATCAGCCGGGCCAAATAGGCCAGGTTTCTCCCGGTGACTTGTATGTGGCCATGACTCGCCCCACTAAGCAGCTGCATATTTTGCACACTGGCGAGTTAGGTTTTTCCCTGCAATAGGCGGATACCGGGCGCTGCCAAACTGGTTTTCGATAGGCGATCTTGATGCGTTTTTTCTCTAAGTTGCGGCGAAAAAGGAAAAAATACGCTACCGTAACTTACGCAACCGTAAGTTACGTTGCCTATCGAGCCAGTTGGCACACTCTTTAGGAGGAACCTTGAGCGCCGCAGACTACCAGCGCCCTCACTACGCCCCGGGCGTTCCCGCAGTGGTGGCCCTACCGACCCAGCCCCTTAGTACTGTGCTCGACGACGCCGCTAAGCGTTTCCCGCAGCGGATCGCGGTGGATTTTTTAGGCACCAGTATCACCTATGCCCAGCTACATGCCCAGGTGCAGCGCGCCGCTGAGGCGCTACGACGTCTAGGGGTACGCAAGGGTGACGTAGTGGCCTCTATTTTGCCTAACTGCCCCCAGCACTTGGTGTTGGCTTACGCCACCTGGCGTATTGGTGCGGTGCTAGCTGAACACAACCCGCTAGCTCCCTCCAGCCAGATTGAAGAGCAGCTTAAGCTACACGGCGGCAAGCTAATTATTGGTTGGGAAAAGTCTCTAGCTCAGCTAGATAAAGACATCAACCTGCGCGATTACAACGTTTACGCCGTCAACATGACCTCGGCGTTACCGCGTCACCTACAGGCGGCTCTGCGCCTACCGGTTAAGGCTGCACGCGCTAAGCGTGAAGAGATGCGCGCTCCGGTACCTAGCTGGATTGGCTCCTGGGACCGCCTGGTTGCCTCCAGCCCGGCTCTACCAGCTGATACTGCCCTACCTGACGTTAATGATGTAGCAACGCTGCTACACACCGGTGGCACCACCGGCACCCCTAAGGCGGTAAAGCTAACCCACATGAACCTGGGTTCTAACACTGCCATGGGGTTGGCTTGGGCTGGCCCGCACGTTAAGGACGGGCAGGAAGTGTTCTACTCGGTACTGCCCTACTTCCACGCTTTTGGACTAACCCTATCCATGCTGTGTGCAGTTGCTTTGGCGGCCACCCAGGTGGTGCTACCAAAGTTCAGCGTGTCGCTAGTAATTGAGGCCTGGAAGCGTCAGCCCTGTACTTTCTTCCCCGGCGTGCCGGTTATTTTTGACCGCCTAGCTAAAGCCGCAGCCAACCCGCGCCCCGGCCAGGTAATGCCTGATTTCACTTCTTGCTCCATTGCTCTTTGTGGCGCTGCAGCCACGCCCCGGGAAGTGGCTACTGCTTGGGAGGAGCTAACTGGCCACTACCTCATTGAGGGCTATGGCATGACTGAAACCTCCCCCATCATCATGGGTAACCCCATCACCGATGAGCGTCGCCCGGGGGCTTTGGGTGTGCCCTTCCCCTCCACTGACATTTTGCTAGTTGATCCTGAAGACCCTGACCCCTCCCGCCCGGTACCCAGGGGTGAGGTTGGCGAGATTGCAGTGCGCGGGCCCCAGGTGTTTGCCGGCTACCTGAACAACCCTGAAGAAACCGCCCAAGTGATGCTTGAAGGCGGCTGGCTACGTACCGGTGACCTGGCCCGTATCGACACTGATGACTTCTATGTCATGACTGATCGGCGTAAAGAACTGATCATTTCTGGCGGTTTCAACATTTACCCCACTGAGGTGGAGGCTGCTGTGCGCTCCATGCCGGGGGTTGAGGACGTCGCCGTGGTGGGTCTACCTGAGCAAAGCGGTAACGAGTCGGTGGTGGCCGCGATTGTGGCCCAGGCCGGCGCCAACATCACCGTAGAAGAGGTACGTGCCTGGGCTGAGAAGCACATTGCCCACTACGCTCTGCCGCGCCAGATCGCTATTGTGCAGGAACTACCGCGCTCCCAGATCGGCAAGGTTATGCGCCGCGTGCTGCGTGAGGAGCTGCTAAACGCCCGCGAATCTGCTGGTCAGGCGGCCACCAAAGCCCAAGAAGCAGCCGGTCAGGCCGCCGTGCGCGCCCAGGACACCGCCTCTAAAGCCCAAGAGGCAGCTGCTCAAGCGGCCGCAAAGGCTCAAGAAGCCGCTGCCAAAGCGCAGGAGGTAGCTGGCCAGGCCGCCGCAAAGGCCCAGGAAACTGCCGCCAAGGCACAGGAGGTAGCTGGTCAAGCCGCTGCCAAAGCGCAGGAAGCAGCGACTAAGGCCCAAGAGGCAGCCAAGAAGCTCAAGCGCTAAGCACGCTAGCTTTAAGACCAGTTGCTAAGTTCCCATTGGGACCTTAGCAACTGGTCTTTCAATGTCTAAGGTGCCAGCCATAGTACACTTTGGCCCATGACTTCTCAGGCTAGTGATAGCAACTGTTTTGTACGCCCCGCCAGGGTTGAAGACCTAGAGGCCATGGGCATAGCTCACGCTGGCGCCATGCTATCCACCTTGCAGGCCGGCAGCAGCCAGGAGCTACCGGTGAGCGTTAGTGCCATGATCACCCCTGCCGTACTGGCTTCAGGTTGGCAAGAAGCGGTCACTAACCCACCCTCCCCCAACCACCACGTGCTGGTAGCTACCCAGGCGGGCGCCGTCGTCGGCCTAGCAGCCCTAGCCCCTGACAGCGACGGCGACGGCGAAATCACCGCCCTAGCCGTACACCCCGCCTACCAGCGCCACGGACACGGCTCACGCCTCCTCGCCGCCTGCGCCGACCTGGCCAAACAAAACAAGATGGCCAATATTTCCATGTGGGTTATTCGCGGAGACGAGTCATATGTGCGCCTGCTAACCAGCGCCGGACTGGCCCCTATGACCGGAGCTCAACGCAAACTGAGCGTAGGCCAAGACGTAAGCGAAGTATGCTGGGGCGCCAGCCTCTAGACGCCAACGCCCCGCACCTAGGTGTCCTAAAGTGAGCACCCCAAATTGGGCAGTTAAAAGTGCCAGCTCAGCGCTGGCCCACCACCACCTGGGCGCGCGGTCCGTTAGCCAACCAGGCCGCAACCTGACGCACCTGCTCGGCGTCAACCGCATCAAGTAGACGCAGGTTTTCAGCCATTGAACGCAGGCGACCAGTACTCACCTCAGCCCGGCCTAAACGCCCCATACGTGCAAGGGAGTCCTCTCCCCCCAGCACCATGGAACCGCGCAGCTGACCACGTGCCCGCCCTAGCTCCTGTTCGCTGACCCCGTCGCTAGCGAGACGCTCCCATTCCGCGCTCATCAGCTCCAGCACCTGGTCGACGTTTTCCTTGGTGCAGCCGGCGTAGATCCCAAAGGCCCCCGCATCGGCGTAGCTAAGGTCAAAAGCGTAGGTGGTGTAGGCCAGTCCGCGCTGTTCACGGATGGACTGGAACAGGCGCGAAGACATGCCGCCACCCAAAATCGTGGTCATCACACTAAGGGGCCAGCGCCGCTCATCACCGATAGCGATGCCGGGGGTACCCAAATACACGTGGCTTTGTTCGCTTTCGCGCTCCACATACATGTCTTGGGGCTTTAGCTTCTGCAGCTGGCTGGCCTCACTGCGGCGAGCACGCGGCAGGGCTTGACTGTCTGTATTCCAGCCTACCTGAGCTAGCTGATCAGACACCTGCTGGCAGATCTGGTCATGGTTAACATGCCCAGCTGCAGCCACAATCAAAGTATCGGAAGCATAGTTGCGCTGGTAGTGGTCCCATACGGCGTCGCGTGGCACATCCACCACGGCCTGGGCGGTGCCGCCTACCGGCCGACCCAGCTCAGTGTCTTGGCCGAAAACCGATTTAACGAAGGTTTCATGGGCCAGGTCGCTAGGGTCATCGGCGGCTTCCGCTAGCTCTGAGACAATCACGCCGCGCTCAGTTTCCACCTCTTTGGGATCCAGCAGGGAGCTGGTAACCATGTCGGTGACAATATCTAGAGCCACCGGCATGTCACTGGCCTGCACCCGCGCATAGTAGGAGGTGTGTTCTTTTGACGTGGCCGCATTGGATTCGCCGCCAATCATGTCAAAGGCGGTGGCAATCTCAGCAGCGCTACGGCGCGCGGTACCTTTAAACAGTAGGTGCTCTAAAAAGTGAGTGGAGCCTTCTTGACCAGGGCGTTCGTCGCGGCTACCCACCCCGAACCAGTAGCCCACGCTGGCTGAGCGCAGTCCCGGCACATCCTCGGTAATGACCCGCACGCCGCCAGGCAAAATTGAGCGACGCAGATGGGCGCCGTCGTCGTCAAGGAACAGCTCTGTGTCTGCTTGGCCGGCGACGCCGCGAAGCAGTTCGACCTCGCTATAAGACTGAAATTCACTCACTAGGTGAGCATATCAAGCAAGCCACTTAGCCCTGAAAACGCGCCTAAAAATGGTTGCGCTGGCGATGAGGGCTGGAGGCAGGGTTGGCGAGCGGCGTCGGCAAATAAAAAGGAGGGTGAGACGTACCCCTAAAACGTCCCACCCTCGACTTTTTCGGCCAAAATTGACCGCATGTAAGCGCAAGCGGCTTAACGGGTTACATGTTAACGCATGCAAAGGCCCTGGTCATAGATAGTTGGCAGATAAGTGATATATGTCCACCTAATGGGACACTAACCCTAGCAAACCAGACCTGCTTTGCAGGCTAGCACTGACAGCGATAGGCAAGTTTCTGCTGATCACAGGGATGGTTGGCAAGCTCTGGCGATATTTACGACGACGGCGGGGCGCTTACGTCATTGACGCTAAGTGAGCGTGTTAACCTAGTCGATGAAGCAGATTACATGCGTTCCTTTGCCTCCATTGCCTCCCAAGAGCAGTTGGGCACGCTAGCAGGCGCCGTCGCGATTAGTGCCAGCACCATGATGCTTTCCCCAAGCGTCCCCTGGGCTGAATTTACTAGCAAAAGTGGTGTACTGCGTTTACAACTGCTACGCACCAGCGTGTTTTTAGCGTTAAATCTTGCCTTAATAGGTCTAACGAATCTGCTCTTGCCAGCCAATATAGATACTTGGTTTCGCACCTGGCTGCTGCTAATTCTTTGCGCTTTAACTGCATTAAGCGCTAGTTGGACTAACCGCTATGTAGCTGCCTTAGCTCCTATTGCGATAGTGATGATAATGTCCCTAGCTGGGCTTGTACCTTGGCAGTTTAATTTTGTTTTTAATCTAGACACTGCCCCCTTCCAATCTCCCCTAGCAATGGTGCTTACAGTGTTGGCAGTGGTTGATAGCCGTCTGCACCTTAGTCGGCAATATTTCTAAACTTCACGTTAAAGTAAGTAGCGCGCAGCTTAGAGCACTTAGAGACAAGTTTGGGGCCGGAAAATTCCGACCCCAAACTTAAGCTCCTTGAGTTTAGCTCAATGCGCAGGCGTTTCAGTCCTGAGTTTCTTCGCTCAGGGTGCGGGTGCGACGACGGCGGGGACGACGCTCACGTACCGGGGCGTCACCCTCCTCGCGGGCGCCACGCTCGGTGCGGTGAGACTCGCGGGCCTCGTTGTTGGCGGCCTCAGCAGCCAGCTGCTCTTCGTTCAGCACGGCGTGCAGGCTGAGCTTGCCACGCGGGTCGATCTCGGCCAGTTCAACCTGAACCTTGTCGCCAACCTTGAGGACATCCTCAACGTTCTCCACGCGCTTGCCACCAACTAGGCGACGGATCTGGCTGATGTGCAGCAGGCCGTCCTTGCCGGGGGTCAGGGAGATGAAAGCACCGAAGGTGGTGGTCTTAACAACCGTACCCACGAAACGCTCGCCCACCTCAGGCATCTGGGGGTTGGCGATAGCGTTCACGGCTTCACGGGCGGCCTCAGCGGAGGGGCCGTCAGAGGCGCCAATGTAAACGGTGCCGTCGTCCTCAATGGTCAGCTCAGCGCCAGTGTCTTCCTGAATCTGGTTGATCATCTTGCCCTTGGGGCCGATAACCTCACCGATCTTGTCAACCGGGATGTTAACGGTCAGCACGCGCGGGGCGTAGGGAGAGAGCTCGTCCGGGGTGGAGATAGCTTCGTTGAGCACGCCCAGGATGTGCAGGCGGGCATCGCGAGCCTGACCCAGGGCGCCGGCCAGAACCTCAGAGGGTAGGCCGTCAAGCTTGGTGTCCAGCTGCAGGGCGGTGATGAAGTCAGCAGTACCGGCAACTTTGAAGTCCATGTCGCCGAAGGCGTCCTCAGAACCGAGAATATCGGTCAGGGTAGCCCACTTGGTTTCGCCGTCGATTTCCTCGTGCATTAGACCCATGGCGATACCAGCGACAGGGGCGCGCAGCGGCACACCTGCCTGCAGCAGGCTCAGGGTGGAGGCACACACGCTACCCATGGAGGTAGAGCCGTTAGAGCCTAGAGCCTCAGAGACCTGACGGATTGCGTAGGGGAACTCTTCACGGCTGGGCAGCACCGGCACCAGGGCGCGCTCGGCCAGGTTACCGTGACCGATTTCGCGGCGCTTGGGGGCACCCACACGCCCGGTCTCACCGGTGGAGAAGGGCGGGAAGTTGTAGTGGTGCATGTAGCGCTTGGCGGTGACGGGCGAAAGGTTGTCCAGCTGCTGTTCCATGCGCAGCATGTTCAAAGTGGTCACGCCCAGGATCTGGGTTTCGCCACGCTCGAACAGGGCCGAGCCGTGTACGCGCGGAAGTACCTCAACCTCAGCAGCCAGGGTACGGATGTCCTTGGTGCCACGGCCATCCATACGGATACCCTCGGTCAGGGTGCGGTGACGCACTAGCTTCTTGGTGACGGACTTGAAGGCGGCCTTGAGGGCCTTCTCGTCGTCTTCCTCGGGGAAACGCTCAGCTAGCTGGGCCAGGACCTGGTCGCGGATAGCGTCCACGGCCTCGTCGCGGGCCTGCTTGCCTTCGGTGCTTAGAGCCTGGGCTAGGCCGGCCTCCTTAGCAGCGGTCTCGACGGCGTCGTACTGCTCATCGGTGTAGTCCAGGTAGAGCGGGAACTCGGCGGTGGGCTTGGAGGCGTGGGCAGCAACTTCCATCTGGGCTTCACACAAAACCTTGATGAAGGGCTTGGCGGCCTCTAGACCCTCGGCTACTACAGCCTCGGTGGGGGCCACAGCGCCGGCCTTGATCAGGTTCCAGGCGTGCTCGGTGGCGCCAGCCTCAACCATCATGATGGCCACGTCGCCGTCTTCAAGCACACGACCGGCCACAACCATCTGGAAGGTGGCGCGCTCAATCTCGCTGTAACGGGGGAAAGCTACCCACTGGCCGTCAATCAGGGCGATGCGGGTACCAGCCACCGGGCCCGCGAAGGGCAGCCCAGCAATCTGGGTGGACATGGAGGCGGCGTTAATAGCTAGAACGTCGTAGGCGTCGTCGGGAGCGATAGACAGTACGGTCTCAACTACCTGAACCTCGTTACGCAGGCCCTTAACGAAGGAGGGGCGCAGCGGGCGGTCAATCAGACGGCAAGCCAGGATAGCTTCGGTGCCGGCGCGGCCTTCACGACGGAAGAAAGAACCGGGGATGCGGCCGGCGGCGTACTGACGCTCTTCCACATCTACAGTGAGGGGGAAGAAGTCAAACTGGTCTTTGGGGTGCTTGCCAACAGTGGTGGCAGACAGAATGGCGGTCTGACCATCCAGGTAAGCCATAGCGGAGCCAGCGGCCTGCTTGGCTAGTCGTCCGGTTTCGAAACGGACTACGCGCTTACCAAAAGCGCCATTGTCGATTACGGCTTCAGCCGCAGTGACCTCAGGGTCATCAATGAACATCTAGATTCACTTTCGTTTTCTCTTATATATCCCTTCTAGCTTAGCGGCATTTAGGCCATTTGTGGGTTTGGCCGCGCGTGAACTAGGTAATGCAAGCAAAAACGGCAACCTCTAAACGAGATTGCCGTTTGTATGCTTATGCGCCAGTGATCAGCGGCGAATGCCCAGACGAGCGATGAGGCTACGGTAGCGCTCAATGTCCTCTTCGTAGAGGTAGTCCAGCAGGCGACGACGCTTACCAATTAGCAGGTAAAGACCACGACGGGAGTGGTGGTCGTGCTTGTGGGACTTGAAGTGCTCGGTCAGGTTAGAGATACGCTCGGTGAGGATAGCGACCTGAACCTCGGGGGAACCGGTGTCGCCCTCGTGGGTAGCGTACTCGGCGATTAGCTGCTGCTTGCGCTCAGCGGAGATCGACATATATTTACTCCTCATGGTCGTTACACGGAGCCTGGGGCAGGTTCTCCCAAGCATGACGCGCCGTGGCCGGCTTTGACGGCCCTGCAAGCTTAGCAGCCTCAACAGTTAACAACCACCCTTAAAGCGCGCTTTTGCCACAAATCACCCCTAGTTGATAATCAGTATCATTATAGTTAAGCTTTTAGTGGCATTTCTCTGTACATTTGGAAAGACCCGCTATGAAAATACGTTCGCGTATCGCAGCTATGGCCTTAACTGCCGCTTTAGCCCTCTCCCCGCTTGCTGCACCTTCCCTGGCCAGTCCTGACGACGGCAAGATCGTAACCACCGCCCACCACATTGACGCCCCCAAGGTGTATTGGCGCGAGAACAACTTTGCCCTGCTAAATGAAGCCAATGGGCAAACCTATGCGCTAGAAGACACGGTTAACTGGGTGGGTACCGGCTATAAACGCAGCGGTGAGCAGCTGTATTTCTTCAACTTTGAAGGCTCACCCAACCCCGGCATTGACTTTATTCGCTCTGTTGGTGACCTGTGGTATCGCGCCCCAGCTATTCCCGGGGTTAATAAGGAACCCCTGTGGGCTGGTTTCGGGGCTGATAGCGAGATCCCCACCGAGCAGTTCAGGAACGCTTCCTTCAGCCTAGACCTGGTTGGTTTTGATGGTCCGGGCCGCATGGAGGCGCTGGTTTATTACGCTGACGACGACGGCGTGCGGCGCTACCTGTCCTCCCACGATGAGGGGCGGCGCTCGATCTTCCTAACCCCGGGCAACCACACCCACAATGACACGATTTTCTCTAAGCCTGGCCGCTATGTGCTGACCTACCGGGCTACTGCGCGCGCTAAAGATGGCTCACTGATTGCCTCTAAAACTGTGCCTTTTGTGTGGCAAGTTGGCGGCACACGCCCCTCTGACACCGCCTCTACCCCGCTGAGCCAGCAGTTTGCCGCTGCTCCTTCTGGTGCTCCGGCCACGCCCTACACCTTCACGCTCTCAGCCCATGAGGGACGCCAAAAAGATGGCGACGATAAACTCACGGACCTGACTTTTGATGCGGGAGATGCTAAAGCTGGCGGAAACGTAACCTTCTTCATTGACGGCTACTACCTGGCTCAGGTGCCGGTGGTTAACGGTAAAGCCACTTGGAAAGAAATGATTGGTTCTACCACCAGTGCTTTCCAGGCTGTCTATATTCCCGACGCCGCTAGTGGCCTGCCGCGTTGGGTTTCGGCTTCGGTGGAATACACCACCGGCGAGGAATCCCCTGCCTCCACCGATTCCACCCAGGCGGTTTCGCGTCTGCCCGAGCCGGCCTCCAGCGACCCGGCCCCGGCTTTTGACACCCAGCCTTACACCCCTAAGGCGCTTAGCTACACCGTGGATGTTAAATCCATTAGCGACACCCGTCTAAACACCACCATCACGCTGTCAGACAGCAAGGTTAAGGCCTATATCAATGGCGGCTACTATGACTCGCCTACCGAGCAGTACCCCACCTGCATTTTTGAGGGGGTAACGGATGTAAATGGGCAGTTGAGTATTAACGACTCCCACTCTGACTGCTCAGGTAAATATCTGCGTATCAACGTTGTCCCCCACGCCCTAATTGGCTCTGCTGGTGGTAGCGCTGATTCTCCCGGCCCGGTTGATACTCGCGCAGGTCTGAGCTACTCGGGTGCTTTGGCGGTTGATGGTGCCAACGGCACTGAGCCCACCCCACAGCCTGCCCCTGAGCCTGCCCCGCAGCCCACCGCCGCTCCTACTACGACGCCGGCACCCTCCCCTACAGCTAGCGCGGCCCCTACGGCTACCCCTGCGCCTAGCCCGACGGCGTCGGCCCAACCTACCGCTAAGCCCACTACCACTCCCACGCCGGCACCGACCAGTCAACCGACCACCACGCCGGCACCCAGTAAGCCCATACCTACGCCCCCTGGGACCAGCCCGGCACCCACCCCCACTAAGCCCAGCGGGCCGGTGAGTGAAAAGGTGATTTTGCAGCGCGGTCACGTCGATATTGCCGGCTCACTAAACGCCGATGGCACCGCATTAAGCGCCAGTTTGCATGATGACACCCTCACCAACGCTAAAACCTCAGTTGACCGCGATATTAACTCGGTAGCTTTAGCTTTGGACGACTCAGCTCGCCACACCCGCCCCTCTAGCGGCCGCCTAGCTGGTAGCCAGTATGACTTCCTGGGTAAATCCGGCAGCCAGTTCTACTACACTGACGCGATTAATGACGGCGTACACATTTGGCCTGGCTGGTCCACCAATGGCATCAGTGACTCGCTAGCCCAAGGTAGCGTCAAATTCATTGTTAAACCCCACTCGCTGCCCGAGGGTGCTAGTGCGCACGTGTTTAACAGTGACGCTTTAACCGGCAAGGTGGAACATATTTTTAACACCTCCACCTCGCTTAGCGAGCTGTCTATTCCTGAGCACACCCACGCTCACGCCAACTGGGCTTTCACCAAGCCCGGCGTGTATCTGTTCGAGGTTAGCTTCACGGCCACAGTAAAGGGCCAGGCTCTGGCCTCACCCACTAAATGCCTGACTTTCTTAGTGGGTAACCAGGCTATTGCCGATTACCGCGCC
>ERZ772987.149-NODE-149-length-14421-cov-4.62829_pt1 | contig 14421 bp, 15 predicted proteins | sample MGYA00511129_ERZ772987 | MGnify/ENA primary metagenome ERZ772987 (study PRJEB29015, sample SAMEA2738058) | human oral metagenome | biome: human oral; feature: human-associated habitat; material: saliva | place: China | collected 2222 ...
ACCGTAAGGGAACTATGGCGGCAGCAGACTCAATCTATGGAGTTACCATGCAGGAATCTGGTATTTCTAAGATAGTTTCAGTCAAATTAAAAGATATTGATAATATGGATGCCTAGTCAAAATTCATGTAATCATATCTGAGAATAAGATTTCTAAGTGCCTTCAATATAGGAGAAGGCTAACATATATCAACAAGGAGATTCTATGGATTTTGACTTATTTCTAATGGTTTGTAACTATATCGGTACTATAGCTTTTGCTGCTTCAGGTGCCATTAAAGGATTCGGTAAACGATTAGATATTTTTGGAATCAGTTTGTTAGCTATCGTGACTGCTGTAGGTGGAGGAATTATAAGAGATTCTATTATCAGTCGATTTCCTGCTTCTCTGGCAGATCCTGGACCGATTTATGTCTCTATTCTTGTAGCTGTTATTATGTATGCCTTTGTGACATCCAAACAAGCCCATACTAATCAAGAAAAAAAATTCTACAAGTGGCTGAGAGAAGCCTATCTCATCTTTGACTCTATCGGTCTGATTATCTTCTCCTTAATTGGGGCAACAGCCTTAGCTGATAGCAAATTGAATTTAATGTCTGCAGGTATTTTGGCATGTTTAACGGGAGCAGGCGGAGGTATCATCCGAGACCTCTTGATCAATGAGGTCCCAAGTGTTCTAAAAGAAGATATCTATGCCCTTCTATCTTTTTTCATTGGTGTAGTTTATTATTGGTTAACATTTGTTCTCCATCTCCCAAGAATTAGTGTATTCATTATTCTTTCGATTGTTGGATTTGTGATACGTATCTGTATCATCCGTTTCGGACTTTCGTTACCAAATATGGATAAAAAGACTTGGAATTGATTGATGGTAGGAAAGCTCAATCACTCGATTGATAAATATTTTATAAATTACAAGTTTAATCAGGCGTCTAATCTCATATGGATTAGGCGCTATTTACTTTTTCTATGGTATAATAGAAGATAGATTTATAACTGGAGAATAGAAGTATTTATGATTAAACTAGTCGCAACTGATATGGACGGGACTTTTTTAGATGAAGCTGGCCAATTTGATATGGAGCGCTTAAAAGCTCTTCTCTCATCCTACAAAGAGAGAGGAATCTATTTTGCTGTGGCATCAGGACGTGGTCTTTTGTCCTTAGAGAAACATTTTGCGGATGTCAAAGATGAAATTATTTTTATTGCTGAAAATGGTAGTCTTGTTCGCTTTCATGGACAAGATCTCTATGAAGCGACCATGCCTAGAGATTTTTACCTATCAACTTTTGAAAAGCTAAAGACTTCACCCTATTTCGATGAGAAGAAGATGCTCTTGACAGGTAAGAAAGCTTGCTATGTTTTAGATACTGTAGATGAAACCTATCTCATGTTTAGTCATCATTACAATGAGAATATTCAAAAAGTAGCCAAACTTGAAGATATCACCGATGAGATTTTTAAATTCACGACGAACTTTACAGAAGAGACAGTAGAAGCTGGCGAAGCTTGGGTCAATGAACATGTGCCTGGTGTTAAGGCAATGACGACAGGTTTTGAATCCATTGATATTGTCCTTGATTATGTGGACAAGGGAGTTGCGATTGTCGAATTGGCTAAGAAGTTAAATCTGGATATGGACCAAGTGATGGCCTTCGGTGACAATCTCAATGACCTTCACATGATGCAAGTTGTAGGGCACCCAGTCGCACCTGAAAATGCTCGCCCAGAGATTTTGGAACTAGCTGAAACAGTTATCGGTCACCATAAGGACCAATCAGTTATCGCTTATATGGAGGGATTATAATGGCAGATATTAAATTAATTGCCCTAGACTTGGATGGAACCTTGCTGACGACAGACAAGAAATTGACTGATCGTACCAAGGCAACTTTAAAGGCTGCGCGTGAACAAGGGGTTAAGGTAGTCCTAACAACTGGACGTCCTCTCAAGGCTATGGATTTCTTCCTTAAAGAGCTTGGAACAGATGGTCACGATGACGAATATACTATCACATTCAACGGTGGATTGGTTCAGAAAAATACAGGTGAGATTCTTGATAAGACAGTCTTTTCAATTGATGATGTGACACGTATTTATGAAGAAACTGAAAAACTAGGAATCCCCTTAGATGCAATTTCAGAAGGAACAGTTTACCAGATTCAGTCTGACCAAGAAAGTTTATATGCTCAGTTTAACCCGGCTCTAACTTTTGTTCCAACTGCTTTTGAAGATTTGTCTAGTCAGGTAACATACAATAAATGTGTGACTGCCTTTCCTCAGGAACCTTTGGATGCGGCTATTCAAAAGATTTCACAAGAATTATTCGATCAATATGAAATTTTTAAATCACGTGAACTCTTGCTAGAATGGTCACCAAAGAATGTTCATAAGGCGACAGGATTATCTAAAATGATTGAACACCTGGGAATTGACCAAAGTCAGGTTATGGCCTGCGGAGATGAGGCGAATGATCTTTCGATGATTGAGTGGGCCGGTCTCGGTGTCGCTATGCAAAATGCTGTTCCAGCAGTTAAGGCTGTGGCAAATGTGGTAACACCAATGACTAATGACGAAGAAGCTGTTGCCTGGGCAATCGAAAAATATGTACTGAAGGAGAACTAAAGAATGGGATTATTTGACCGTTTATTTGGAAAAATAGAAGAACCTAAAATTGAAGATGTTGTCAAAGAGGCTCTAGAAAATATTGATTTATCGGATGATAGCGAGCAAACTGAGACGCTAGAATCTGAAAATATCGAAGTCAAAGAGCAAGATGGGACTGTTGTAGCAGAAGAAAATGATGAAGGATTAATTGAAGCAGAGGTTGACGAAGAAACTATTGTCGAATCAGTTGACGAAGTGAAGGTTTCTCAAGAAGAGTTAAATCAAGTCCAAGAAGCAGATAGTTCTCATGAGGAATCGACTCATGTTGAAGAGATTCCTTCAAATGATAGTGAAGAGGAAGAAATTGTTCAGCCTCAATCAGACGAAGCAGAAACAGAATTTTTTGAAGAAGAGGAAGCAAACCAAGCAATCGAAGAAACTCCTCAAGTCCAAGAGACTGAACAAGAAAAATATGATCGTAGTCTTAAGAAAACGCGTACTGGATTCGGTGCCCGTTTGAATGCTTTCTTTGCAAATTTCCGCTCTGTAGATGAAGATTTCTTTGAAGAACTTGAAGAACTGCTCATCATGAGTGACGTTGGTGTTCAGGTGGCTTCAAATCTTACGGAAGAATTGCGTTATGAAGCCAAGCTTGAGAATGCTAAGAAACCTGATGCCCTTCGTCGTGTTATCATCGAAAAATTGGTGGAGCTATACGAAAAGGACGGCATATATAATGAAAATATTAATTTCCAAGATGGATTAACGGTTATGCTTTTTGTTGGAGTTAATGGGGTCGGGAAAACAACTTCAATTGGTAAATTAGCTAATCGATACAAACAAGCTGGCAAGAAGGTTATGCTTGTTGCTGCTGATACCTTCCGTGCGGGTGCGGTTGCTCAGTTAGCAGAATGGGGACGTCGTGTAGATGTTCCTGTCGTTACTGGTCCTGAGAAGGCAGATCCAGCTAGTGTTGTCTTTGATGGGATGGAACGAGCAGTAGCAGAAGGTATTGACATTCTCATGATTGATACAGCTGGCCGTCTGCAAAACAAAGAAAACTTAATGGCAGAATTGGAAAAGATTGGTCGTATCATCAAACGCGTAGTGCCAGAAGCACCTCATGAAACCTTCTTAGCTCTTGATGCGTCAACTGGGCAAAACGCTCTTGTACAAGCTAAAGAATTCTCAAAAATTACTCCTGTTACAGGGATTGTCTTAACCAAGATTGATGGAACTGCTCGAGGTGGGGTTGTTCTTGCTATCCGTGAGGAACTCAATATCCCTGTTAAGCTAATTGGTTTTGGTGAAAAGATTTACGATATTGGTGAGTTCAACTCAGAAAACTTTATGAAGGGTCTTTTAGAAGGTCTACTATAAAAAAGAAAATCCTGCAAGAATTCTTGCAGGATTGTTTTTGATTATTCTAAACGACCATCTTTACGATAGGCGATATCGGGTTGCCATGTCCATTTAGCACCGTATTTTTCAAGTAAATCAAAGCTGGCTTGTGGTCCCATGCTACCTGATTTATAATCATGAAGAGGAGCGCCATTATCAGCCCACAACTTCTCGATACGGTCAATCAATTCCCAAGAAGCGCTAACTTCTTCCCAATGGCTAAAGTTAGTTGAATCGTTATTCAATACATCGTAGATTAGCTTTTCATAAGGATCTGGAGAAGCACCTGTAGCTGTAGCATCAGTTCTGTAGTCAAGCGAATTATGTGCAAGTTTGAACTCTTCTCCAACTTCTTTACCGTTAAGGCTGAGAGAGAAACCTTCTGTTGGTTGGATATAGATGGTCAAAATGTTTGGTGCTAGAGGCTCTCCAAAAATTGAATCCATTTGCTTAAAGACGATATTGACATGCGTTCCCTTTTCAGTCATTCGTTTACCTGTACGGAAGAAGAATGGAACACCACGGAAACGGTCACTTTCAACAAAGAAGGCACCTGAAGCAAAGGTTTCTGTCATTGATTCTGGGTTAACATTTGGTTCGCTACGGTAAGAAATGTACTTCATACCATCAATTTTACCAGAACGGTATTGGCCTCTAATGAAGTGTTCTTTGAGTTCTTCATCTGTTGGATGATAGAGGTTTTTAAAGACCTTGATTTTCTCTGCGCGAATGTCATCCTTTGTAAAACTTGCAGGCTTGTCCATGGCAAGGAGTGACAGAAGCTGGAGTGTATGGTTTTGTACCATATCACGAAGGGCACCAGACTCATCGTAGTAACCTCCACGCTCTTCAACACCGAGGCGTTCTGCAAATGTAATCTGAACATTGTCGATGTGCTCACGATTCCAAACATTTTCAAAGATCATATTGGCAAAACGAACTGCAAAGATACTCTGAATCATCTCTTTACCAAGATAGTGGTCGATACGATAGATTTGCTCTTCGTTAAAAGTAGCTAGAAGCTCTTCATTTAGTTTGCTTGCGGTCTCATAGTCAGTACCAAAAGGTTTCTCAACAATCAAACGTTCAAAACCTTTACCATCAACGATTTGCTCTGACTTGAGGTGTTTGGCAATGGTACCAAAAAATTGTGGTGCCATTGAGAGGAAGAAGAGCTTGTTGTGGTCAGCTTGATATTTTTCGTTTAACTCTGTCTGAAGTTTGCGTAATTCGATATAGTGTTCTGTATCATTGACATCATGGCTTTGATAGTAGAAGTGATTAGCGAACTCTTGAGCTTGCTCAGGACTATCTGCTAAATCAAGAATAGAGTCTACGACGACAGATTCAAAATATTCTTTACTCCATGGGCGACGAGCAGTTCCAATTACAGCAAAATGCTCTGAAAGATTACCTGATTTATAGAGTCTAAAAAGTGAAGGGTAGAGCTTGCGATGAGCCAAGTCTCCACTAGCACCGAAAATTGTAACAATAACTTTTGATGACATCCAGCTACCTAATTTCTATTTACTTTCCTAGATATTCTAGGCATGAGGAAACCCTCATTTTGATACCTTCTATTTTATCATAATTTTCAAAAAAATCCAAAATCCCAATATAAGTAAGAAAAAAACTGCAAGGTTTCCCTTGCAGTTTTTTTTAAGCATTGAGGACCTTGTCCAAAAATTCTTTTAGACGAGGGTGTTGTGGATTGTCAAAGATTTGATCAGGTGTCCCATCTTCTAGGAATTCACCGTCGGCAGTAAAGATAACTCGATTGGCAACCTTACGAGCAAATCCCATTTCGTGGGTTACGATGATCATAGTCATGCCTTGTTCAGCCAATTCTTTCATAACGTTAAGAACGTCTCCGACCATCTCAGGGTCAAGGGCAGAAGTTGGTTCGTCAAAGAGCATGATATCTGGATTCATAGCCAAACCACGGGCGATAGCCACACGTTGTTTTTGACCACCGGATAGACTTTCAGGATTGGCATTGGCCTTGTCAGCAAGCCCAACTTTTTCAAGGAGTTCCATACCCAATTTTTCAGCTTCAGCCTTAGTCATCAACTTATGTTCTACAGGAGCGAAAGTGATATTTTCCAATACGGTCATATGTGGAAAGAGATTGAAGTGCTGGAACACCATTCCGATATTTTCACGAACATGGTCTACGTTGGTAGATTTATCCGTCAAATCATAGCCATTAACTGTGATGCTTCCTTTTGTTCCTTCTTCGAGGAGATTTAAGCTACGCAAGAAAGTTGACTTACCTGAACCAGAAGGTCCAATGATACAAACAACATCTCCTTCATAGAATTTCGCTGAAATTCCTTTAAGGACTTTGTTTTTACCATATTGTTTATGTAAGTTATGAACGTCAATTTTTAATTTTGCCATTATTGAATCCTCTTTTCTAAGCGTTTTGCTAGTCTAGTTAGAAGAGTGATAATCACAAGGTAAAAGACTGCAAGAATTGCATACATTTTGAAACTTTGGTAGTTACGAGCAATGATAATCTTACCAGTCTGGAAGAGTTCTACCAAACCGATTGCAGATACGATCGTTGTATCTTTCAAAGCGATAACAAATTGGTTGACGAAGTTTGGAAGCATGAGTTTAGTTGCTTGTGGCAAGACAATCTTACGCATGGTTTTTCCATATGAAATACCAAGGCTTCGACTGGCTTCCATTTGCCCAACAGGCACGGCCTTGATACCACCACGAACAATTTCAGCAATGTAGGCAGCTGAGTTTAGGGAAAGTGCGATAGTACCAGCGACAAAGTCGTTGATCGGACTTTGTTGACCTGTAAGAGATTCGATAAAGTTAGGAATGCCCCAGAAAATGAAAGCAGCAAGAATCATCAATGGAATACCACGGATAACGTCAACGAAAATCTCTGAAATCAAACGGAGTGATTTATAAGGGCTGACACTAAACATACCAAAGATAATTCCGATGAAAATCGCAATTACAAATGAAATAAGTGCTAATGAGAGGGTAATTCCAAGTCCGCTGAGAAGTTGTTTGTAGTTGTTTTTCAACAAGCCCCAGATAGTTGTTTCATCAGCGGTTGAACTTGTAGTAGTAGAATCGCTAGCTAGATACTTATCAAGGATTTTTTGGAATTCTCCATTTGCCTTAAGGTTTGCAAGTCCCTTGTTGAATTTCTCTAGCAATTCTGGATTGCTTCCCTTTTTTACTGCAAAAGCAGTTTCACCGATTGGTGTACCTGCGATTGGTGTTTTTAACTTTTGTCCTTGACTGATAGAATATTTAATAACAGGTTCGTCGTCCATAACGGCATCAATTGAACCAGTGTTTAAGCTATCATACATAGATGCAGCATCGGAAAAAGTTTTGATCTTGTAACCGTACTTGCTTTGATTCTCTGTTAGGAAGGTTTGTGAAGCAGTACCATTTTTCACACCTACAGTCTTACCGTTCAAATCTTCATAAGAAGAAATAGTGCTTGATTCCTTAACACCAAGAATAGTATTTGCTGTATAGTAAGAATCAGAGAAATCGAACGTTTCTTTACGAGCATCAGTCACTGACATACCTGCAATGATACCGTCTGCTTGTCCAGATTGGACTGCGTTAATAGCAGCATCAAAACCTGGATTGGTAATCTCGATTTCAAAACCTTGGTCTTCAGCGATTGCCTTAATTAGATCCATATCGATACCAGTGTATTGATTGCTTGATTCCTGGAAAACAAATGGCGCAAAAGATGAGTCACTGGCGATAACATACTTCGTTTTTTCTGTGTCAGCTTTTGCTATTCCTAGTGAAAGAATAGGAAATAAAATTAGCAAACAAGCTAGAATTTTTTTCTTCATGTGATGTCTCCTTTCAAGATATTTTAAAATTATATCAAAAAAGTTGAAGAACGGCAAATACTTTATATTTTTATGTCAGAAGATATAACATAGAACAAAATGAGGTAGTCTGTTGAGAAAAAGAAACTCTTTCCTTTTTATGGTAAAATAGAAGGAGTACTTAGAAAGGGGAAAAAGATGATTGTTAAGTTTGACAGAGGCTTGCTTAAAGTTCAAATTGCATTGGGCCTGTTTTTTTCTCTCGTTCCATTGTGTTTGATTATTTCTTCCTTTTTAAATGATTCTTTGTATGAGGATTATTTTGGTAAACTCTTTGTCCTTTTCCTTCTTCTGCTTCCGCTATATTTTGGTATTTATGCGATAGATGGTATGATGAATTTTAGTAAAACAAAGAAATTAATAGAAGTAGATGAGCAGACCTTCACCTATTATGGAAAACTTTTTGGCCGAAAAACGTTTGAAATCCCCTTATCTGATATCGACCTTGTCATGAAAGATTGGTCAAGTCCCATAGCCGATATTAAGCGCTCTTCCTCTCTTCTTTATTATTTGAAGCGGATTGAATACTTTTTATACCCCCAATTTGAATTGGGTGATAATAAAAGATACCGTGTTCTGATGATACTATTCAAAGATAGTGAGACGGCGATCAAATTCGATAAAAAACTTGGTTTTCAGTTGCCAAAGAAGAGAAAATATGTTGCAAAGAACCAATTCATACGAATTCCCGTGGATAGAGGAGAGGTTTTCTCAGATCAAGAAATGAATGACTATATAAACGAAAGGAACGGTCATGATAGATAGAAAAGTAAATAACAAATTTAAACTTGTCTCCAAATACCAACCATCTGGGGATCAACCGCAAGCTATTGAACAGTTAGTAGATAACATCGAGGGTGGTGAGAAGGCGCAAATCCTGATGGGAGCGACTGGGACGGGGAAGACCTATACCATGAGCCAGGTCATTGCCCAGGTCAATAAACCGACCCTGGTCATTGCCCACAATAAAACCCTAGCAGGCCAGCTCTATGGGGAGTTCAAAGAATTTTTCCCAGAAAATGCGGTTGAGTATTTCGTATCCTACTATGATTATTACCAGCCAGAAGCTTATGTGCCTTCAAGCGATACTTATATAGAAAAAGACAGTTCAGTCAATGATGAAATTGATAAACTACGACACTCAGCAACATCAGCTTTGTTGGAGCGTAATGATGTTATCGTTGTGGCATCAGTTTCTTGTATCTATGGTTTGGGTTCACCTAAGGAATACGCTGATAGTGTTGTAAGTTTGCGTCCGGGTCTTGAGATTTCTCGAGATAAACTGCTCAATGATTTGGTTGACATTCAGTTTGAGCGCAATGACATTGACTTCCAACGTGGTAGATTTCGTGTACGTGGGGATGTGGTGGAGATTTTCCCAGCCTCTCGTGATGAGCATGCTTTTCGTGTTGAGTTCTTTGGAGATGAAATTGATTGTATACGTGAAGTCGAAGCTCTAACTGGTCAAGTTCTGGGCGAAGTGGATCATTTGGCGATTTTCCCAGCCACTCACTTCGTGACCAATGATGACCATATGGAAGTAGCTATTGCCAAGATTGAGGCTGAATTGGAGGAGCAGTTAGCTATCTTTGAGAAGGAAGGTAAGCTCCTCGAAGCGCAACGCTTGAAACAACGAACAGAATACGATATCGAGATGCTTCGTGAGATGGGTTATACAAACGGGGTTGAAAACTATTCACGCCACATGGATGGACGCAGCGAAGGAGAGCCTCCTTATACTCTTCTGGACTTTTTCCCAGATGATTTCTTGATTATGATTGATGAGAGCCACATGACCATGGGACAAATCAAGGGCATGTACAATGGTGACCGTTCTCGTAAGGAAATGTTGGTGAATTATGGTTTCCGTTTGCCATCTGCCTTGGATAATCGTCCCCTTCGTCGTGAAGAGTTTGAAAGTCATGTTCACCAGATTGTCTATGTGTCAGCGACACCTGGTGATTATGAACACGAGCAGACTGACACCGTTATTGAGCAAATCATTCGTCCGACTGGTCTTTTGGATCCAGAAGTGGAAGTGCGCCCAACTATGGGACAGATTGATGACCTCTTAGGTGAAATCAATGCCCGAGTTGAAAAGAACGAACGGACCTTTATTACAACCTTGACCAAGAAAATGGCTGAAGACTTGACCGATTATTTCAAAGAAATGGGGATTAAGGTCAAGTACATGCACTCGGATATCAAGACTTTAGAGCGAACAGAGATTATCCGTGACCTGCGTTTAGGAGTCTTTGATGTCTTAGTTGGGATTAACCTCCTTCGTGAAGGGATAGATGTTCCAGAAGTAAGTTTAGTTGCTATTCTTGATGCCGACAAGGAAGGCTTCCTTCGTAATGAGCGTGGACTCATTCAGACCATCGGTCGTGCAGCTCGTAATAGCGAAGGGCATGTCATCATGTATGCTGATACTATGACTCAGTCTATGCAAGAAGCCATCGATGAAACAGCTCGTCGTCGTAAAATCCAGATGGCTTATAATGAAGAACACGGTATTATTCCACAAACTATTAAGAAGGAAATCCGTGACCTGATCTCTGTAACCAAGGCAGTTGCCAAGGAAGAGGATAAGGAAGTTGATATCAATAGCCTTAACAAACAAGAACGCAAGGAACTTGTTAAGAAACTGGAAAAACAAATGCAAGAAGCCGTCGAAGTGCTTGACTTTGAACTCGCAGCCCAGATTCGTGATATGATGTTGGAAGTAAAGGCGTTGGATTAGGGGAAATGATTTTTATATATGTTTAACTAGGAGAATTTAGTAATGAAAAAAGCATTAGTGTTGAATTTCAGTTTTATCGGGATTATCCTCTCAGTTTGTTTTATAAGTTTTGTAGTGATTGTGGTAGTTAATTTTCATAATACTTTTTCTGGACCTAATCAAAAAGATATTGAGATGGCAGCAAGCAGAACACTGAATTTATATGGCTTTAAAGGTGAAGTGAAGGTGACGAAGTTTTCTAGATATAGATGGCCTTCTGAAGATTATGAAATTGAATACGATTACACTGAAGAAGTTAATGGTAGGAAAATCACTGTAAGTGACAGTTTAATTTATTTTCCTAAATCTCCAGGAAACTCTAAACGGACGAGTGAAGAACTAGCCTACGATGGAACTACTAAAACGATGTTACGAAAATTCTCTGGGATAGCTGATGAATTACTCAATCAACATCCAGACAGTGTTTCCAATAAAGAAAAAGTGGAGAATTTTTTCAAGCAATATGAAAATCCCAATTTGGAATTCGTAAGTAGTTACTGGAGTGTCGATACTGAATCTGACAATATCCAAGACTATTATGCCCTTATCGAAAAGAACCATAAAGAAGGAAAAGCTTTTCAAGGTTTATATGACCTCCCTATTAATGAATTTCTGGAAAAAGGAATTGTTAAAGGAAGTGTTAGATATAAAGACACTGTTTTAGAAGAGGGTGAGAAAGATTATTTCGATAGTGAAGGCGGACTGACAGGATTTATTTCAAATGGGATCGAAAATGCTGAGTTGCCAGATGCCTTTTATGAGGTTTCTTACTACTATGGTGCTAAAGGATATCGTTCAGGAAGCAGTGTCTCTTTAAAAATTCAGAATCATAAACTGATAAGTTACGAAAAAAACTGAACTGGTCGGTTTTAGATGATAAAATTAAACTTATTAGATTATATCTCAAAAATGAAATCATAATGTAAATCTCTTTGAACAGTTATTGAAACGAAAGATTAAGAAACGAATGAAAAAGAAAGTCACGGCACAGAAAAAATCAAAAAAACACTATATGCCAAATCGAAAAATGAGCTGGCTATATAAAGTAAAATTGTGGTTGCTACAGCATTCAAAAATAGCTTTTCTATTAGATAGTAGTATTTTTTTCTTCTCAGCTTGTGGGATAATCTATTTGTTGCTCGGGACAACTCTTGTTCCAAAAACCTATCAAAACCTCAATTATGTCTTTCCACTTTATATGAATCTTGTATTCTTAGTGAACATGCTTTATCACGGTGTTTTTAGAGATACTTTTGATGGAATGCTGACAGTACATGATTTTGTAGAACCATTCTTGTACCTAAATGGAGTAGGTCTGTTGTTTCACTTGTTTTTTGGAATATCGAGTCGAAACAGAAAGAGTATTCCTTCCTTGCTAACCTTAGATCATCGCTATATTTGGTTCCCAATTCTTACTTATATAACCTTCTTTCTATTGGCTGCTTTGATCATTTTAATTTCCAAATATGTTAAAAAGAAAAGGAGTTAATCATGCTAAAACATCTAACTATATTTAGGATTCTTTACCTTATGTTTCTTGTATTTGTCTTGATTCATTTTATCTTAGGCTTGTTCGGTTTTGCTTTTACACCTATTGTGTGGAACATCTGGTTATTTAGTCTTTGCCTTACTTTATTTATTCATCCATGGACTATCTTCTATAAAACTAGAATCTTTCAATGGCATCATTTGATTTTTCAAGCTCTCAGTGGTTTTTTTGCACTTTTAATATGGTTGATGATATTCTTTTTCCTATCTTTTATTCCAGACTCAGCCATGCCTATCAGTATAGACTATCAAGTTAATACTAAAGACAAGGAGATAAGGATTAATAGAGGATCTTTTCTTGATGATATTCGAGAGTATCACGACTGGATTAATCCTTTGATCATGAAATCTAAAGTTAAGTACATGATAGAAAATTAACCCTTAGAAAGTGAATCCTATGTCTCGAGCACAATTAACGATTTTAACAAATATTTGTCTGATTGAAGATCTTGAAAAGAAGCGCGTGGTTATGCAGTATCGTTCGCCCGAAAGCAACCATTGGTCTGGTTATGCTTTTCCAGGAGGTCATATTGAAGATGGAGAGGCCTTTGCAGAGTCAGTTATTCGTGAAATCTATGAAGAAACAGGTCTAACTATCAGAAATCCTCAACTAGTTGGCATTAAAAATTGGCCACTGGATACAGGTGAGCGTTATATTGTCTTTTGTTATAAGGCTACTGAGTTCTCTGGTACACTTCGTTCTTCTGACGAAGGAGAAGTTTCCTGGGTACAAAAAGACCAGATTCCAAATTTGAATCTGGCCTATGATATGTTACCCTTGATGGAGATGATGGAAGCTCCAGATAAGTCAGAATTTTTCTATCGTCATCGTACAGAAGATGGATGGGAAAAGAAAATATTCTAATCCTTTACTAAATAACCTAACTTGTCCAAGGCCTTCTCGATATAGAGGAGGTCTTGTTCGTTTTCAGCTTCGACTAGGTGATAATGGACGCCATCTGTTAATTCAGAAAGTGCTCTAAAGTCAGACCGTTCGACTTGCTCTAAAAAATGCTGAACGTCACGGCGACAAGAGAGTTTGAGCAAGGTTTCAATTTCTCCGTAGACAGGATGATCAATCAAGGTATTCTGAACACGTCCCCCATTATCGACGATAGCTAGAAGTTCTTGACCGATTTCTTCCATCTCGTGCTTTACTTTAAACAGCTTGTGAACATACGGATTGGTTTTGCTTTCTTTATAAATATAGCCACGGTTGGTTGATAAGATAGGAGCACCGTCTGCACGAAGAACTGCAATGTCCTGAACGATAATCTGGCGAGTGACATGAAAATGTTCTGCTAAGCTTTTTCCATTTATAGGTTTTTGAGCTTCTTTTAAGAGTTGTAGAAGTACTTCTTTTCGATTTTTTGTCATATCCTTCTTTCTTAACCCTTAACGGCGTTTTTTCAATGCTTTATAAACAGCTAATGCTAAGTAATAGTCTACCATACTATGAATGATTGTACCAATACCGACCAAGACAAATAAGACATAGAACATATTTTCTACATTTGTTCCAGTTCCTGCATAAAAGATAATACATGCAAAAACTTCGGCGATGGCATGAACCAAACCTAGGATAAAGTTAAAAATCAAAGAGGATTTAGGATTATCTAAGGTTTGAGGATGTTTTTGCAAATAGAAGGCTCCCAAAGTTCCGAAAAAGATATGGGAGAAAGCTCGAAGTACAATGACAATTGGATAACCAGCCATGAGGAATCCTAGGCTAGAAGCTATAACGACAAAGATTGTCATCCAAGGAGAAAGGAACATAGCAATAAAGATTGCAACGTGGCTTCCTAGAGTGTAAGAAGCGGGTGGAATAACAATCTTGAAGGGCATTATTAAGGGGATGAGGATTGCGATTGCAGTCAGCAGTGCTGTCAAAGTCATAAATTGTGTTTTCTTATGTATATTCATAATAACTCCTTTTTAAGTGTATATACAGTTGTATAGTACAATAAATAAACAGACATGTCAAGTATAAAAACTCTTATCACATGTACATTTCAATCTAAAATAAAAAAGAAATTTTTTTTAAAAAAACAGGAGAAAACTCTTGCTTTATATTCTCAAGTATGTTAAACTAATAAACGGTTTGAAAAAACTGCCTAAGACAGTAGGGGAGCAAGACTCATAAATATCCTACCGAGGACAAAACGTATCATGTAAAAAGAAGCGTATTGTACTTTCGTGT
>ERZ772987.153-NODE-153-length-14254-cov-7.16142_pt1 | contig 14254 bp, 13 predicted proteins | sample MGYA00511129_ERZ772987 | MGnify/ENA primary metagenome ERZ772987 (study PRJEB29015, sample SAMEA2738058) | human oral metagenome | biome: human oral; feature: human-associated habitat; material: saliva | place: China | collected 2222 ...
CAGAAGATCCAGGTCAGGTGGCCCATGTCGCCGGCGACGACGACGGGGTCTGCGCCGCCGAGCTTGCCAGCGGTGGTCGTGGGGATGGCCATGGCGCCGAAGCCGACGTTGATGGCGTTGCCGACGACGGCCACGACGGCGGCCTTGATCTTGGGGACGCCGAGGGTCACGAGCATGGCGCAGGTGATGGCCACGGGAGCGCCGAAGCCGGCCAGGCCCTCGAGCAGGCCGCAGAAGCACCAGGCGACGATGAGGGCCTGGGCGCGCTGGTCGCCGCGTCCGATCGTATTAAACACGGCCTTGAGGTCCGCGCTGCGCCCCGACTTTTCGGTGAGGTTGTAGAGCCACACGGCCGCGATGATGATGTAGATGATCGGCATGAAGCCCATCGCCGCGCCCTGCGTGCCGGCCAGGAGCGCCATGCCGACGGGCATCTTGAAGGCAAGGACCGCGATGACGAGCGAGGTGACGAGGGAGATGATCGCGCACCAGTGGGTGGCGACCTTGAAGACGCCCATGAGGACGAAGAAGAGGATGAGGGGGAGGAGGCCGACGATGGCCGTGAGGAAGACGTTGCCCGCGACGGACGTCGTCGACGGGGTAAAAGATTGGGCTAACAACAGGGGGGTCATGACTGCTCCGCGCGTCGTTGTGTGGGACATTGGACCCAATTATCATGACATATGAACGGCGTGAGTGAGGTACTTTGCGCGGAGAAAAGACGTTCATCCCCTTCGCCGCGCGGCGAAGACCCGCGGAGGCGACCGCGCCGCATCTCACGTCCAGTATGCGCAGCCCGTCCTCGCTGGGCCAGGAGCGTCGATAGACTACGAGTTGTGAAGACTACATCGACCGTCCCAGTCCCCTCCGGTTCGCCCATGCCGATTGGCAAGTACCGCGCGTTCCTGGACACGAACCCCGTCGACCTGCCGGATCGTCAGTGGCCCTCCAAGCGGATCACGAAGGCTCCGCGCTGGATGTCTACCGACCTGCGTGACGGCAACCAGGCCCTCATCGAGCCGATGGACCCGGCCCGCAAGCGTCGCATGTTCGACCTGCTCATCAAGCTGGGCTACAAGGAGATCGAGATCGGTTTCCCCTCGGCTTCGCAGACCGACTTTGACTTCGTGCGCTCGCTGATCGAGGATGATGCGGTGCCCGAGGATGTGACGATCTCGGTGCTCACCCAGTCGCGCCCCGAGCTGATCGAGCGCACGGTCGAGGCCATGGTGGGCTTCCCGCGCGCGACCGTGCACCTGTACAACGCGACGGCGCCCGTGTTCCGGGAGGTTGTGTTCCACGCGGACAAGGCGCAGACGATCGAGTTGGCCCAGTTCGGTGCGCGCGAGGTCATCGCGCAGGCGGAGAAGCGCCTGGGCGACGAGACGATTTTCGGCTTCGAGTACTCCCCGGAGATTTTCGTGGATACGGAGCTGGACTTCGCCCTCGAGGTGTGCGAGTCGGTCATGGATGTGTGGGAGCCGGGCGAGGGGCGAGAGATCGTCCTCAACCTGCCCTCCACCGTCGAGCGTTCGACACCGAATGTGTTCGCCGACCAGATCGAGTGGATGAGCCGCAACCTGAGCCGCCGCGAGTTCATCGCCCTGTCCGTCCATCCCCACAATGATCGTGGCACCGGTGTGGCCACGGCCGAGCTGGCCCTCCTGGCCGGTGCAGACCGCGTTGAGGGTTGCCTGCTGGGACAGGGCGAGCGTACCGGCAACGTCGACTTGGTGACGCTTGGCCTGAATCTGTTCAGCCAGGGCATCGATCCGGGCATCGACTTCTCGGATGTGGACGCGATTCGTCGGACGGTCGAGTACTGCACGCAGATGGAGACCTCCCCGCGCGCCCCCTACGTCGGTGACCTCGTGTACACGAGCTTCTCGGGCTCGCACCAGGACGCGATCAAGAAGGGCTTTACGGCCCGCAAGGCCAAGGTGGACGCCGCTGGCGGCGACGAGAATGCCGTCGTGTGGGAGCTGCCCTATCTGCCGATCGATCCGCACGACGTGGGCCGCTCGTACGAGGCCGTGGTGCGCGTGAACTCGCAGTCCGGCAAGGGCGGCGTCGCTTACCTGATGTCGACGGCGCACGCCCTGGAGCTGCCGCGCCGCCTGCAGGTGGAGTTCTCCCGCATCGTCCAGCGCCACACGGACACCTACGGCGGCGAGATCAACGCGGCCACGCTGTGGCAGATCTTCGCCGACGAGTACTTGCCCACGAGCGCCGCTCCTGGCCTGGAGCCGTGGGGCCGCTTCGAGATGCGTTCCTCGCAGGTGTTGTCCATGGACGATGAAAGCGTCGAGCTCAAGGCGACGCTCATCGACGGCGGCGAGCCCGTGAAGGTTCAGGCAACCGGTACGGGTCCGATCGACGCCTTCGTGTCGGCGCTGCACGAGTTCGACCTGGACGTGCGCATCCTGGACTACTCCGAGCATGCGATGAGCCAGGGCCGCGACGCGCGCGCCGCCGCCTACGTCGAGGCCGCGGTCGACGGCCAGATCGTGTGGGGCGTCGGCATCGACTCCTCGATCACGCGCGCCTCGTACAAGGCCGTCATTTCGGCGGTCAACCGCGCCCTGCGCTAAGTGCGCACATGCGAACAACGGACCCCGGCCTCGTCATGTACGAGGTCGGGGTCCGTCGTCGTATCAGCCGCGGCCCGAGGTCCTGGTGGGCTTGTCGGCGAACATCGTCAGCGAGCGCAGGACCTGGCCATCTAGGACGCGAGAAATGCGCTCGGTGAGGATGTAGGGGTCGGCGCTCATGCCGTTGGCGAGCCATTGGGAGACGTGTCCGAGCACGCACAGCGTGAAGTGGTCGGCGACGAACATGCGGTCGCCCTCGGTGATGGTCAGGTTTGCTCCGAGCTCGTCGACGATGGGTTCCATGACGGAGCGCAGCTGCTTGTGTAAGAAGAGCTGGAGCTCCTCCATGCCAAGCGAGGAGATGACCGAGCGCGTTTCCTCGGGGTGGGACTGCATCCACACGAGCATGGCCAGCAGGCCGTCCGACCATTCGTCGTAGCTGGAGTGGGTGCCAAGCTGGTTGCCGACCTCGCGTTTGAAGACCCACACGGTCAGGTCACGAATGTCGGAAAAATGATAATAAAACGCCTGACGGGTCACGCCGGCGGTGCGCGTGAGACCGGAGACCGTCACCTTAGACAGGGGTGTGGTCGAGAGTGCGTCGCGCAGTGCAAGCGCGAGCGCCGTTTTCGCATCGGGGTGGGGCATTGGAAGTCCTCGTCAACGGTAAGAGAGAGGTTACGTGCGAACTATACATGTCAGAATGCGGAACCGCTAAATCCCGCGCCTAGACACCGATGGCCTTTTGTACAGCGCGGCGTCCCTCACACGTGGATACTCCGCACTAATTGCGACTTGACACCCCGATCTGACCGTAACCAAGAAGTTACAAAGTGTGCGGTTATGTGGGTGTTGAGGTGTGTTGAAAGTTGTTTCTGAGGCGGGATTTTTGACCCGTGTTTAGTTCCATGGTCAGGTTGTGACTTATGGTTCGTCGTCACAGGGGCGTGTTGGGCTGGTCTGTGGGATGGAAAAACCCGGCCTCGTCGGTGTGGACGAGGCCGGGAGGAGCTGTGCACCCTAGCGCGGTTGGTGGGGGACCGCGCTACTGTGCCAGGCGTGCCAGAGCCGGGGTGGTCTGGTCGGTCATGAGGACTCGCATGCGGGCGATCGCGACCGAGGGGTTGACCTCCAGGCCCGAGAGCATCCACTGAGCCATGTGGGCGGTGGAGGCCAGAGCGAAGTGCTGGGCGACGACGTCGCGTGCGGTGGCGGTGGCCGATCCGTCCAGGCGGGACTCGATGAGTTCCTGGATGTGCGAGGCGAGGAATGCCCACAGGTCGTTGGCCTCGATGGTCTTCATGGCGGAAGCGGTCTCATCGCGGTGCTCGTGCATCCACATCATCGTCGCTTCAATCGCGTCGAGCCATTCTCCCGAACTGGTGGTCAGGCGCGCTGTGATCTCCTCGCGGAAAACCCAGGCGTTGAGGTCGCTGAGCGAGTTGAAGTGGTAGTAGAACGCTTGACGGGTGACCCCGGCTGCGCGTGTCAGTGCGCTGACAGAGATCTTTGACAGAGGCGTCTGCGTGAGGGCCTGGCGCAGTGCAGTGCCAAGCTTTTCGCGGGCATCAATCGGGGGAGCCATATCTTTCCTTCCTTCGACGGTTACGAGTAAACCATACCACTTGCGAGAAAACTATCTACTCGAAAACTGTGTGCAAGGTGTTAGACCGACCACGCTGTCAGTTTCTCACACTTTGCTGACAACGCCCACAGGGGGACTTGTCGGTGACCGTGACACCACACTTCACAACGAATTTCGCCCAGCGCGACGACTCGCACCCAACGCCACCACGGCCTCGTCCCCCCGTGACACAATGACACCGTGATGAAGTCTTACCGAGACGAGGCGATCGTCCTGCGCACCCACAAGCTGGGCGAAGCCGATCGCATCATCACGCTGCTCACCGCCGAACACGGCCAGGTCCGGGCCGTGGCCAAGGGCGTGCGCAAGACGACCTCCAAGTTCGGCGCCCGCGTCGAACCCTTCTCCGTCATCGACGCACAACTGCACCGCGGGCGCAGCCTCGACACCCTCTCCCAGGTCGCCTCCATCGCCCAATACGGCGAGTCGATCGCCGCCGACTACGACCTCTACCTCGCGGCAACCGTCGTCGTCGAAACAGCCGAGCGCCTGACCGCCGACGCGCACGACGGCAGCCACTCCCAGTACCTGCTGCTCTTGGGAGCCCTCAACGCCCTCGCGCGCCGCCGCCACGACCCTACGCTCATCCGTTCCTCCTACACCCTGCGCGCCCTCGCGCTGGCCGGCTGGGCCCCCTCCTGCTTCGACTGCGCCGTGTGTGGAGCACAAGGACCCCACTCCTCCTTCTCTATCCCCGACGGGGGCACCGTATGCGACACCTGCCGCCCGCCCGGCGCCTCCTCGCCCGCGCCCGACAGCGTTGCCCTCCTCGGCCAGCTCCTCAGTGGAGACTGGGCGCACGCCGACCGATGCGAGGCCTACGCGCGAACCGAGGCCTCGGGCCTTATCTCCTCCTATACTCAATGGCATCTCGAAAGGCGCCTGCGCTCACTCACCGTTATCGATAGGAGCCACCCATGACCACCCATCGTCCGACCCCCATGGATCGCGCACCCGCCGACCCCGCCGCGCCCTTGCTCGGCCCCGGCCAGTGGCACGTGCCCGCCCCCACCTTCAAGCGCGGCGAGGTCCCCGCACACGTCGCCCTCATCATGGACGGAAACGGGCGCTGGGCCAACTCTCGCGGCCTGACACGCACCGAGGGACACCGGGCAGGGGAGTACGCCCTCATGGACACCATCGCGGGCGCCATCGACGCGGGCGTACGCTACCTGAGCGTCTACACCTTCTCCACCGAAAACTGGAAACGCTCGCCCGCCGAGGTCTCCTTCATCATGAACTACGCCTCCGACGTGCTTGCCAGGCGCACCGACCAGCTCGCCCAGTGGGGCGTGCACGTGCGCTGGAGCGGACGCCGCCCCCGCCTGTGGACCAGCGTCATCAAGGCCCTAGAAAAAGCCGACCGCGCGACCGAGCACTGCAAGACGCTCGACCTCATCATGTGCGTCAACTACGGGGGACGGGCCGAACTGGCCGACGCCGCGCGCTCCATCGCCGAGGGCGTGGCCGCCGGGCGCCTGAGCCCGCGCGGGGTCAACGAAAAGACGTTTGCGCGCCACCTGTACCTGCCCGACGTGCCCGACGTCGACCTGATGATCCGCACATCGGGGGAGCAACGCCTGTCCAACTACCTGCTGTGGCAGATGGCCTACGCCGAAATGATGTTCGTCGACACCCCCTGGCCCGCGTTCGACCGCGAGGAACTGTGGGGGTGCCTGGAGGAGTTCGCTGGGCGCGACCGGCGCTTCGGTGGGGCTGTCGACCGCGTCGCGCACTCTTAGGCGCGATCCTCGCTCAACGCGAGGTCGACGGCCGCGCGCTTGCGGCGGCCCCACACGACCTTCAGGGCGATCAGGACGGCGATGAGGGCCAAACCCGCCCACCCCCACGGGGAACCGGCGATGGCGCGCACCGCCGCGGCGAACACGGCGAGCATCCCCAGGCCGTAGAGCAGCGCCCACAGCACACAGCCGGGAATCATGGCGATTGTGTAGGTGCTCCAGCGCATGCGCACCAGGCCCGCGCCAGCGTTGATCGCAGTCTGGATGCCCACCGTCAGGAAGCACAAGGGGATCGCGATGATGCCCCACTTGTCGAGCATCGCAGCGCCCTTGCGGGGGACCGGTCCATCGAACCAACGGGCAACGGCCCCCAGGAATCCTGTACGCCCCGAGGCGCGCATCGCGCCGGAAGCAACGCCGCGTGCGAGCCAGTAGGTGGACTGGGCACGGAAGAATGCGACCCCGAACAGGAAGACGAAGAGGAAGATGCCTTCGCGGGCGAAGGCCGGGACCATGTTGTCGATTCCTGCGGTGTGCACGTGCCCTCCATCGGTTACTAAATGAAACGTAGCCTATCCTAACTTAGTCGGGGCTCAAGCTGAAAACTCCGACCGAGGCAACCCGCTCACGTTCAGGCCGTCGTGTTCTTCTCCTGACAGGGGGCGCACGTTCCAAACAGCTCAAGAGAATGTTCGACGTTCGCGAAGCCGTGCCCCTGGGCGACAGACGCTACCCACGCCTCGATCTGCGACTGCTCGATCTCCTCGGCGTGGCCGCACTCGCGGCACACCAGGTGGTGGTGGTGGCTGTTGCTCGTGCAGATGCGGTACAGGGACTCACCCTCGGACGAACGCAGTGTATCGATGCGGCCGTCCTCCGCCAGGCCCTGCAGGGACCGGTAGACGGTTGCCAGGCCCACGTGCTGGCCGTTGGTGCGCAGATCCTCAAAGATCTGCTGGGCGCTGCGAAAGTCGTTCACCCGCGTCAGTTCGTCGAGGACAGCCTGGCGCTGCTTGGTCATGCGCTGCATGTGTGTTCCTAACGTGTGGGCCGCTCAGCTGGCCGCTGCTTGCTCCGGGTGCTGGTTGTGCGTGCGGGCCACGCGAAGCCTACGCACCCGGCGAATGCGGTCGATGATCGCCCTGATCATAAACCCGATCGCGTAGAGTCCGATGGCTCCCACGACGATGGTTGCGCCCGGAGACAGGTCAATGAAGTAGGTCAGGGACAGCCCGCACGTGCAGATGAGGACGCCGAGCACCATGGCGATGCCCATCGTCGAGCGGAACGAGCGGGCAGCCAGCTGTGCGATTGCGACGGGGATGACCATGAGCGCGCTCACCAGGAGCGAGCCGACGACGCGCATGGCGACGGCGACCGTCAGGGCGGACAGGATGGCGATGAGGAGGGAGAGCGCGCGCACGGGCAGTCCCGTCGAGCGCGCGAAGTCCTCGTCGTTCGTGACCGAGAAAAGCGCGGGGGCCAGGCCAACGCCGAGTACGACGATCCCGATGCCCAGGATCGTGATGAGCGTGATGTCGCTCCAGCGCACGGTCGAGATGGAGCCGAAGAGGTAGGAATTGAGCTGGGCGGAGGTGCCACCGGCCAGGCCAATCAGCAAAACGCCGCCGGCGATGCCACCGTAGAAGAGCATGGCCAGGGCGGTGTCACCCGACGTGCGCCCGCTTTGACGGACCAGCTCGATCGTGAGCGCACCCAGCAGAGAGACGATGACGGCGCCGGGGATCGCCCACGAGTCGGCTGGGCTCACGTTCGCGAAGGTACCGACCAGCCAGCCCAGTGCGACACCGGTCAGCGAGATGTGCCCGATGCCGTCGCCAAGCATCGCGAGCCTGCGGTGGACCAGGTACGTCCCGATGATCGGTGCGGTCAGGCCCACGATGAGGGCCGCCAGCAGCGAGCGCTGCATCATGGGTGAGGACAGGAGGGTGGTCACGGCATCAATCATTGGTCTCTCCCGTCCAGATTCCACTGACGAGGCCGTCGCCGCCCGCGGTGGGGGAGCTGGCCTTCGTGGGGTGGCAGTGTTCGCCGCCGTGGTGCTGTTCGTGGTCGTCGTCGATGTGCGGCGGGCCGTCGTAGGAGACGTGCCCGGCGCTGATGTGCAGCTCGCGGTCCAGGAGCGGGCCGAGCTCGCCGAGCTCATGCAGCACGATGAGGATCGTCGTGCCCTGTTCCTTCGCGTCGGCGACGATGTCGGCCAGCCGCGCGCGCGAAGCGGCGTCGATCCCGGCCATGGGTTCGTCCATGATGAGCAGCTCGGGGCGGCGTACGAGGGCGCGCGCAATGAGGACGCGCTGGGCCTGGCCGCCCGACAGGATGTTCATGGGGGAGTGGGCGCGGTGGGCCATGCCGACGCGCTCCAGTGCCTCCATCGCGCGGGAGGTGTCCCCGGGCATCGCCCATAGGCGGCGAGGGCCGAGCAAGCCGGAGCGCACGACCTCGATCGCGCTGGCGCTAATCGCGCCGCCCGAGGAAATTCGCTGGGGAACGTAGCCGACCCTGTTCCACGGCACGCGGCGACGCGCGGTGATCGAGCGCCCGAAGAGCTGGGCGTCGCCGCCCGTGATGGGGGCGGTGCCCAGAAGCGCCTTGATGGTCGTGGACTTGCCCGAGCCGTTCGAGCCTGTGATCGCCACGGTCTGACCGGCGGGGATCGTCAGGGAGATGCCGTGCAGAATCAGGTCCGTGTCCCAGGCGACGTGAAGATTATCGAGACGCACGACGGCGGTCGCCTCCGCGTGGGAGGCTCCCGCCGTCGCGTGGGAGTCAGTTGTGCTCACTGGCAGTTGTTTGCTTTCGTCAGAGCAGCGATGTTGTCGTTCATGACCGCGGCGTAGTCCTTGGATGCATCGGTCTGGGACTCGATCGGATCCAGGACGGCCGTGGACAGGCCGAGGTCGTCGGCCAGGGTCTGGGCGACCTTGGGGTCAATGAGGGCCTCGGTGAAGATGGTCGTCACGCCCTGGTCCTTAGCGATTTGACCGATTTCAGCCAGGCGCGCCGGCGAGGGGGAGGACTCCGGGTCGAGGCCTGAGATGCCCACCTGGGTCAGCCCGGTGCGGTCCGCGAGGTAGCCGAAGGCGGTGTGGGCGGTCACGAAGGTTGTGACCTGGCAGTTGGAGGTCTTCATGACGAGGTCGTTGCCCAGGGTGGTGAGCTCCTCGTTGAGGGCCTTGGCGTTGGCCTTGTAGGTCTCGGCGTTGGCCGGGTCGGCCTCGGCCAGCTTCTCGCCCACCAGGGTCGCGGCGGATGCCATGCGAACCGGGTCGAGCCAGAAGTGGGGGTCGGCGCTCATGTCGTGATCGTGGCCCTCGTGATCGTGGCCTTCGTGGTCGTGGCCTTCGTGGTCGTGGCCTTCGTGGTCGTGATCGTGGGCCTCGGTCTCACCGGACTGGGCCTCGTGGTCGTGGCCCTCTTCCTCGGCCGGGTGGTTGGCGCTGGAGTCGGCCTCAACCAGCTCGGCGGCGGGGGAGACGTCGATGACGGTCTTGGGGGCGTGCTGCTCGATGGCCTCGTCGACCGCGCTCTGGAAGCCGGCCAGGTAGACAACTGCGTCCGCGTTGGACAGCGAGTCGACCATCTTGGGGGAGAGCTCAAGGTCGTGGGGCTCGGCGCCCACAGGCGTCAGCGAGGTAACGGTGACGTGCTCGCCGCCGACCTTTTCGGCCAGGTACTGCAGCGGGTAGAAGGAGGCCATGACGGTCAGGGTGCCGTCCTTGGAGGCGCCGCCTCCTGACGAGGCCGTGGTGGAGCAAGCGGACAGAGCGAGCGTTGTGGCGGCCGCGCATGCGGCAGCAAGGATTCTTTTCGACATGAGAATCATTCTCTAGGCTGGTGAGAATGATTGCAAGTCAATCTCGGGTCACGGACCCTTGTGATCAGGGTGTTTAGCGCGCGTGCGCCGTGGTTCCTCGCACGACCAGATCAGGCGAAAAGACGTAATCGGCGTGCTCAGGAGTGTAATCGGGTGTGGCCAAGGCCTCGAACAGGTTGCGCACGGCAGCCGTCACGATCGCGGGCACCGGCTGGTGGACCGTCGTCAGGCCTGGGCTGAGGTGTGACATGAGGAAGGAATCGTCGAAACCGATGACCGAGACGTCCGCGGGAACGGAGAGCCCCATCGACGTAATCGTGTGGATCGCGCCGAGAGCCTGCAGGTCTGAGCCGGTGATGATCGCGGTGACCCCGCGCTCGATCAGGTCGCTCGTATGCGCCGCCGCGGCCTCGTACGTATAGAAGGTCTCCTCAATGATGGGTGCGTGGTCGCCGACCAGCTCGCCCATGATCTGGGTGAAGGCCTCGGCCTTGCGCAGCGCGGGGACGACGTGCGTGCGCCCCGTCAGCAGGGCGATGTGCGTGTGGCCCAGCTCGTGCAGGTGCGTCACGGCCGCGCGGATGCCCAGCGCGTCGCCCGTCGAAAAATCGGGGGCGAGAATCTCCGGGCGGGCGCCGTTAATCGTGACCAGGGGAATCGAGCGCTGCACGGCATCGTGGTAGGGGGCGAGGTCGGCGAGCAGATCAGCGTGCCTGCCCGAGACGAAGATCAGGCCATTCGCGCGATGCTCGATGAGCGAGGACAAGTGATCGTACTCCGAGGTTGCTCCGGGTGTCTGCGAGCGGATCATCGCGATGCCGCCGGCCCGGGATACCTCCTTCTGGAGGTGATGGGCGAAAGACGCGAAAATCGGATTCGTGAGCTCGGGGAGCACGATGCCAATCGTGGGCGTGTCGGGAGTGCGCTCGGGGCTCGGGCGGTCGTATCCCAGCTCGTCAATGGCGGTCAGGACCTTGCGCCGCGTGTCAGCGGAGACCTGCCCGACACCATTGAAGACGCGCGAGACGGTAGCGGTCGAGACGCCGGCGCGGGCGGCGATATCGGCCATGCTCGTGCGGTTTTTCGCCATCGACTCAGCTCTCCTTCGGGTGGGTCAGCGCGACATCGTTAATACAAATGTAACAGGTAGCTCACAATTCGGAAAATTGTTGCAGAAAGAAAAACGGAGGTATTACAGTGGCATTAGCGGGTCGCTGATGGACGCGACCAGCCCGACCAACACAGGAGTAAACATGCGACGTGGCATCGCAGCACTCGGCGCTTTCGCGGCGGTTACCGCCCTGGCCGCCTGCAGTGGCAACACCCCCACGACGGACTCGTCCGCGAATTCCAATGAGACCCTCGCGACCCTCACCATCTGGGCCGACGACACCCGTTTCTCGCAGGTGCAGTCCTTCGCCGAGGACTTCACGGCGGCGACCAACGTCGCCGTCAATGTCGTCCAGAAGTCCGAGGCCGACATGGACACCGAGTTCACCACCCAGGTCCCCACCGGCAACGGCCCTGACCTGATCGTCATGGCCCACGACAAGCTCGGTGCCCTCGTCTCTAACGGCGTTGTCGCCCCCGTCGACCTGGGTCAGAACAAGGAGCAGTTCTCCGACGTGGCCGTCAAGGCCGTCACCTACAACGGCCAGACCTACGGCGTCCCCTACGCCGTCGAGTCCGTCGCCCTGGTGCGTAACAATGCGCTCACCCAGGACGCCCCGACCACCTACGATGACATGATCGCCTCCGGCAAGAAGGCGAGCGTCGAGTACCCCTTCATCATCCAGATGGGCGACAAGGGTGACCCGTACCACTTCTACGGCTTCCAGACTTCCTTCGGTGCCCCCGTGTTCAACACCAACGCCGACGGTGAGTACACCTCCGAGCTGGCCATGGGCGGCTCCGGTGGCACCGACTTCGCCAACTGGCTCAAGGCCCAGAGTGACGCGGGCATCATCTCCCCCTCGATCACCGGCGACATCGCCAAGCAGGCCTTCCTCGACGGCAAGGCCGCCTACACGGTGACCGGCCCCTGGAACGTTGCCGCCTTCCGTGAGGCCAACATGGACGTCTCCGTCCTGCCCGTCCCCGCCGCCGGCTCGCAGGCCGCGCAGCCCTTCGTCGGCGTTCAGATGTTCTACCAGAGCGCCAAGTCCGCCAACCCGGTCGCTGCCAAGAAATTCTTCGACTACCTGGCCACTCCCGAGGCTCAGGAAGAGATGCAGAAGCTCGGCGGTCGCGCCTCCGCGATGCCGTCGGTCGCCGCCAAGTCGGATGACCAGGACATCAAGGACTTCTCGAAGGTTGCCGAGGCCGGCGCGCTCGCTCCCGCGATCCCCGCCATGGGCTCCGTCTGGAACTACTGGGGCCAGACCGAGGCCAACATCGTGTCCGGCACGGAGACCCCCGCCGAGGGTTGGGCTACGATGGTCACCAACATCAACAACGCCATCGCCTCCAAGTGAGCGATCGTGGTGGCCGCTAGCAGCCACCACGAAGGCTCGCCTTCAGGCGTGACAACGCCCCACCCCCGCCCGCACCCACGCGGCGGGCGGGGGTGGGGCGGCGTTGAACACCGCGGCCGCCCAGCGGCCAACAGGCACCCTCAGTGCCCACTTCTTTACCCGCCGTCCGGCGGGATACGTCGCAATGACGCGCGAACGCGCACGTGTGGAGGACACGATGTCTGAGCCAGCGAAGGCTACAGAAAAGAAAAAGGCGGGGCCCAAGGCCTCGCACGCGAGCGAAGTGACCAAGCCTGGTTTCTTCGTCAAACTTATCCTGATGATGCTCATTGATGCCCTGGGGCTGTACGGCATGTTCACCGCGTACCTGGTGAAGTCATGGACGGTGCTCGCCGTCCTGGCCGTCCTGCTCGCTGTCGTGAACTGGGTGTACTTCTCCAAGCGGATGATCCCCGCGAAGTACCTGGTCCCCGGCATGGTGTTCCTGCTGATCTACCAGGTGTTCGTCATGGGGTACACGGGTTACGTGTCCTTCACGAACTACGGTCAGGGCCACAACTCGACCAAGGAAGACGCCGTCGCCTCGATCCTGAAGGCCGCCGAACAGCGCGCCCCCGGCGCCGTCAACCTTCCCGCCGCCATCGTTGAGGACGGCTCGGGCCTCGGCCTGGCCATCGTCGATGCCGAGACCGGCGCCGTCAAGGTCGGCAACTCCGAGACGCCCCTTCACGAGGTCAAGGGCCCCGTCTCCGTCTCCTCCGGCATGATCACCGCCGTCGACGGCTACACCGTCCTCAAGGTCAACGACGTCCTGAAGCGCCAGACCGAGGTCTTCGCGCTCAGCGTCCCGGCCACGGCAGACCCCAACGACGGCCACTACAAGAGCGAGGACGGCTCGACCGCCTACCTGGCCAAGTCCCGCTACAGCTACGATGAGGCGGCCGACACGCTGACCGACACCGAGTCGGGCACCGTCTACACCGCCGACGGCAAGGTCGGCGCGTTCGTCGCCTCCGACGGCACGCAGCTCGATCCCGGCTGGCGCGTCTTCGTCGGCTTCGACAACTACGCCAACATGTTCGCCCGCGGCGACCTGGCTGGCCCCTTCCTCAAGGCGCTGCTGTGGTCCTTCATCTTCGCGGCCGGCTCGGTGCTGTCCACCTTCGCCCTCGGCCTGATCCTCGGCCTCGTCTTCGCGGACAAGCGCATCAAGGGGCGCAAGATCTACCAGTCCCTCATGATCCTGCCCTACGCCTTCCCGGCCTTCCTGGCCACCCTGGTGTGGAAGGGCATGCTCAACACGGACTTCGGCTTCATCAATAACGTCCTTCTCGGCGGAGCGAAAGTTCCGTGGCTGACGGACGGATTGCTGGCGAAGTTCTCGATCCTGGGCGTGAACCTGTGGCTGGGCTTCCCCTACATGTTCCTTGTCTGCCTGGGCGCCCTGCAGTCCTTGCCGGGCGACGTCGAAGAGGCCGCGAAGATCGACGGCGCCTCCGGCCTGCGCACCGTGTGGTCCATCAAGCTGCCCCTCGTGCTGCAGTCCACCGTCCCGCTGCTGATCGCCTCCTTCGCGTTCAACTTCAACAACTTCTCGCTCATCTACATGTTGACCGGCGGTGGCCCGAACTACCCGGGCTTGGATGTCGGCCAGACTGACATCCTGATCTCGATGGTCTACAAGATCGCGATCGAGTCGGGTTCCCCGAACTACGGCCTGGCCTCGGCCATGTCCATCGTCATCTTCATCGTCGTGGGCGTGATCGCGTGGCTCGGTTTCCGCCAGACGAAGACCCTTGAGGAGCTGTGATGAGTGCTGCAACAGTGAAGAAGAATCGCGAATCCACCCTCAAGGGTGGCCGCTGGTGGAAAGAGGTCGGCTGGCGCCACATCGTCGCCATCGCGATGATCATCTACTGCCTGGTCCCGCTGCTCTACGTCCTGTCGGTGTCCCTGAACCCCGG
>ERZ772987.156-NODE-156-length-14125-cov-7.67257_pt1 | contig 14125 bp, 12 predicted proteins | sample MGYA00511129_ERZ772987 | MGnify/ENA primary metagenome ERZ772987 (study PRJEB29015, sample SAMEA2738058) | human oral metagenome | biome: human oral; feature: human-associated habitat; material: saliva | place: China | collected 2222 ...
GAAGCTGCTAAGCTTGGATTTACAAAAATCTATGTACCAAAAAATTCCCTAACAGGCATAAAGCCATCTAAGGAAATTCAGGTGATTGGGGTGACGACTATTCAGGAAGTCTTGAAAAAAGTATTCTCCTAATCGTTATGGTCAGTTTTAGATGACTAATTATTTTATTGCTAACATTTATTAAAAGTAAGGAGGAATTTCTGATGAAATTTTCTATGGATAGTCAAATGCAGTTTCCTTTGGTAGAGTTGTCGCTCAATCAGGGAGAAACGGTCTTTATTCAGCGCGGTAGCATGGTCTACCATACACCTAATGTAAGTCTCAATACCCAGCTCAATGCAAGCGGTTCTGGTTTGGGACGTTTTGTCAAAGCTGTAGGGCGTTCAATGGTTTCTGGTGAAAGTACCTTTATCACTCAAGCTGTTGCAGAGTCTGACAACGGAAACCTTGCTTTAGCACCAGATACTCCTGGTCAAGTGATTGCTCTTGAGCTAGGCGAAAAGCAATATCGATTGAATGATGGAGCCTTTTTAGCTCTTGATGGTACAGCTTTCTATACAATGGAGCGCCAGTCTATTGGGAAAGCTCTGTTCGGAGGGCAAGGCGGTCTCTTTGTGATGACAACCCAAGGTCAGGGAACTCTTTTGGCTAATGCTTTTGGATCTATTAAGAAAATTGAGCTACAAAACCAAGAAATAACGATTGACAATGCCCATGTGGTGGCTTGGAGTCAATCTCTGGACTATGATATCCATTTAGAAAATGGCTTCTGGCAGTCTATCGGTACGGGTGAAGGAGTGGTGAATACCTTCCGAGGTACTGGTGAGGTCTATGTACAAAGTCTCAATCTTCAGAGCTTTGCAGGCTCTCTTAACAAGTATATCCAAAAAGGTTCATAATATTAAAAAAACTAGGACAGAAGTCCAAGCTAGAAGCTGGATGTCTCTGTCCTAGTTTTCTATATAAATACTGAAAGCTGACAAACTGGGTAAAAGATGATAAGATAGGAGATAAATAATTTGGTGTTCAAATTATCTTGCAGACTAGAAAGTGAGTTGTCATGTCCTATTTTGAAAATTTTTTAAAGGCTAATCAAGCCTATGTAGAGCTACATGGAGAACTCAATTTACCAATTAAACCAAAGACAAAGGTTGCAATCGTAACTTGTATGGATTCGCGTTTACACGTAGCACCAGCCCTTGGTTTAGCCTTAGGAGATGCTCATATCTTAAGGAATGCAGGTGGTCGAGTCACTGAAGATATGCTGCGTTCCTTAGTCATCTCTCAGCAACAATTAGGAACACGAGAGATTGTAGTTTTACATCATACAGACTGCGGTGCTCAAACATTTCAAAATAAAGATTTTCAAGAACATTTAAAAAGAGAGTTGGGAGTAGATGTATCTAACCAAGACTTTTTACCTTTTCAAGATATTGATGAAAGTGTTCGTGAAGATATGAGATTGCTTAAAGATTCTCCCCTGATCCCTGATGATGTGGTCATTTCAGGTGCAGTCTATGATGTAGATACAGGGAGAATGATAGTAGTAGAATTGTAAGGATAGGTTTTAGAAAGATAGTGTATGAAGAAAAATATTATTGTATTTGTTTTTATTTTATTAATGTGTATTGGTTTACAGTATGAGACCTTGTACTATATAGATGGTTCGATGTCTGGAACAGAGTATGGAGTGATGGGACTTTCTATCCTCGTTGCACTTTTTTATATGGTGCCAGCTATTTATTGTCTATATCGTATTGGGAAAAGATGGGAAACATCAAATAAGGCATTAACCCTGTCCTTGCTAGGTGGATTGTTTATTTCAGGTTGGCTATCTAGTTTTGCAAATACCTATATACATAATTTACTAACCGATCTTTTCCCAGACAGTTCTTTTTTGAACGCCTTGGAAAATGCGATTGTCGCTCCTCTTGTAGAGGAACCTTTGAAATTATTGCCACTCGCCTTTGTTTTGTATTTGATTCCTGCGAAGAAATTAAAATCAGTATTCTTAATGGGGATAGCTTCAGGTTTAGGATTTCAAATAATTGAGGATATCAGCTATATTCGTACGGACTTATCAGAAGGTTTGGCATATACATTATCTAGAATTTTAGAGCGTGTAACCTCAGCGATTGCCTCACATTGGACGTTTTCAGGTCTCGCTATATTAGGTATTTATTTACTATACAGAGCTTATAGAGGTCAGAAGGCAATGATAAAACCTGGTTTTAGTTACTTGGGCTTGGCTTTTGGAACACACTTTTTATTTAATTCCCCAATTGTCGAGTTGGAAACAGAAGTACCACTTGCTTTTCCGCTTGTGACTGCAATTACACTCTATAGTTTTTATAAGGCTGTTCATTTTGTTGACAAGCACAATGATATGCTGATTAAAGAGATTTCTTAATAAAATAGAGACAAGGATAGAATGTTTATCCTTGTTTTTATTTTTGTTGAAAAATAGAGAAAAAAGCGCTACAATGGTAGGTGGAAAATGTCGCAAAAAAACACAAGTGATACAAAAAGTGGAGGAAATCATGTCTTTTTCTGATTTAAAGCTCTTTGCCCTTTCTTCAAATAGAGAATTAGCAGAGCGTGTGGCGCAAGAGATTGGAATGGAATTGGGGAAATCAAGTGTTCGCCAATTTTCGGACGGGGAAATTCAGGTCAATATAGCAGAGTCTATTCGTGGTAAGCATGTTTATATTTTACAGTCAACAAGCTCACCTGTTAATGACAACTTGCTTGAGATTTTGATTATGGTAGATGCCTTAAAACGTGCGAGTGCAGAATCAGTTAACGTTGTAATGCCATACTATGGTTATGCACGTCAGGATAGAAAGGCAAGAGCTCGTGAGCCAATCACTGCAAAACTTGTTGCAAATATGCTAGAGGTTGCGGGAGTTGATCGCTTACTAACTATTGATTTACACGCGGCACAGATTCAAGGATTCTTTGATATTCCTGTGGATCATTTGATGGGGGCTCCTCTGATTGCAGATTACTTTGAGCGTCGTGGCATGGTTGGATCAGACTACGTGGTGGTTAGTCCTGACCACGGTGGTGTGACGCGTGCTCGTAAGTTGGCGGAATTTTTGAAAACACCAATTGCCATTATTGATAAACGTCGAAGTGTAGACAAGATGAATACTAGTGAAGTGATGAATATCATTGGTAAGGTAGAAGGCAAAACTTGTATCTTGATTGATGATATGATTGACACAGCTGGTACAATCTGTCACGCTGCTGATGCTTTGGCTGAAGCTGGAGCTGTGGAAGTATATGCTAGTTGTACTCACCCAGTATTATCAGGGCCAGCTTTGGAGAACATCCAAAAATCTGCCATCAAAAAGTTGGTGGTTTTAGATACTATCTACCTTCCTGAAGAACGTTTGATTGATAAGATTGAGCAAATTTCAATCGCCCATCTTCTCGGAGATGCGATTATTCGTATCCATGAAAAACGTCCACTATCACCATTATTTAGCATTGAACGAACTATTTGATTTAATATTTTACTACTTCTTTACTAATTTTTTTAAAAAAACTTAAAAAATAATTTAAAAATGCTTGACAGTATACTTTTATGTGATATACTATAGGTAGTAAGGTAAATCCTTATGAAAATATAATTTTAAAAACAAAAAGGAGATAAAACAATGAAAAAAGTTTTATTATCATCAGTAGTAGCTCTTGCTGTATTCTCAGCAGCAGCTCCAGTATTCGCAACAGAAAAAAATGCTGGTTATAAAGTTGACAAAACTGAACAACCAACTTTGAAATTTGAAGATCTTGTACCTTCAAAAGCTCCAGAAACAGGAACTCATAAAGAAGCAAACAACTTCACTCGTACTAACGAAGAAGATCGTGCAAAAGCTCCAGCTTTTGTTGGTAAAAAAGACATTACTTCACAAGATAGCTACACAGGTCAAAACTACAACAACGGTGGTGATTTGACTGCTATTCCACGTAACCCATACTTTAGCCAAGGTATCCAACTTTGGGGTAAAACTCAAACTGTAACTGCTAAAGCTCAATTAGGTGCTCAAACTATCGAAGTAGTTAATCCACACGATGGAACTAAATGGTTGGTAGACGTTGACGTTGAAGCTCATTCTGAAACTCCAAGCGGATTCTATATCACTGCTAACTACCGTAACTTGCGTCAAGTAGGTGCTGCTAAAGCAGCTGCTGCTAAAGCAGATAAAAAAGAAAATGGTAAAGATAACGGTGCTGTAGCTGGAGCTAAATCTTCATCATCTTCATCTGCAAAAGCTGGTGAAAAATCACTTCCAAAAACTAGCGCAGTTAAATAATTTATTTACTGAGGTAGCTAATCACTGAAACTTCGTTTCAGTGATTTTTTTGATAAATAGATAAGGTATAAAATATGAATAGAAAATCTACAACAAAGAAATCACCTATTGGAAAAATTATTGGCTTCCTTATTGTAGTTGCTGTTGTTATTAGTGGCTTTTTCGTATACAATAATTTTCTAGCTCCATTAGATAAAACTAGCTCTACAACTAGTACGACAGTTGTCCAAGGGACTACAACTGTAGAAGCACCTAAACCATCTTATACAGTTAGTGCAGAAGAAAAAGAATATCTTGCTAACAGATTTAAACCTTTAACTGAAACAAACTCTGAAACTGTAGCATATGTTTATGCTCCTGGGACGCAGTTAGACGAACCAGTTGTTCAAACAACAGACAATGCAACTTATTTAGATAAAACATTTGACGGCGGGCACCAACCATATTTGGGTACTGTTTTCATGGATGCAGACAATAAGAAGGACTTTAGTGATCGTTTGACTTGGTTGTTTGGTCATGCCCGTGGAAGTAAAGTAGGAGATCATCGCATGTTTAATGATGTGAACTACTACGATACGCAAAAATATTTTGATGAGCATCCTTATGTAGTAATTGAAACTCCTGAGAGAAAGTACTATTATGAAGCAGTTGCTATGGTAATTGTTCCAGAAAATACTGCATTTTATCGTACAAGTTTTAATAATGATCAAGAATTTGAAGAACAGTTAACCGCGGTTTATAATGAGGCTAATGTTAAGAAGCCAAATGTGACAGTCTCAGCAAAAGATAAATATCTTGTACTTTCTACTTGTCGTGAAGAGGATGAAACTATCCGTGCCAACCTGTACCTTCGTCAAATTCCTGATTCAGAAATGGAAGAGTTTGTGAAGCAACATGGAGAGCAACTTGCTTATAAAGCAACAAGATAAAATTTAAACAAGAATCTTCTTAAATCTGTTTATAGGGTTTAAGAAGATTTTTTATATCAAAAATTAGCTAGTATTAGTAAAATATGCTATACTGGTTGAAAAAGGAGGTTTTGCATGAGCGAACTATTCAAAAACCCTAGTGATGGCGTAGTGCGTCAGTATTTAACAACTAGCAAAACAATAGCTGTAGTAGGTCTGTCGGATCGTGAGGAAACCACTAGTAATCGTGTATCCAAGGAGATGCAGTCTCGAGGATATAGAATCATTCCAGTCAATCCGAAATTAGCAGGCCAGGAAATTCTTGGAGAAAAGGCATATGCAAGTCTTGCTGAGATTCCTTTTCATGTAGATATTGTGGATGTTTTCCGTCGTAGCGAGTTTTTGCCAGATGTTGCCCGTGACTTTCTACAAGCAGATGCACAGATTTTCTGGGCCCAACTTGGTCTTGAAAATCAAGAGGCAGAAGAAATTCTCCGAGCTGGCGGATGTGAAGATATTGTGATGAATCGTTGTATTAAGAAAGAACATACACGATTGATTCTAGAACAATAAAAAAGTAGCTGAAAAGCTACTTTTTTTATTAAAAGATACCGATAAGTGTTTGCATGCCAAGACTAGTCAGGATGATAGCAATCCAGCAAAGGGCTCCAAGAAGAATGGATTTTCCACTGGATTTGATCATAGCAATGAGGTTGGTTTTGAGACCAATAGCACTCATAGCCATGATGATGAGGAATTTGGAGAGCTCTTTGAGAGGTGAAAAGAAGCTATTGCTGACACCGAAAGATGTGAGAAGAGTAGTTAGCAGAGAAGCTAGGATAAAGTAGAGAATGAAAACGGGGAAGATTTTTTTAAGCTTCACTCCTTGGTTGTTGCCTTGTTGACGGCTTTGCCAATAGGAGAGGAAGAGAACGATAGGGATAATAGCTAGAGTACGTGTCAGCTTGACAATAGTTGCAGGCTCAAGAGTGTTTGCATTGTAAAGACTATCCCAGGCACTAGCAGTAGCTGTCACAGAGGAAGTATCGTTGACCGCAGTACCCGCAAAGAGAGCAAAACCTTCGTTGGAAAGATGGAGCCAAGAACCTAGAGTTGGAAAGATAAGAGCTGCCAAGACATTGAAGAAAAAGATAACAGAGATGGCTTGGGCCACTTCTTTTTCCTTAGCGTGAATAACAGGAGCAGTCGCTGCAATGGCAGAACCGCCACAGATAGAAGAGCCTACACCAACCAGGGTAGCTAGCTTGGTATCCAGATTAAAAAAGCGTTGGAAAAAGAAGGCCATAATTAAGGCGATAGAAATGGTTGAAAGGATAACAGGGAGGGAAGATTTTCCAACTGCGAAAACTTGAGATATATTGAGGCCAAAGCCCAGTAAGATGACTGCGTATTGGAGCAGTTTTTTGGAGCTATAAGTCAAGCCGGCTTCCAGTTGTTTGTAGTTAGAGAGAAAGGGATGGAGCAACATACCGATAAAAATGGCAAAAACTGGTGCTCCCACAACAGGCAGAAAGCCTCCTAAAACCCAAGAGATGATTGAGATAATCAGACAGGCTAACAGTCCTGCCCAATTTTTTGATAGAAATGACATAAAAACCTCCGAAAATAAGCACTTCTTATTATAATCTTGTCTGTCAGAAAAGTAAAATAGAAAGTAGGAATAAGGTTGTAAATTAACGGAATTTTGCGGTCAGAGAGCTTTTGTAGTATAATAGATATATGTTCTTTGATCAAGGAGGATATATATGGACTTAACCAAACGCTTTAATAAACAATTAGATAAGATACAAGTTTCCTTGATTCGTCAATTTGACCAGGCTATTTCAGAGATTCCTGGTGTCCTGCGATTGACCTTGGGAGAACCAGATTTTACAACGCCAGATCATGTCAAGGAAGCTGCAAAGCGAGCCATTGATCAAGATCAATCCTACTATACAGGGATGAGCGGTTTGTTGACATTGCGTCAAGCGGCGAGTGATTTTGTAAAAGAGAAATATCATCTGGACTATAATCCAGAGAATGAAATCTTGGTCACAATTGGTGCGACAGAGGCTCTATCAGCTACTCTGACAGCTATTTTGGAGGAAGGAGACAAGGTTCTCTTGCCAGCTCCTGCCTATCCTGGCTATGAGCCAATAGTTAATCTAGTTGGTGCAGAGATTGTCGAGATTGATACGACTGAGAATGGTTTTATCTTAACTCCAGAAATGCTAGAAAAAGCGATTTTAGAGCAAGGTGACAAGCTCAAGGCAGTTATTCTCAACTATCCAGCCAACCCTACAGGAATTACTTATAGTCGCGAGCAATTAGAAGCCTTGGCAGCTGTTTTACGCAAGTATGAGATTTTCGTAGTCTGTGATGAAGTCTACTCAGAATTGACCTATACAGGGGAAAATCATGTATCTTTGGGAACTATGTTGAGAGATCAGGCAATTATCATTAACGGTCTTTCTAAATCCCATGCCATGACAGGTTGGCGTTTAGGCTTTATCTTTGCACCAGCAAACTTTATAGCTCAGTTGATTAAGAGTCACCAGTATTTGGTAACCGCTGCAAACACCATGGCGCAACATGCTGCAGTAGAAGCCTTAACAGCTGGTAAGAACGATGCAGAACCCATGAAGAAGGAATATATCCAGCGTCGGAACTATATTATCAACAAGATGACTGACCTTGGTTTTGAGATTATCAAACCAGATGGGGCTTTTTATATCTTTGCTAAGATTCCGGCAGGCTATAATCAAGATTCCTTTGCTTTTCTGAAGGATTTTGCCCAGAAGAAGGCTGTTGCTTTTATCCCTGGTGCTGCCTTTGGACAGTATGGAGAAGGCTATGTTCGCCTATCTTATGCAGCTAGCATGAGAACCATTAGAGAAGCTATGAAACGACTTGAGGAGTACATGAGAGAAGCATGATTCAATCGATTACGAGTCAGGGTCTAGTACTTTACAATCGAAACTTTCGAGAGGATGATAAGCTTGTTAAAATCTTTACAGAACAGGCAGGCAAGCGCATGTTTTTTGTCAAACACGCCGGCCAATCCAAACTAGCTCCTGTCATTCAACCTTTAGTCTTAGCTCATTTTCTCCTAAAAGTCAATGACGATGGACTTAGTTATATAGAAGATTATCATGAGGTGAAGACTTTTCCGAAAATCAATAGTGACCTCTTTGTTATGGCTTATGCAACTTACGTTGCAGCCTTGGCAGATGCGAGTTTGCAGGATAACCAAGAAGATGCTCCCTTATTTGCTTTTTTGCAAAAGACTTTAGAGCTGATGGAAGAGGGTCTGGATTATCAAGTTTTGACCAATATTTTTGAAATTCAAATATTGACACGTTTTGGAATCAGTCTCAACTTTAATGAGTGTACCTTTTGTCATCGTGTGGGGCAAGCCTTTGACTTCTCCTTCAAATACGGGGGTTGTCTTTGTCCCGATCATTACCATGAAGATGAGAAACGATGTCATCTAAATCCCAATATTCCTTATCTGCTCAATCAATTTCAGTCTATTGATTTTGATACTCTGGAGACTATTTCTCTTAAGTCAGAAATCAAGCAAGAATTGCGTAAGTTTATGGACCAGATTTACGAAGAGTATGTAGGAATTCACCTAAAATCAAAGAAGTTTATTGATTCCCTAGCAGATTGGGGACAACTACTGAAAGAGGAAAACAAATGAAAAAAATCGCAGTAGATGCAATGGGTGGTGATTACGCACCACAAGCTATTGTAGAGGGAGTTAATCAAGCCCTTGCTGACTTTTCAGATATTGAGATTCAACTTTACGGAGACGAAAGTAAAATCAAACAATATCTAACAGTCGCAGAGCGTGTCAGCATTATCCATACAGATGAAAAAATAAATTCTGATGATGAACCTACAAAAGCTATCCGTAAGAAGAAAAATGCCAGCATGATATTGGCGGCCAAGGCTGTCAAAGATGGAGAGGCAGATGCTGTTCTTTCTGCAGGAAATACAGGTGCCTTGTTGGCAGCGGGATTCTTCATCGTTGGTCGTATCAAAAATATCGATCGACCTGGATTGATGTCAACATTGCCAACTATTGATGGAAAAGGCTTTGATATGCTTGACCTTGGTGCCAATGCAGAAAATACAGCCCATCACCTTCATCAATATGCCATCCTAGGCTCCTTCTATGCTAAAAATGTTCGTGGAATTGATAAACCTCGTGTAGGTTTACTTAATAACGGGACAGAGAGCAGTAAGGGAGACCCACTTCGTAAGGAAACTTATGAACTATTGTTAGCTGATGAAAGCTTAAACTTTATTGGGAACGTGGAAGCGCGTGATTTGATGGATGGAGTCGTTGATGTAGTCGTCACAGATGGTTTCACGGGAAACGCTGTGCTCAAAGCTATTGAAGGGACTGCTATGGGTATCATGGGCTTGCTCAAAAATGCTATTGCAGGTGGGGGGCTTAGAGCGAAGCTAGGCGCTCTCCTTCTTAAGGATAATCTCAGAAGTTTGAAAAAACAGTTGAACTATTCAGATGTTGGGGGTGCGGTTCTGTTTGGTGTAAAAGCACCGGTGGTTAAGACTCATGGCTCAAGTGATGCCAAGGCTGTCTATAGCACAATACGCCAAATTCGTACCATGCTTGAGACAGATGTAGTTGCCCAAACTGCGCGTGAATTTTCAGAGGAATAAGGAGAATAATATGACAGAACAACAAATTTTTGACCGTATCGTGACCATCATCCAAGAACGTCAAGGAGAGAACTTTGTAGTTACTGAAAACTTGAGTTTGAAGGATGATTTAGATGCTGATTCAGTAGATTTGATGGAATTTGTCCTAACAATTGAGGATGAATTTGGAATTGAAATCAGTGATGAGGAAATTGATAATCTCCAAAGCGTGGCTGATGTAATAAAAGCAATTAAAGAGAAAATCTAGAAGAAAGCAACATGCTAGTCGTGTTGCTTTTTATTTTGTATCTAAAATCGTGTAGAAGTAAGAAGAGAGTTTGCTAGTTTCTGTACCTTTTTAGATAAATGTTCAATGTACGTTCGTGAAATATTTGATTTTTAAAATCCGTTGTGTTAAAATGATGTAAAGAAATACGAAAGGCGAACTTTGAAATGTCCAAACAATTAATATATTCGGGAAAAGCTAAAGACATCTATACTACAGAGGATGAAAATCTTATTATCTCAAGCTATAAAGACCAGGCGACGGCCTTCAATGGAGTGAAGAAGGAGCAGATTGCAGGTAAGGGAGTTTTGAATAATAAGATTTCGTCTTTTATTTTCAAGAAACTAAATGATGCTGGAGTGGGAACCCACTTTATTGAAAAGCTTTCAGATACTGAGCAACTTAATAAAAAGGTTGAGATTATTCCGCTAGAAGTGGTACTCCGAAACTATACGGCTGGCTCATTTTCAAAACGTTTTGGTGTAGATGAGGGTATTGCCTTGGAGACACCAATTGTTGAATTCTACTATAAAAACGATGATTTGGATGATCCATTTATCAATGACGAACATGTGAAATTCCTGCAGATTGCGGATGACCAGCAGATTGCATATTTAAAGGAAGAAACGCGTCGTATCAATGAACTCTTGAAAAACTGGTTTGCTGAAATTGGTCTTAAGCTTATCGATTTTAAGCTAGAGTTTGGTTTTGACAAGGATGGCAAGATTATCTTAGCGGACGAATTTTCACCAGATAACTGCCGTCTCTGGGATGCGGATGGCAACCATATGGACAAGGATGTTTTCCGTAGAGGTCTAGGTGAATTAACCGATGTCTACGAGATTGTTTGGGAAAAACTGCAGGCTTTGAAATAAGCTGATTGCTTTAGCCATACAAGGAATTGCAGAGAAGATTGCAAGAACTGAAATAAAGGAATAAAAATTGATGAATAAACGTATTTTTGTTGAAAAGAAGGCTGATTTTCAGGTTAAGTCAGAGAGTTTGGTAAGAGAACTCCAGCACAACTTGGGACTGTCAACTTTGAAAAGTATCCGCATCGTGCAGGTTTATGATGTCTTTGATTTGGCAGAGGACTTGTTTGCACGTGCAGAAAAACATATTTTTTCTGAGCAGGTGACCGATACTGTTTTGGATGAAGCTGAGGTTAAGGCTGATCTTGAGAAGTATGCTTTCTTTGCTATCGAAAGTTTGCCTGGTCAATTTGACCAACGTGCGGCATCTTCACAGGAAGCTTTGCTTTTGCTTGGTAGTTCAAATGATGTAACGGTGAACACAGCACAACTTTACTTGGTCAATAAAGATATTGATGCGAATGAATTGGAAGCTGTTAAAAACTATCTCTTGAACCCAGTAGATTCTCGTTTCAAAGACATCACTGTTGGTATTGCGAAACAGGATTTCTCTGAGTCTGACAAGACCATTCCAAATTTGGATTTCTTTGAAACTTATACAGCAGAAGATTTTGCACAGTATAAGGCAGAACAAGGATTGGCCATGGAAGTGGATGATCTTCTCTTCATTCAAGATTACTTCAAGTCTATTGGACGTGTGCCAACTGAGACTGAGTTGAAGGTGTTGGATACTTACTGGTCTGACCACTGTCGTCACACAACTTTCGAGACGGAGTTGAAGAATATCGACTTCTCAGCTTCTAAATTCCAAAAACAATTGCAAGCGACTTATGACAAATATATCGCCATGCGTGATGAGTTGGGACGTACAGAAAAACCTCAAACCTTGATGGATATGGCGACTATTTTTGGTCGTTATGAGCGTGCCAATGGTCGTTTGGATGATATGGAAGTGTCTGATGAAATCAATGCCTGCTCCGTTGAAATTGAAGTGGATGTCAATGGTGTCAAAGAACCATGGCTTCTCATGTTCAAAAACGAAACTCACAACCACCCAACGGAAATCGAACCATTTGGTGGAGCGGCTACTTGTATCGGTGGTGCCATTCGTGACCCATTGTCAGGGCGTTCCTACGTTTACCAAGCCATGCGTATTTCAGGTGCTGGCGATATTACAACTCCGATTTCAGAAACTCGCGCTGGGAAACTGCCACAACAAGTGATTTCTAAAACAGCAGCTCACGGTTATTCTTCATATGGTAACCAAATTGGTCTTGCAACAACCTATGTTCGTGAATACTTCCACCCAGGTTTCGTTGCTAAACGTATGGAGCTAGGTGCCGTTGTCGGTGCGGCTCCTAAGGAAAATGTTGTCCGTGAAAAACCTGAAGCAGGTGATGTGATTATCTTGCTCGGTGGTAAGACTGGACGTGATGGTGTCGGTGGTGCGACAGGTTCTTCTAAAGTTCAAACGGTTGAATCTGTTGAAACAGCTGGTGCTGAGGTTCAAAAAGGGAATGCCATCGAAGAACGGAAGATTCAACGTCTTTTCCGTAATGGGGAAGTGACCCGTCTGATCAAGAAATCAAATGACTTTGGTGCTGGTGGTGTCTGTGTGGCTATCGGTGAATTGGCAGATGGTCTTGAAATTGATCTAGACAAAGTGCCATTGAAATATCAAGGCTTGAACGGTACCGAAATTGCCATCTCTGAATCTCAAGAGCGTATGGCTGTGGTAGTTCGTCCAGAAGATGTAGATGCCTTCATTGCAGAATGTAACAAAGAAAATATTGACGCGGTTGTCGTTGCGACAGTGACTGAAAAACCAAATCTTGTTATGCACTGGAATGGCGAAACCATCGTTGATTTGGAACGTCGTTTCCTTGATACAAACGGTGTACGTGTAGTTGTGGATGCTAAGGTAGTTGACAAGGATGTCAAGCTTCCAGAAGAACGCCAAACATCTGCCGAAACCCTTGAAGCAGATACGCTTGCAGTTTTGGCTGACCTTAACCATGCCAGTCAAAAAGGCTTGCAAACCATCTTTGATAGCTCAGTTGGTCGTTCAACAGTCAATCACCCACTTGGTGGTCGCTACCAAATCACACCAACTGAAGCTTCTGTACAGAAATTGCCAGTCCAACATGGTGTGACAACAACTGCTTCTGTTATGGCGCAAGGGTTCAACCCTTATGTAGCAGAATGGTCTCCATATCATGGTGCTGCTTATGCGGTCATCGAAGCAACCGCTCGTTTGGTTGCTGCTGGTGCAAACTGGTCTAAGGCTCGTTTCTCTTATCAAGAATACTTCGAGCGTATGGATAAACAAGCAGAGCGTTTTGGTCAACCAGTGTCAGCTCTTCTTGGATCAATTGAAGCGCAGATTCAACTCGGTTTGCCATCTATCGGTGGTAAAGACTCTATGTCTGGTACCTTTGAAGAATTGACAGTACCACCAACCTTGGTTGCTTTTGGTGTCACAACTGCAGATAGTTGTAAGGTCCTTTCTCCAGAATTTAAAGCTGCTGGTGAAAATATTTACTATATCCCAGGTCAAGCTTTGGCACAAGAAATTGACTTCGATCTTATCAAGTCTAACTTTACTAAGTTTGAAGCCATCCAAGCCGATCATAAAGTCACATCTGCATCAGCTGTCAAATATGGTGGTATCCTTGAAGCTCTTGCCCTTGCAACATTTGGTAACCATATCGGTGCCACTGTAACCCTTGAAAATCTTGAGACTGCCTTGACAGCTCAACTGGGTGGATTCGTCTTCACATCTCCGGAAGAAATTGCGGGAATTAAGAAGATTGGACAAACAGCAGCTGACTTTACACTTACTGTCAATGGTGTAACGCTTGATGGACACAAACTTGACAGTGCTTTCCAAGGTAAATTGGAAGAAGTTTATCCAACAGAATTTGCACAGGCAACTAAGTTGGAAGAAGTACCTGCTGTAGCATCAGATGCTGTGATCAAAGCAAAAGAAACAGTTGAAACACCAGTGGTTTACATCCCAGTATTCCCAGGTACCAACTCAGAATATGACTCCGCTAAGGCCTTTGAAAA
>ERZ772987.157-NODE-157-length-14003-cov-3.36005_pt1 | contig 14003 bp, 8 predicted proteins | sample MGYA00511129_ERZ772987 | MGnify/ENA primary metagenome ERZ772987 (study PRJEB29015, sample SAMEA2738058) | human oral metagenome | biome: human oral; feature: human-associated habitat; material: saliva | place: China | collected 2222 ...
AGAAAAACACGGTCAGCAGCATCAGCAGCATCAGTGAACCGGTGGAAGTCACCGAATCAACCACTGACTGGGCCAGGTTAAGCAGCTTAGAAGTGTCAAAAGCGCGCGCCTGCTGCAGCAGCCAATCTTCATCCACCCCAAAACGTTTCACGCTGCGCATCAGCTGATCAAAAAGCCCCGTGAATCTAGAGGCGTAATCAGGCAAAATCATGGCGAACTGGCTGATGGCCACCACCATGGCCACCACCATGGCGGCAATAAACGCATAAATCACTAGGATGCCGGTGGTGGCCGCAAGCCAACGCGGCAGGCCCTTTCTTGCCAGCCACTGCACGCCCGGGCGCACCGTGATCACCAGGGTTAACGCCAAAAACACCGGGCCCACAATTGAGCGAATAAAGTACAGGCCCAAGGTGGCCGCAGTGGCCATGGTCAACACAGTTAAAACCACTTCACCCTGCGTACGCGCGTCACCGGTGCGGGTCACTTTCGGGCGTAGCTTCGCTATGGCAGCCTGCGAGCGGTTAGCGGCAGTTAGTTGCGATTTGCGGGTTTGCATTGCTAATGATCGCTTGGACATGTGTTTATCCAATCATGGCCAAGCCCGCACACGCATTATGGCGTTGCGCGTGTGGACACCTGCATTGCGCTTGCGGGTACTACGATGTTGCCTGTGCTGGCACTATGACGTTGCGCTTGCGGGTACTTGCGTCTGCAAAAAAGCGTCGACGACGTCGTAGTAAGCCTGCGGGTTAGCGCGCCTAACCTGGTGGCCAGCCCCGGGCATAACCTGGCCGCAAATATGGGGGTTTTGCTCCATAAGCTGCGCCAATAGCTGCGCCCCCACCCGCGCCTCGCCGCGCCGATCGCCGGTAAGCAGCAAGGTGGGCAGGCTAATGGACTCCATGAGCTGGGTAAATTCAACCTCGGGCGCCACCACGCCAGTGCCTAGCAGGGACTGATCCAGCTGCTGTGAGGCCCACAGGGATGGCAAAGCCTCCTGGGCGCTGGGCTGACCGGGCGTGCCCGCGTTTTCCAGCAAGGCCACCAGTGAGGCGGGCAGATCCGCCAGGGTGCGATTGACATGGTTAGCCCGGGCCTGGCCACGTCGTAGCAGCTCAGAGTGGCTGCGGGTGCCGTAGCGGGCCGGGTCTTCAAGTACCAGAGCACTAACCAGGTCTGGGCGCTGGGCGGCCACCACGGCGGCTGTGGCCGCGCCCATCGAGTGCCCAATCAGGATCGGTTTAAGACCCGCTGCGGGGGTGGGTAGGTACTCAAGTACCTCGACGACGTCGTCAACCAACTGCTGCCCGGCACGTAACAGCTGCTGGGGCTGCCACCTGGGGGAGAGACCGTGACCGCGCGCGTCCAGGGCAATAACTCGCCAGCCGCGCTGCGACCAGTGCGCGATAGACGGCCAGTTAGCCGCCGCCGAGGAAGTAATTCCGTGCAGTAAAACCAGTTGTGGGGCGCCCACAGGCCCAGCTTGGATAGAGGTAAGCACCCACTAATTATTTCTGAAATAGACTTAAGACATGAGTGAATTGGAACCCGGCGTCGCTAAACCGCGCATGAACGTGGAGTCATTTAACCTCGACCACCGCCTAGTTAGCGCCCCCTACGTGCGCGTAGCTGACCGTAAACGCCTACCCGGCGGCGATGAGCTAGTCAAATACGATGTTCGCTTTACCCAGCCCAACCAGGCACACCTAGAAATGCCGGCTGTGCACTCAATTGAGCACCTCACCGCCGAGCTGATGCGTAACCACACCAACAAACTGATCGACTTCTCACCCATGGGCTGCCAAACCGGCTTCTATGCGCTCACCCTAGGTCTAGAGCCGCCACAGTTCATGCAGATCCTGGAGGCCACCTTCCGCGACATCCTGACTGCTGAGCAGGTGCCCGCAGCTAATGAAGTGCAGTGCGGTTGGGGCGCCAACCACTCGCTAGAGGCCGCCCAACAGGCGGTAAGTCAATTCTTGGCGCAGCGCGCAGTGTGGGGGCAGGTCATGGCCCAGGCTGTGGGCGAACCTGAGGTGCCGGCAGTTGAAGCCCAGGTGCCGGTGAGTGAAGCCCAAGTTGCGGCAACCGAGCCCGCCAACTGAAAACAGGAAAGGTCAGAGCCGTGAAAACTTGTAATTTCAACACTGCGCCGATCATTCAGGTGGCCATGGACGAGGAACTGGCCCCCTTCCTGGCGGCAACCGAGCCCGCCAAAATCGACCAGGTGGGCATGGAACAGCTACAGCTAGGCCATGCGGCAGTCTACGCACGCGTGCTAAGCCCGGCGGTCAGCGCGACTGAAGGCTCTGCTGAGGCGGCAGGCGCTGAAAGTGCACCAGGCCAGAGGCCGGATACTGAAGGCTACCCGGTGCTGCTGGTGCGCTCCAAGATCGGCGGCACTAACGCCACAGCCGCCCTCACCAGCGTAATCAGCCTGGTTTCCAAGCAGCCCCGGCTAGTTGTCAGCGCCGGCACCGCAGGCGGCCTCAAATCCGGCATCGCCGTGGGTGACGTCTGCGTCTCCACCACCCTGGCCTACACCGACGCCGACGCCACCGCTTTTGGTTACGTACGCGGCCAGCTGCCGGGTATGCCCGCTACTTACTCCAGCGACGACGTCGCCCGCGACATGGCCCTAGCGGCCAGCCCGGCCCTCAACGCGGCCACCCCCACCAGTGCGAACGCCAAAATCTACAGCGGCCAGATGTTGGCCGGCAACAGTTTTGTCACCGCCGCGAATGTGGGCGATACCCGCACAGCCTTCCCTGAGGCTATCAGCACCGACATGGAATCCACCCCGCTAGCGCAGGTGTGTGAAGCCTACTCGCTACCATTTATTTCCGTGCGAGGCGTCTCTGACCTGTGTGGACCCGAGGCTGGTGAAGACTTCCACATTGGGGTTGACGAAGCCGCCGCGCGCAGCGCCGCAGTAGTAACCCAGCTGGTGCGTAGCTACCTAAAGTAGAGGCCACATCCCAGTAAAGCTTTAATGCTTGATTAAACAAGTCAAAAGCTTCATCAAAATCGCCTTGTTCGCGGGCCTGCTCGCCTTGGCGTACTAGGTGTGGGGCGAGTCGAAAAGACTCGCCCCACACCCGCAGAATTAGGCGGTTTTACACCAGTTTTTTGGCTTCTGGCGAATTGCTTCAAGGTTTAGGTATTAACCTATTTAGGAATTGATTAAGGTGCTGGCCTTTAACCTAGGGCGTTAAAGGCCAGCTTTAACCAAGTAAAACCTAGTTGGCGATTTCGCAGGCCCGGTAAATGTTGGTTAGCATCGCCAGGCGCTGCTCCAAGCTAGCCTGCTTGGGTACACACACCTTCGCCCCCAGATAGTGGCAGCCCTGGTTTAGGGCCAAGTGAGCGCAACGTTTGATTTCCGCCTCACTCATCAGCGACGTCGGCTCATCCACCTGAGCCGGCAGGTGACCATCAATCCAGCCATAGCCATACTGGGTTTCTTCCGGGCCAGCGCCAGAGAACAGCAAGCCATCCAAAACCCCGCTCTCACCGGCTGCAAGCACATGCTGGTAGGCGGTTTCGGCCTGACGCCCCTCCACCACAGAGCGGCCCCAGTTAATGTGCAAACCAATACCGAACTGGCTGACCACCTCAATCTCAGTTTCCAGCGAGAGGAAACCCTTTTCAGGTTTGCGCTGCTCAATGAACTTATCGCAGTGCTCAATCACCAATTTGGCGCCAAACCAGTCCCAACCCAGCAGCTGCTCAAGCGAACGCTTAAAAGCATCGCCATCAGCTAAACCAGTAGGAGCCGAGTGTAGCTGCACTCGCGCCACCAGGGCGCGGCCAGAAAGCTCACATAGCTGACCCAAGTCGCGGTGCAGTAAGCGGGTGAATTCCAAAGCAGCCTGACGGCCGGCGTCGTCGGGAGAAGCCAAACCAAAGTTAGCGTCCTTCCAAACGTGCTGCATTGTGCCCGGAATAGCGGTAATAGTGTTGAAATTCCAGTGCTCAGCCAGGCGGCTAGCCAGCAGCGGGGCCTGCGTGGCCAACTGTCCGGGGTAAGGAATCTCCACGCCGCTAACCCAAGGCTGGGCGGCTAGTAGCTGATAGTAGTCAGCCTCCAGCTCCGGGGCGGGAAGCGAAGCATAAGCTCCAAGAACAAAAGGGGTAGCCATCTTTAGCCTTCCTTAATTAGCTCGTCATTGCCGTCTTCAGGACGCACATACTGGGGGTCAACCAGCTTCTGCAACAGACGGGGAATGTTAGCGCCGATAGAAATCATGACCACAGCGGCAAAACCGAAGGACAAGATTGCCAGCGCAAAACCAAGCGAGAACTTGGCAGCAATAGCCGCGCCCAGCACCGGGCCAACCGCGCCACCCAAGGCACCCACGTTGTAGCAGAAGCCCAGGCCAGCGGCGCGCTTATCAACCGGGAAGTAGCTAGAAACCCACTTGGGTAGTAGACCAGAAATACCCTGGCCAAACATCTGCTGGAAGAAAAGCAGAGCCGCAACCAGAACCACATACTTACCGTTCTGCATGAACAGCGGGAACACGATCGCCTGCGAAAGCAGCAGGGAGATTACATACCAGCGGCGCATACCAAACTTGTCGCCGGCAAAACCAGCAATGATGTAACCAGCCGCGTTACCCAGGCCAGCGAAAGACACCACGTTAGCCACCACGGTCTTGTCCATACCCACACCGTGCAGGTAGGTGGGCAGCAGGCCCTGGATCGGCCAGGTGTACATGAAGGAGGCGAAAATGGTCAGCATGATCGCGATACCAATCACCCAGCGCTTAGAGTCGAACTGGATGATCAGGTAAATGAAGATCGCGGCGCAAACAGCGCCCAAAAGCGTCACGTTCATGGCGCCGCCAGCGGCCTGAGTGAAGATAGCCAGTAGGGCAATAGCGGCAATAACCACCACGACGTAGTTGATTACCCTGCGTGAACCACCGAAGAGCACCGAGAGCATGTCGTTCTTCTCAACGTGGCCCTTCTCCTTAGCTTCACTCCAGTCAGCAGCTTCAGGCAGAGTGCGGCGCATGTAGATAGCCACAAGGATGGGGACAATACCGGTTAGGAACAGGGCTCTCCAGCCCCAGCCCGGGTGCATGTCATCAACCCAGCTGACAAAGTATTTATCCACCTGAGCAGCAGCAATAACACCGAAAGCGTAGCCCGATAGCAAGAAACCCGAGGCCTTATTGCGCATGTGCTTGGGCCAGGACTCAATAACGTAAGCGGCTGAAGCGGAGTATTCACCAGCCATGGCGAAACCAATAATCAGGCGCAGTACAAACAAAATCCAGAAGTTCGGGGCCAGTGCACAGGCAATGGAGCCGAAAGCAAACATGAAGATAGACAAGATCATGGCGGGTTTGCGGCCATAACGGTCACCAACCGCACCCAGTACTAGGCCACCGATCCAGCGACTGATGAAAGCTGCCGAGATCAGCGAGGCACTTTCAACCAGGGACAGGTGGAAGGTCTGCTTAATAGCAGGTAGGGCGAAAGAGATGAGAACAAAGTCGTAGCCGTCGAGCAGAACGCCGATCCAGGCTGCGAAGAACGCTTTGCGGTCTTCTTTCGTGAGATATTGATACCAGCGCTTTTGTTGAAGAGCCGCTTCGGGCGACGTACTCATAAGAGTGCCTTCCTAATGAAAATTCATCGTTGAATTAGGGCCTTGGTAGACCGGCCGCCTGACCCCCTAGTTGTCAGACAACTGCTGATGATGTTAGAACCGTCAGATTTTGAAGTCAATACCCTTTTTGACATGGGATTTTATTGATTCGTCGAATCTAGGTTGCTAAGATGTCTGACAACTTCACAACGTGCATGGCGCACACACTGCCCCGTAACGATGCGGCAAGCAGCGAACAATCAAACAGAAAAGGTGAAGATTATGCGTACCGACGCAACCACCCCCGAAGGGGTTTCCTGGGTTTTCCAGTTCCGCGCGCGTATCGACGGCGCCCTGATCCGCTTACACAGCTGCGAGGATATCGGCTGGGAACTGTTCATCCGGGCAGGTGCCCTGTTCCTGGAAGGCTCCACCAAATCCATGAGCTTCGCCCTAGACATGGAAGACACCGCCTCCCTAACCGACGCCACCTGGCACACCCTGGCAATCACCGCCACCAGCTGCGGCTCAAAGATTTACCTAGACGGCTACCAGTGCTTCTCAACTACCGCTGACCTTTCCCCCGCAGGCGGCGGTAAAGACGCCAAACTGCTAGTTGAGCCCGGCGCCGGCCTAGAAATCCGCGAATTTAGTGCCCACGACAGTCTACTTTCCGCCCCCGAAATCCTGGCTCTTTCCCCCGCCCCAACCCCACTAATCGAGTTCGCCGCCGCCCACCTATCTGACTACGACGTCGCCGAACTATCTGAGCTAACCAGTGGCACCATCTTCGCCCGCTACCGGGTGCGCGGCCCCGGCCAGCACGGCACCATCCTGGCCGCCGGCGGGGGTGGAAGCGAAAAACTAAACCTGTCAGTAACTGAGCAGGGCATCGAATATAAGGTGCTGGGCCGGCGCGGCCAGTGGCGCACCTTCGTGGCACACGGACACTGGGACCAGGGCCGCTGGCACGACGTCGTAATCAGGGTGGGTCACGGCGCCGTCCAGATCTACGTGGATGGCTACCTCGAAGCCCACCTACCCGGGCAGGTTTTCTTTGCCGGTGTGGAGGGCCTAGATGAGGTGGTTATCGGCCAAGACACCGCAGGTTCGCGCCTGTTTGGCGAGGTACGTAACGCCGCCATTTACACCAGCGTGCTAAACGACGCCCAGATCAAGAAACTCTCCTCCGTGGCGCCGCTAGACACCCAATGCCTTTTTGACGCCGGCTTTCACAACTCCATTAGCTACCGCATCCCCTCACTAATCACCCTGAAATCTGGGGTTGTGGTTGCCGGAGCCGACCAGCGCGAAACCATCGCCAACGACTCGCCCAACTCCATTAACTTCACCATCCGCCGCTCCTTCGATGCCGGAGCTACCTGGGAAGACCTGCAAACCGTGCTCAGCTACCCCGGGCATGGCGCCACGGGTGCCTCAGTGATCGACTCCTGCGTGGTGCAAGAGCGCCGCAGCGGGCGGCTAATTGTCCTAATTGACCACTTCCCGGGCGGAATTGGCCAGCCTAACGCGGCTGCTGGGATCGGCGTCGACGCTAAGGGGCGCTACTTGCTGCACGACGGCGCCGGAAACCAATACACCTGGAACGAGGACGGCACCGTCACCGATGCGGCCGGGGAAAAGACCCTCTACCACGTCTCCGAGCGCGGCGACGTCACTATCAACGACGGCGGCGAGGAAAAGCCCGGCGGCAACGTGTTCCTGGCGGACGGCGAAGACCCCCACCAGAGCCTGTTGACCGCGCGCACCTGCTTCCTGCAGATGATTTACTCTGACGACGACGGCGCCACCTGGTCCGCTCCCATCAACCTCAACCAGGATGTGAAAGAAGAGTGGATGTCCTTCTGTGGCACCTCCCCGGGCACGGGCGTGCAGCTGCGCAGCGGGCGGTTGGTTGCGCCCATCTACTACAACGGCGAGCACAAGCGGCACTTCTCAGCCGCCGTCGTCTACTCCGACGACGGGGGAGCCACCTGGAAGCGTGGCAAATCCCCTAATGACGGGCGCATTTTTGAGGGCCGCCAGATTGACTCGCGCACCTTGGATACGGAGGCTGGCGCCACCCACGAAGCCACTTTGATTGAGCGCGCCGACGGCTCCCTGCTGATGCTTATGCGCAACCAGCACCCCAGTGGGAAGGTGGCCGCAGCGGTCAGCACTGACGGTGGCGAAACCTGGGGTGAGGTGTATTTTGCCCAGGAAATCACCGAGATTTTCTGCCAGCCCAACGCGGTGCCGTGGCCCAGCGAGGAGTGCCCTGAACGGGTAGTGTTTGCCAACGCTTCACAGATGCGCCCCTACCGAGGCCGGGGCGTGCTGCGTCTATCTGAGGACAGCGGACGTACCTGGATCGCTTCGCGCACCTTCAACCCCGCCCACTACGTCTACCAGTGCATGACTATCCTGCCTGATGGCACGCTGGGCCTACTGTGGGAGCGCGAGATGCAGGGGCTGTATTTCACGCGCATTCCGTTGGAATGGATTGAGGCCGCCAAGCAGTAGCAGTGGCAGCCAACTAGCAGTGAGCCGGCATCTGCTAGGCGACGGTGGCTGCTAGATCAGAGCCGCAAAATAGCAGCCGGCCGTCAGTGGCACAGCTGTAAGCGCAGAGTATCAAGTCAGAGCTGCATGAGCGGGTGGCTACCGTAATTGGTGGCCACCCGCTTAACTTGGGTGCAGCAGTGTGGCCCGATGGCGTGGCCTAGCTAGTTGTACGGGCCGAGTGGCTGAAACTATGTATTTATTTAAATTTGCTCTTGGCTGTGTTTTGGGCGTTGGTTGGGGTTGGTTTGGTTTGGCATGCTATGAAACGGTTGCGTCAAGGTTTACGGCGTGAGACCCTCTAACCCGGGCATAAGCAGGAGAACATGATGAGCACTAAAACAGCGCGGGTGCAGGCATATTTCGCTGTCGCCCAAATGAACTACGGTGAAGATATTTCCTTAGCGCAGGTAGTGGCCGTGCATCGAGGTGCCTTTAGCGCCCAGATAACGCAAGGCTCAGACGCTAAGGGCGACGGCGGCGTCGTCGCTATCACGCTGGCAACCCCCGGTAACTGCACGGACCACCCGCTATGGCCCCCGGTGGTAGGTGACTGGGTGGCGCTAGCTGATGCGGCACAAAACCATGGGGAAGCTGCCGCCCACGCCGTAGAAATCATGCCGCGCACCAGCTACATTGAACGCCCTGCCGCCAGCGGGTTTGGGCTCAGCCAGGCCATCGCCGCCAATGTAGATGAGCTAGTGATCGTAGAGCCATTGCAGCCGGCCTTCTCAATTGGGCGGGTCGAGCGGTTTGTGGCAATAGCCCACGCCAGTGCCATCAGGGCGCGGGTAGTGCTAACCAAAGCAGACCTGGTGGCGGGCCAAGAAATCCAGGGCGCAATTGAGCAATGCGAGCCCTTGGTGGAGTCGGTGACGGCGCTAAACACCACCGACACCCAGGCGGTAGCTGAGCTAAAAGAAAGCTTTACCCCCGGGGACACTTTAGTGCTGGTGGGCCGCTCAGGTGCAGGTAAATCCACGCTCACTAATGCGCTTTTAGGGACCAGCCTCGCTACCGGTAAAGTGCGGGCGGCGGACGGTAAAGGCCGCCACACCACCACTTCGCGCCAACTGTTGCAGGGGGAGGTAAATATTATTGACACCCCTGGAATTCGGGCTTTGGGAGCCACCCCGGACGCTGAGGCGGTAGACCAAACTTTCACGCAGATCGCTGCCCTGGCTGAGCAATGCCGCTATCGCGACTGTAGCCATAGTGGTGAGCCTGGCTGCGCTGTTGGTCAGGCTTTAACCCAAGGCGACTTAAGCCCAGAGGTGTTGGAGCGCTACCAGCGGATGCGCCGGGAGTCTGAGCGAAACGAAATTAACCGTGACGCCCGTTTGGCACGCCAATCTCAACGCACTGCTAGCCGGGATAATACTCGGGGTAGGCGTGAGACTATGCGGCTTAAAGGCCGGGGTAACTAACTACATGTAACTGCTTGTCTGCTTTGGCAGCCTTGTCGGCTTTACCAGCTTTGCCGGACTGTAACTGCTTGCCGGCTGGGGCAGTGGGGCGACGTCGTCGTTGCAGTTAAAATCTGCCCGGCCACTAGTTATAGCCAAAAGGTTTACATCTAGAACTCAAAAGGTTTACATCTAGAACTATCCCTTACAGTTACACCCAAAATCATCCCTTACAGTTACACCTAAAATCATCCCTTCCCTATAAAAATACGCGTTATTTTTATAGGGAAGGGATGAAATTACCTGTGTTTGACTGTGGTTACCTGTGTTTACAGGTGCTGTGTGTCAGTCGGTGGGCATGGAGCTGGCCTTGGAGGCGTAGATAGAGTCAACTACGTCCGCATACTTAGCCAGTGCCGCTGCGCGCTTAACCTTCAGCGAGGGGGTAAGCAAACCATTGGCTTCAGTGAAGTCATCGGTGAGCACGCGGAAAGAGCGGATAGATTCCGCCCGGGAGACGGCCTCGTTGGTGCGTTCGACGGCGCGGTCTAGAGCTGCTAGTACCTCAGGGTTCTTCGCGGCCTGCTCCACGCTCATCTCTCCTAGGCCGTGATTCTTAAGCCACTGGGGCAGCATGTCCGCATCCAGCGTGATCAGGGCAGAGATGAAAGGCTGGTTGTCACCAACCACTACCACCTGGCTTACCAGCGGGTGACCACGCAGGCGGTCTTCCAAAATAGCCGGAGCTACGTTCTTACCGCCGGCAGTAATGATCAGTTCCTTGCGGCGTCCGGTGATACGCAGGTAGCCGTCCTCGTCGAGCGAACCAATGTCACCGGTGCGCAGCCAGCCGTCAGCGGTGAAAGCTTCCGCATTGGCTTCATCATTGTTCAGGTAGCCGGCAAAAACGCCGATACCCTTAATTTCAATGTCGCCATCTACAGTTACGCGCACGCTATTGCCGGTAACCGGCGGGCCAACAGTGCCAATCTTGGACTGCACCGCAGTGTTAACGGTGGCAGGGCCAATGGTTTCAGTCAGGCCATAGCCTTCAAGTACGCTCATGCCCACGCCACGGTAGAAGTGACCCAGACGCTCACCTAGCGGGCCGCCACCAGAAATCACGTAGCGCACGTTTCCACCCAGCATGGAACGCAAAGTGGAGTAAACCAGGCGGTCAGCCGCGCGGTGGGCGAGCTTCAAAGAAGCGGAGGGGCCCCCTTGATCCAGGGCACGCGAATAGGTAATAGCCACTTTGGCAGCCCAACGGAAAATCTTCAGCTTGGTGCCCGAGCCGGCCTTAGCATCAGCAGCGTTGTAGACCTTTTCTAAAACGCGCGGCACACATAGCAGGTAGGTGGGGTGGAAAGACTGTAGGTCAGGCAGCAGGGTCTTAACATTGGCGCAGTGGCCCACCACGCCGTCGCCGGCAATAGCTAGCAGCTGCAAGAAACGCGCATAGACGTGGGCTAGCGGCAAGAACAGCAGCAGGCGCACATCCTCGCCGCGCAGCACCTGGGGAATCCAGTCCACACCGTTATGGGGTAGGCCAGCAGCGTTACGGTGGGTTAGTACTGCACCCTTGGGGCGGCCGGTGGTGCCCGAGGTGTAAACGATGGAGTAAATGTCGTCGATACGCAGGGCCTTGGTACGCTGCTCCACCACATCCATGTCGATGTTCTCGCCGGCGCTGTTGACCTTAGCGATAGCCTCATCGGCCAGGGAGAACACCGAAACCTGCTGCTTGGCTTCCTGGGAGGCCTGGTAAACCAACTTGGCTAGCTTGGCGTTCTCAGTGAAAACTAGACGTACCTGTGCGTTAGTTAGAATCCACTGGATCTGCTCAGAAGAGGAAGTTTCATAGATCGGCACGCTAACCAGCCCGGCGCGGGAGATCGCCATGTCGATAAGCATCCACTCATAGGAGGTGTGGGCCATGATGCCCACGCGCTGACCAGCTTCTAGACCTAGACCAACTAGGCCGCGCGCTAGGGTATCTACTTCACTTTGGAATTGGCGGGCGCTTACCTCATCCCAACCGTCACCAGCGGCGTTACGCTTGGCCACCAGCGGCTTGTCAGGTAGCCGCTTAACCCGGTCGGCCAGCAACCATGGCACGCTCCAGGTTTCTTCTAGCTCATGAATGAGCGGTGACGAGGTTTGGGTAGCAATCTGAGCAGGGCTTTGAGTCACGGCCCCATTATTGCAGAAAAAACAAATTGTAGGGTTCTACTAGCCTTGTAGGAATTCTACAAATTATGTTTGGTAGATAAAAGCGGTTGATACTCGATGAACAAAATCGAGCACCAACCGCTTTTAACGGGGTGATTTACCAGATGGCGTGGCTACTGGGGGTTCTCATCGGCATCCGGGAATAAAATCTCGGCCCAGGTCTTAGTCGAAGCCTGCTTAGCTGGGGCCTGCTTAGCTGGGGCTTGCTTAGCCGGAGCCTGCCCCAAAGTTGAGGAAACCACAGTGGCGCTTTCGCAGCTGTCGCTGGCGTTGACCGTAAACTCGCCGGTTACCTTGGCGGCTTCAATCAGGTCAGCGCGCACCAGCTCCACCTGCTTAGCTAGCTGCTCGGGCAGCTCCAAGGTGACCTCCAAGATCGGGGTCTTCTGGCTGGTCTTAGCTTCAGACTTGAGCTTACGTAGGCTGGCTAGCACCTGTCCGACGGCGCCCACCAGTTCGACGTCGGCCCCGCTAGCAGCCTCACGCAGCCAGTCGCTGGTGGGCCAGGGGGCGCGGTGCACACTGCCGGTGCGGTACCAAGACCACACCTCTTCAGTGGCAAACGGCATGAACGGGGCGAACAGACGCACGAAGGTGTCCACCGCGATAGCTAGGGTAGTGCGGGCGCTACGTACAGCCTCGGGGCAGTGGTTACCCTCAAAGTCGTTGGCGCGGTCCTTAATCAGCTCAATGTAGTCGTCGCAGAAAGTCCAGAAGAAGGACTCAGCCACTTCCAGGGCGCGGGCGTGCTCGAAGTTGTCAAAAGCGGCCGTGGCGGCATCGACCACATCAGCCAAGCCCAGCAGCACAGCCTGGTCAACCGGCTCGCTGACCTCGCTAGCATCCAGGCTGGGGGCTGGGACGCTACCCTTAGTGGCCTCATCGGCGTCCCAAGGCAGACCCATAGACAGGGCAAACTTAGAGGCGTTAAGGATCTTAATGGCCAGGCGGCGACCGATCTTAATCTGGGCCTCTTCAAAGGCTGCATCTAGACCCAAACGCGCCGAAGTAGCCCAGTAACGCACCGCGTCAGAGCCATACTTTTCCAGCAGGCCCTTGGGGGTGACCACATTACCCTTAGACTTACTCATCTTCTTGTGGTCAGAGTCCAAGATCCAGCCAGAAATACCGGCGTGCTTCCAAGGCAGAGCGCCAAACTCAAGGTCGGCGCGCACCACGGAAGAGAACAGCCAGGTACGGATAATGTCCTGGCCCTGAGGGCGAATATCCATCGGGTAAACCCGCTTGAATAGGTCCTCATCGTTTAGCCAGCCAGAAACCAGCTGGGCAGACAGGGAAGAGGTAGCCCAGGTGTCCATAATGTCTAGCTCGCCAACGAAACCACCAGGAACGCCGCGCTGCTCAGCGCTGTAACCTGCGGGCACGTCACTAGAGGGATCAACCGGTAGGGCACTCTCATCGCCGTTAGCATCCACCTGGTACCACAGCGGGAAAGGCACCCCAAAGAAACGTTGACGCGAAATCAGCCAGTCATTGTTTAGACCCTTAACCCAGTTCTCGTAGCGCACGCGCATAAAGTCAGGGTGGAACTTAAGCTCCTGGCCGCGCTCTAGCAGCTCAGAGTTTAGATCCTTGCCACTAGCAGGGTTAGTCCAAGGCTTACCACCATTGCGGATGTACCACTGACGCGAAGTAACAATCTCCAGAGGCTTGTCGCCCTTTTCGAAGAAGTTAGTCTGACGCACCGTCTTAGTGGGCTCACCACTCATCTCACCGCTTTCACGCAGCTGCTTAACCAGCACCTCGCGGGCAGAGAAAGTAGTCTTACCAGCCATCTGCTCATAAACCTGGCGGCCCGACTCACTAGTGATCCACTCAGGGGTCTCTAGCTCCAGGCGCCCATCCTTACGCAGCACCGCACGCAAAGGCAGCTTCAGGTCACGCCACCAGTCAATATCGGTGGTGTCACCAAAGGTGCAGCACATAGCAATACCGGCACCCTTGTCCTTTTCAGCCTCAGGGTGAGGCAGTACCGGCACCTCAACCCCAAACACCGGGCTAGAAACCGTGGTGCCAAACAGGGGCTGGTAGCGCTCGTCGTCGGGGTGAGCCACCAAAGCCACACAAGCCGGCAGCAGCTCAGGGCGAGTGGTCTCAATATAAACATCAACCCCATTTTCAATCGGGGCGCCCGCCGCCGCAGCCTTAGCAGCCACCTCGGCGTCGGTAATGTGGAAAGC
>ERZ772987.158-NODE-158-length-13866-cov-2.51582_pt1 | contig 13866 bp, 14 predicted proteins | sample MGYA00511129_ERZ772987 | MGnify/ENA primary metagenome ERZ772987 (study PRJEB29015, sample SAMEA2738058) | human oral metagenome | biome: human oral; feature: human-associated habitat; material: saliva | place: China | collected 2222 ...
CAGCAGCCTTACCACGAATGCCAACATGAAAACCAGTCACAACCAAACACCGCCCCTCAACGAACACGACCACAAGCGCCACACGCAGCCCACAAGAGGGCACGAACCGAACGCGCAAGAAACCCAACGCCACACCAATAGCCGCGCCACGCAAGCAACAGCAAAAGCCGCGCCACCCCAACCCACACAAGAGGGCACAGAGGCAGCGCAGCGGCAGGCAACACCGATTTACACGGCAGCAAAGCGGCTACATAAACACGCCAACCCCCACAACCAGAACAGCCGACACAAGGGCGCACACGCCACCACACGCGACAGACGCGCGCACAGAATCAGCGCGCCCCTCCGCCACACCCGGAACCGCCATCATCCTACGCCACGCGTAACACGTGAACGCGGACATCACGAACACGCCCACAGCCGCCCACAAGGCACCAACCAGCGCCCACTCGGGAACCATGCCCAACATAACGGGAGACATCACCATCACGCACCACTCACTTTCTTCCCAAAACAAACGTTCTACCAGTCGCAGCCAAAAGACGCCCATTCTTGATAATCTTTATCCTCGCACGCGTCGCATCTATCGCCGTCAACATCCACAGGAGCGCCACAGTCATAGCAGACAGTAGATGACAACATGCGCGCCGTCCACCCGTTATCGAACACGAGGTCAGGGTCGCCGTCATCGGGACGTTGATACCATACGTCACCGTCCACGAAAAACACGCGCGACGCGCTCTTGGGGACACACCCTCTCACCAGTCGCCTCATTCACGAGAGACACGCCGCGCCCGTCAACAATCGTGGATAGTGGCACGCCATCGGGGTTGTAGACCTCAACGTTTCGCCCATTCAGCGACAACACCATGTCAGGACGGGCAAACTGGTTCCTCGTAGGCGCAGAATCAACCAACGCCACCGACTTACCGGAACCCGCGCTACCAGCCACGAGAAGATTCAACCCATCAGATAAAACACTACCGCGATTACCCTCACCAGACTGCGAGGCCGTATTACCGTCGCCAAAAAGCACGTCCTTCACACGAGAACGAACATCAGCCGACACGCGCAACACAAGCCTCAACTCAGCCCAATCACACACGTCGCCTCGCAGAAACCCATCAGCGAACCCCTCAGCAAACAACTCGCTCACGAAATCGGAGCGAACCGCCTCACCCTCACGATCACCGCAGGGAGTTGACACGAGCGCAATACCGAGCAGGAGAGCAACAGCGCGCCCCTTCACCTCGTGGTCAAGGGCTGCATAGACAAAAATGTCAAACGGGCGAGAGTTACGACCTTAAACAAGCACGCCATCTCGCGTGAGACCGCTATCCCCTAAATGTGCCCTACCAAGCGGATGTCGCCCACACGACCATGCGTGAACGTTAATGCTACGCGCCAACTTTTGAGGCCAGGAACGCGGGTCACGTTCGTGAGCCGCCCTTCCGACGCGAACGCCACACTGGTACGGGTCGCCGTGAAGCTGCTCGCGCATCAAATCGCCCGCAAGCTCATGGAAAACACCCACAGGCAATGCGCCTCCCTCCCGCCTCGTGGAGCATCTACAGTAGATGCGGGCAGCGCGTTCGCGCACCCGCATTTCGCATCCCCGACAGGACTCGAACCTGTATTCGCAGAGCCAAAATCTGCTGTCCTACCAAAATTAGACGACAGGCGAAAAACCAACAAAGACACGAGAGCGCGAAAGCCCCGCGTCATGTTGACAACACCAACAATAGCAGGCTCACACCAACTTGTCAATACGACACCCGCAACCCCGCACTGTGACGCGCGTCAACTCGTCGCACCGCGCCCCGCGCCCCGCGACAAGGAACGGCAAGAGACTCGGTGGAATCCGCACACCTAACGGCAACACACAAGGCCCCCATCGACACACCCACGGCATGAACCCAGACGACGCGAAAAGCTAGTCATTAGCGCTAACAGTCGAGCGCCGCGCCAGACGGTATGCTACACTTAGCGTCGATAAAGCAAGACGACTCAGAAACACGAAAGGTGGAAAAGTTGTTTCCGACACTATACGACGACATTGCGACATACGTCCGCAGTGGGCACTTCGATGCGGCTAACCGGCTACTCCAAGAGCATTATCACGTCACTTACGAGCGCCCGTCGGTAACCTGTTACCACATTGGAGACCTGGGCAACAGGGACCGACATGCACAGTATGTCGGCGTCAGTACCCTCGCTCACAAGCTCGGTCTCCTCTCTGTTATGGAGTACGACGAGGAAAATTATCTCACCCTCAACGTGTACGGCGAAAAAGACGACATCGAAGAGTTTAAGCGGCGACTATCGCACGAGTGCTACGTCCGAAGGCTCGCATACAGGCTCACGAAAGCGCCTAAAGACGAGTGGAGCGACCCGCGCCAAGAGTACATTGTCGGCTACTTCAACGGCATGGCCGCCAACGAGCCAAACACGCCCGACATCACGGACATGGGAAGCGTCGGCATGTACGACGGTTACATGGACATCAACGACCCAGAAAACCGCGACTACGGCCGCTGACGATCAACCGCCACACAATCAATGGCCTTAAAAACGGTATTGCTTTTAGTTGCGAGCGACAACACTGCACACGGATAGCTGTCATTCTTTCTGCGCTGGTGCCACCGCAACAGTCGCCCCAGCAATGTGGAGGAATCGGGGAAGCGTGACACACCACCGCAATCTTATCTACACGTGTGGACAGGGTTGCGGTGTTTGTGCTGTAATAAAACACGTCAACAAGAGAACAACATCAACACGGAAAGAGGAAACCAACCATGATGAAGAAGCAGCCCACCGCCACCCAGCAGAAGCTCATTGACAGCGGAGCCGCCGCCCGCACTCTCACCATCCGCTACGAGACATCCCGCTACGGCTCAGCGGCGCGCCGTGAGACCGTCAAGGCCACCATGCCCGACCTCGGCGACGGACACGCGGTTTTCCAGGCAGGGCGCGACACCTACATGATCGCCAACAACGCGATCTACCGTGCGCAGACCCACAATCTTAACGAGTCGCACTGGGGCCGCCAGCCCGGCGAGCTGCACGAAACGTTCTACATGGGAACCTATCAGGGTAAGGCTGATGCGGTCAGCGAAGCATACGACAACACGTACAGCGACTCCGTTGTTGTTAACGGTCGTGTTGCTCTTCCCGTCAACAAGGTACTGTACGCTCACCTGCTGGACGGCCGCATGTATGTGGTTGACGGCCTTGACACGGTTGGCGACTACAGTGGCAGCGAGTACGTGTGCGTGAACAGCCAGAAGATCGGCTCGTGGCGCGTCCCCCTCATCCACGCGGCCAAGCTCCGCGACGCGTACCGTCAGCGCATGAACAGCTACGGCATTGATGGCGACCTGCACGACGACGAAACATTCCGTTTACTGATGAAGCCGTGGCGGCGGCGCTCGCAGCAAACGCGGAAAGCGCACAGTGGGGCATTGACACTGGCGTGTACGTGCCCACCACGGAGGAAATGGATGCGGCGGACGCTCTCAACGGAGCGTTCAGGGGCGTTGAGGACGGCTACGGTAAGGTGAACTCGCTTGCCACGGCGCGCCGCATCGCCGAAGCCCTCGCCGCCTACGAGGAGACCCGCAAGGACGCAACCATTATCTGATTGAACATACTGTAAGCCCGCCCGCCGTGAACGCGAAGAACACGGCGGGCGGGCTTACGCATTGCTAAGAGAGAGCGCGCGAGCACCCGTCACAGCTAGTTGCCAGAACCACCGAAAGACTCAACACACATAGCGGACGGGCCGCCAACGGAACCGCACCACATGACGCCGCGCCTCTCCCCCGCCCTGTCACTCCTACTAGCCGCGTTCACCATACGCATATCGCCCCTACCCTTGCACTCCTCGGCAATCGACACGGCGAGCAGCTGCCTCACGCCTTCGTCTGTCTCCTCCATCGTGAAAGCGCCGGACTGGACGAAACGAGCGGTGTCCATGAGGGCACGCGCCTGCACTTTCACACCCTCGCAGCCGATCAGACACAGCGCGTCATGGACGGACGCGACGCGGTTGGACGCGACAATGTAACGCCATCCGTTAGGCGCGTCACCGTCCTTAATGGATACGGTGGACGCGACTTTGAGGCGAGACAAGAACGCGAGGATCGACTCGCGCAACTCATTATCGCCATCTACGAGCGCGGCCACATGCGACATGGGGTTTTCTTCACCAAGAATGAGAGCACGGCGTAGCAGGTAATCAGACCTGCCCTCTAGCAGTGTCAGCCGCGTCACGACACCGAGGTCAACGAGATCGTATGCGTGGATGGCCTGCAACACAGCGTTCACGTCGCTGGCGGTTTTCGCGTGCTTAAAATAGTCACCCAACACGACCAGTTGCCGGGCACGTCCCGCACGCAACATCAGCTCGCACGCCTTATCAACATTGCGGCTGAACTTCTCATAGTCGTTACCGACGGTCATGTACGTGACTTTGCCATCCTTGTTGTGGATGGCCTTGTCCACGCACCGCGAGCTGAAAAGGCTAGTCTTAATTGCGTCCGACACGCCAGCGATGGCCTCCGCCGTCTCGGCGTCTAACGCATAGTCGTAATCGTAGTAGCGGTGAACGACACGCCCGCCACTACGGTACTTGGCGAGGATCGCATCTACACCCTTACGCACCTGCGCGGCGCGTCGCTTCACCTCAAAAACGTATGCACCATACCTATCTTGCGGCGCTTTCCGGTGAGAGCCAAAAGCAATGTCGCCATACCCTACCAGGTCATGCAAGGTCACCATGTAACCGCACGCAACCGCCACGCGCACAATCGCGTCAATGGTTTCGCGGCACTTCTCATCCACTTCGTCAGGAACATGCGCGCCAATGGCCGGGTACTCAACGGCAATGTCACCGCCATTCGCGGCGCGCACCCGCACCGCCGAGAGCATGTAATCGAGGGCCGCACCAATCTCGCCCTCGTCATAGTCGTGGATAACGTACCCGACGCCAGACCATCCCACTGAATCGTAGAACGTCCCACGCATCCGATCAATAACAGCATCAACGCCAAGAAACCCGCCCCCAATTGGCGTTTCCTTGACCGCGTACTTCGCCATCTTCGGCGACGGTGTACAAATAATGTGCAGATTACGCATAGCGAACCCACCCTCTCATATTCAAGCAGCCCAAAGCTCCCTTGTGGCCGCGCCTGTTGCCTGGTTATCCGCGACTGTCGCGGCAGACAACAACCAATATACGATGGGTGAGCCGGATGCGACAAACGCTCACAGACGCCAGCAACCACGGACGCATACAAGCCGAACGCTGGAAACACGTTTTAACAGCCTCAAACGTACTCGGCGGCATCAATGCGTGCGCGAGCGATGAAAGCCCGCCAGCGGCGCGCACAGACGCTCTGGCGGGCATCGTAACGGTTAAGTGCGTGGGTACTAAACGCTGCGAGTGGCGTCAACCTCGCCCCGTTAGCGGCCTAGCCGCTCCCTCAGCCTACGCGCATCATCAGCCGTCCACTCCGACGACGCGCCACCCGCGTACTCAGGCTCATCCGCGCATTCCGTCCACCACTCGCGCGGCTCACACAGGAACACAAGAACCTCCTCATCGGTCACCGCGCCGCAAATCACCCCATCCAGGATGTGATGAGGGACATCATGCGCATCAGAAAAGCCTTCCGGGCGGTCAAGGATGAGCTTCCGCGCAATCTCGTTCGCATAACGCGGGTTGCACGCGCCAAGTTCCGGCAAACCACTGCCGTCGCCACCGAAACACCCATCCAGTTCACAGAATAGGTCATGCGGAATCGCGGGGTTGTCGCACAGATTAGTGATAATTTCATTTACGTAGGACCAGCTACGGTTGGCATTTCCGCAGCACACATCGGCAATGTCGCGCAGAACGTCGGCGGGAATACACTCCATCTCTGCGAACCCACGCCATGCGTAATGAAACCGCGCCCACCAGTCGCAGGTACCACGGGCGCGCACATGCCAGCAGGATCGCCGCGTCAACCCCGCCATCGAACCGCCGCCCTCAACCATTACGGATACGCCCCACAGAAACTCTGCGACCTCCATGTCAACGCCGTCAATATCACGCGCCATTCCCTGCAATATGTCGCGGAGCTTTTCGCGTTCACGCTCGTCCACTGTCATTCTTCCGCCTCCGCTCAACTCTAGTCACCGTGAAGCACGCAACGTTCAGCGCGCGCCACTAGAACCAGTATAACACGAGAAAGCGCGAGGGGCGCACCCCACCCAGCAGCCAACGGCCACGACAAGCAGGATGCGCCCCAACGCGCCAACAAGCACCTACCAGATGTTAGACGCGGCCCAGCCACCTACCGGACCCATCAAACACGTGAACGACATCATCGACGAGCGCTCGGCCCGTCACCATCACACCATGCTCATCCATGTAATACCAGGAGCCGCCCACCTCCTGCCAGCCGGTCGCCATGCGGCCCTTCGCGTCCAGGTAATACCAGGAGCCATCGTCCCTCACCCAGCCGGTGCGCATCACACCGTCCGCCCCCAGATAGTACCACTTTCCAGCGTCGCTCACCCAACCGACGCGCATAGCGTTCGTGGCCGGGTCCAAATAATACCAGGAGCCGCCGTCAAGCGCCCACCCGGACGCGGCGCGGCCACTACCCGACAGGAGATACCAGGCTCCCGCATCCCTCAGCCAGCCGGTGCGCATGACACCCGACTCACCCAGGTAGAACCAGCCGGACCCATCATTGATCCAACCCGTGCGCATTTTTGCGCTCACCGGGTCCAGGTAGTACCAGGAGCCTGCGGGGGTTTGCACCCACCCCGTGTAGGCGCGGCCGCTGCCAGCCATGAGGTACCAGTCGCCGTTAATGCGGTGCCAGCCCGCGCCGAGCATGGTTCCGTCGCCGCTCACCCAGTACCAGCCTTTCCCGTCGTTGACCCACGTGTTCGCTGTCATGTAGGAGTCACCGCCCATCCAATACCAGGAGCCACCAGAGTACACCCACTGGTTTTGAGCCGCGTACGGCTTGCCGTCAAAATAATGCCACCCGCCGTAGTGGCCTTCCCACCAGCCGCGCGTCGCCCACGGCCTACCGTCATGAATCCACCAGGTGCGCTCCGGTGCCGCTCCGCCGAACACGTGACCCATACTAACGTTGTAGTAGGGGCGCGTAATACCCTGCGGCGTGAACGTTCCAACAAGCGCGTCGTATCCGGCTTTCCTCATGCTGGCGGCCTCGAACCACTCGTAGCTGCCGCGCGTCACCCCGGCAACAGCGCCGTCGTGGGTTTGGAACTCGTATCCGGTTTGCATGATTAGTTTCGGAGACAATCGCTCCACGAACCCGTTGTTGCTAGACGACGGGAGACCGTGGTGCGGAGACTTCAACCAATCCACATGCCCGACAATCGGAGCAACGTAATCCTCCTGCCCGTTCGTTGTTTCAAGGTCGGCAGACAGGTAGGCGCTGCGACCGTGCGCGGTTACTTTCGCCGTGTACGCGATCAAATTAGCGTCGTACACGCCTGTCCGCTTGTAGTTCTCGTTCGGGTCCGTGGGGATAATCTGGATGCGCATGTCACCCATCTGGATAGTGTCATCGTATCCGGGGGTGACGTGCTGGTCGAGGACAGCCCCGTACGCGGAGCCAGCCCAGGCGGCGGCTCGCATCATGTCGTCGTAGACTTTCTGGTTATCCCACAGGCGCGACTTGTCCGTAATATAACTGTCGGAATATTGTGGCGTGTAAATGCGCTTCGGACGGTACTTGTAAATGATCGTGTCCGCGTTACCAATATGGTCGGAGTGGGCGTGCGTGCCAATGTAGAAGTCCAGGTTAGAGCTGTTGACGCCGATTTTTTGCAGATACGAGTCAACGTCGCGCGTGTACCCGCCCCACGTGGCAATGCCCGCACGCCACGGGTATCGCGGATCTGACCCGTCCGCGTAATCGTCGTCCTCGCCACTGTCCACGATGCCGAAATGGCCGTTGGACTCTAGGATAATGGCGTCACTGTCCGGCAGAGCCATGATGTGGACCTTGTCGTTGCCGACCGTCCCGTCAGCTTTCCCGAACGTCACGGAGGCGGGGTTACTGTTTTGCCCTGTGGATGGATTGTCGCCCGCTGTTTCGGCGTGGGCTGCGCCAACCGTGAGGGGCGCGGCAAGTGCGAGGGCGAGAGCCGCGAGCGCGGAAGCGCTCGCACCACCCACCGTTTTCTGTAACTTGTGAAATACTGTCAACTGGGTCTCCTCCAATCGCGCGTTCGCAGCCAACAGCGCTAACCGCCCGCGAGAGGCGCTGGGCGCGGAGCGGCTGCGTGCGCGCATCGCATTTTCCTACAATAAAACAAGCCAACCGGACGCCAGGGGCCGCCTCGCCGCACGCCACGAAACGGGCACGCGGGAAGCAGCCGTGGGAGTCAGCCGCCACCAAAATAGAGCGCCGCGAGACCATCAAACCCACGCAATAGCAGCGGAAACAAGGCGGCGGAGCGCACGCTGCGCTCCGCCCGCCTCTCATCCACTGACCGACGCTTATCGCAGCGCCGCCTCTAGAACGACCGCACCTCGCCCTTCGCCGCACGCCACGCCAGATTGAACACCGTCAACTGAGGCAACGCCTCCGGCGAATGGTTAATCTTGCATTTCCGCTTCCACTCCACGCGCCCGTCCGGGTACACCCATACGAGGCCGGAACGCTGGTCAGCGCCCACAGGTGGCCGATCAATAAGGCCAGCGGGAACCGCGTACACGAAACGGTGCGCAACCATCATCCACGGTCTGATTTTCGCCCACGACTCGCGCCCAGCGTCCGCCACATCCACCTTCACTTCGATAGCGGTGCGCATACCGTCCGGCGAGAACATGAGCGCGTCAATGCGCCTTTTCAGCGGCCCATGCTTCTCACCCTTCTCTAGCTCACGGTACAGTTCACGCGTGTCCGTAATCGTCAGCTCGCGCACGAGCGCCGACTCTTTCCATGCTTTCTCTAAAGCGTCCAACACGTCGCCTGCGCTCATGCGCGCGCCGTTACTTGCCGGTACCGTCACCTGCATACTCTCCTTGTCCGCGCCAGCGGCGGCGTTCACCACCGCTCTCCCCCAACCCAAAACGGCTTGCGCGCAGACCGCGCACGCGCGCCGTCTCCCGCTCGCCGGTCCAATTCAGCCTGCGCGACGCTACCACGCTTGCGGGCGACCTCCACGGCCTCACGGTCTTGCTCGCCGGTAGTGAAGCGAACGCACGCGCCAAACACCATATTGTCGCTTGATGTGCCGGGGTCCACGACAGCACCGTAAGCCAGCAGGTCAGAGACCGCCAGCACAGTATGACCAGCGCCCCTGCCAGCTTCCATTGACACAGGAGTAAACGCCAACGCGGGCGACACCTGATCGTGCATCAACCTGTTCAGGCTCTCCCTGTTTTCGTAGCTCCGCGCGGCAAGCTCAAGCGCCCTGAGCACGACCAGCGCGCTTGTCGCCCATTCTGACAAAGGAACGAGCGCGCTCTCGCTGTTCACGTAGGAGAGGACAATATTATTCAGTTCATCGCGCGGAATAACACCGCTTGTCATATTTGCTACCATAACAAGCATTGTATCACACGACAGTAGGGTTGGCGTAACGGGCGCGTGGCAGGATTTTCGCGGCGAAAACGAAGCTATTGGATAAACAGGGGAAGCGGCGGCAAAGAGAAGCGCTAGAGCCAGTTGCGTGGCCAAACCCATGCGCTGACGGGCACGCCAACAACAAGAAGAGGTGGAACAATGAGAGCACCGAAAGCGTCAATCTACCATATCGCGCAGTCCGGCAAAAACAAAGGGATGCCAGCCGTGTGCAGGGCCGCCCCCGGCAAGTGCCCACTCACCACCAGCGACGGGCGGCCAGCGCCCCACTACCGAACGCGCGAAGAGGCCGCCGAGCACGCAGCCGCCGGCTTCCCAGCGTTCACGAAAACCACGCCACAATGGGCGCTCGAAGAAAACGCGCTGAAACACCCCATCCTAGACGGGGAGACAGTCGGCGGGTGGGCGACCACGCTACCCGAACAAACCCTCCACGCGTGGCTAGACCAGCAGACCAAAGACGGTGCGCCCGCATCCAACCCGACGGCGGACGACATTCTCGCCTACGCGCCCGAAGGCTCCTACGCACGCCACTGCGCACTCATCGAGAAAGCAGCACAAGACGGGCTGAACGGTCGCCTCGGATTGGAGGGAGAATACGCTGACAATAGGCACCAGCTTCTCGCCTACCGAGACGGACTCGCGCGAGCCGGACACGAGAAAGCAGCGCAAGCGATACCAGCGCCCGGAGAATGGACGCGCCCCGCAAACCCCGACAAAGGGGAAGAGGACGGGCCGCGCGGAACCATCGTCGGCAACAGTGCCGGGAAAACAATCATTAAGACATCGTGGGGCGTCCAGCCGAGAATGATGCTACCCACCGAACATGAGGCGTACCGCGTGGACGCCGACAATGGGGATGGCACCTACACGTGTACCCCCTACTGGGCGGCGCCCCAGCCCGCACACCATCGCCCGGACGGGACGCTCACACAAGCGGGCGAGGCTAGCGTGAAGCGCCGCATGAGCGCGCCAACAATGACGCGCCCCGACCACATCACGCTACCCAATGGGGGAGAGAGCGTTCAGGATGGGCAGCGTATCCGCGTCAAACACGGGAGGACGGGGCGGATCAGCGTCGTAGAAGTCGTAGCGGCGGCGGGTGGCGGGCCGGATGTGACGGACTCGTACGCGGACGCAGCAACGTATAAGGTAAAAACGTTGCGCAACACGCTCACCGGCGGGAAATGGAGGAGGAAGAGCAGCGGCCAGTACCTCCCGCACCACCCGGACGCCCACGCCGGAGACATCATTAAGATTAAGAGACGAGACGGAGCAGTGTCAACGATTCTCCTCGGCGGCGAGAAAAACCGCGACGGCACGTGGAGCGACTACACGGACGTGACTCCCTCGTGGAAGAAAGCGACCAACCCCATCACCTGGCAGGACGAGTGGAGAGTGAAAGCTCCGGCACATAGGAGCGGCGACATCATCACCGTGTTCAATAAGAGTGGACGAGCACAGAACGTTATCCTCGCAGGGTACGATGAGGAGAGCGGCACGTTTGGGGCTGCTCGCCCCACCGTTGAGGACTACGACTCTCACTTGTGCGACGTGGAAACCTCCCCCGGGTACGGCCGCTGACGGGAGCGGCATGCGCGCGGTTATACGACCGCAACGCGGACGGTAAGAAAACAGCCCCGACGCCTCTCGTTTTGGTGGCGGGGCTGTTTCACGCATCCAACGGTTACCTCACTCGAACTTAGCGAGGTACCGGTTGGACACAACCTTAAAGTTCTCCCGCGACGACATCCAACGCGGAAGCGGCGTGTTATCGCCCTCGTCGCGCACCATGTGGTAGACGATGCCCTCGTTCATGCCGGAGCCGATGTGACCCTTGAGGGTGTTGACGGCTTCGATGAGTGCTTCCGGCGACTCGAAACGAGAGGGCTGCCACTCGTCACCGAGGACGGGGACGCCCATGTTTTCGAGGAAAGCGGGCCACTGGCTGCGCTGTAGCTTCACGCCATTCAGCCACACGGAGAACACGAGGACACGACGACCGTTGATACCCAGTCGGTTCTTCTGGATGCCCTCGCCGACCAGCTCTCCTTGAACAGTGTAGCCGGGGTTGGCTTCAAGACACGCCCACAGGCCATTCCGTTTGGCCGCGACGGCGCGCTCGTTATCTTCCCCAACCTCTAGGTTGCGGCTAAAAACTCTCATTTCGCCCGCGTCGTTGGCAACCGTCATTGACGTACCATCAACCTTTAGCGTGGGAATCCACGTGAGCGACTGAATCTCGTCCCAGTAACGGGTGAGGTTCTGTAGACGCTCCGCGTCGGTCTTGGGAGCGAGAGAGTCATCCCACTTGCCGCGCGCCCCGTTGCCGCCATTCGTGTCGGGCCGCGCCTTGGGGGCGGGCGCGTACTTGACGACACCCAGCATGTTGGACACGTCCACGCCATCCGCGAAAGCGAGTGCGTTCATTTCCTCCGTCGTGAACACGTCTGCGATGGGGAGGAGGAAACCCTGCGAGTAGACGCCACGGATGCGCTTCGTGCGCAGGCGGTGGCCGCGAACATTGAACACGGCCTCCGTATCCTCGTCCATGAGCGTGAAGTCCTGGCACTTAATATCCATGAGCGGCTGAAAAGCGGGACGCTCCACGGCAGTCTTTTCAGGCACAACCGCGTCCACCTCTAGGTAGACAAACAAAGCGTCCGGGTCTGCGGTCTGTGCCGCCTTTGGGGTAATGACGGTCCACCCGCCGACGTGAGCGGTGACGATGCGGTCAGCGCCCTCAATCGGCGCGAACCCATCAACCGTAGTGATGCGCGCGAGCTTACGCATGTGTGTTCTCCGTTTCTTTCACGTTTTCTGGTATGATTCTTTCTCGAACCCATGTTACACGACGCGCGTGTTGCACGCAACCACAACAACTCTCGCGCACGTGTAGCGGACAACGCGCGCGATGTGCTAGGATAAGGGATATGAGCGAACAACAGTCCGAAACCTCTGATGCTGGGGACGCGTGGGAGCGTGAGCTTGACGCGGCCCTCCACAAGTAACAACGCTTTTGCGGGGATGACGGTTATCACCGCGAGAAACAACGAGAACAGGAGAAACAGTATGAAGAACATGTCAGGAAAGATTGTCGCGTGGCTGAACGATGGGGCGCGCGATTACGTGTACGGGCCGCGCAGGTGATTTAGCCCGCTGCGCATCGTATTTGTCGTAATGGTTGCGTTTGTGGCTTCCCTCGTGGGTAACGCGTTTGCGCATTACATGGTTCATGCCACCGTCGATAACGGCACGTTTGAGGACGGGTACATGTATCGGCACTTGTTCGAGATAGGCGCAGTTGCGTTCATTCTTGCGGCGATGCTCGCGCGTCGCGCGTTTCGAGCAGCGTGCGCGGCGTATGTGCGGCGATTGGACGCGAACGGCGAGGGCGACAGCCACGGTGATGACGCTCATGAGGGCTGTGGGCGCGAATGAGCGTATCGTTGCGCGCGCCTGCGCGGCAAGGCAAGCGCGGCGCGCACAGTAGAGAGTCCATTCATGCCGCAGTCGAGTATGCTGTTCACCGAGCTTTCGAGGACGGGTTGAAAAGACAGTCGAGTCGCAGCCAATTTTCTAGGCGGATGCGGCGAGGCGGAAGCCCCGCTACCGGAGACGTTCGCCGTATCATGCTGATCGATGAGGCGCTGCGCCGACGACGCGGGCGGTAGATGAACGCAGGCCCCGCCACGCCGAGGGTGATAGTTCGCGTGGCGGGGCTTACTGTTCGCGTGGTATAATAGGCGGTGATTAAGGGATTTTACCGGGAGCAAGAGGAAAGTAAGAATGGTGATGACACCTGGTATGGCTGTCGCGTCGTTTTTCGCGGGCGGAGGACTGTCGCTCGCGATGCGCATCATGTACGAGCTTGTGCAGCGCAAGTGGGGGCGCATGCGTGGCGCGCAGCAGTTCCTCGCGGGCGTGGCGCGGTATCTCGCGCTTATTGTTCCCGCGATTCCTGGCCTCACTTACGTGAGGGGGCACGAGGGCGCTCGTTTCATGGGCGTGGGCGTGTTCGCGTGGGAGATCGTCGCGGTTGCGGTGCCCCTTGCGTTGGGTTTTGTGTGCACGGCCTTGTTCCGTGGCGGCGAGATCATGCGCGAGATCGAGCGGGAGCTAGACGGTTGGGGCGATGGTGAATGATTGATACGATGTGGGTCGCGCAAGCAGCGCAGTCCGGAGATGTCGCTGGCGTGGGCGCGAGTGACTTTTTGGTAGCACTGCGCAGATGCTAGAAAAC
>ERZ772987.160-NODE-160-length-13864-cov-6.88949_pt1 | contig 13864 bp, 23 predicted proteins | sample MGYA00511129_ERZ772987 | MGnify/ENA primary metagenome ERZ772987 (study PRJEB29015, sample SAMEA2738058) | human oral metagenome | biome: human oral; feature: human-associated habitat; material: saliva | place: China | collected 2222 ...
AGGTCTTTCAGACGGCCTTCAATTTGGCAAAATATGCAAATCAGTAAAATTATAAAATGGTTGCCCGTTGTTTTATCCGTGTTGGGCGCGCTTGGTTACAGCTCACGCGATACCGAGTTGATTCGTACAGGGGTAAGCGTTGCTGCAACATTGGCACAAGGCGACAATATCGGTTTGGAAAAGGTCAATGAATGGCTGGGAGAAAATGTCGTCAAAGCCACATCTGACACCAAAGCCGAAGCTAAACCCAAACCGGAACAAAAACAAAAGTCATCGCGACAATCCTACACATACAACGGAAAAATCATCAAAATCCATGATGGTGATACCGTGCACATTATCGATAGCGACGGCCGGAAACACAAAATCCGTATGGCTTATATTGATGCACCGGAAATCAATCAGGCTTATGGTACGCAATCACGAGACAATTTGATTGATGCTGCATTGAATAAAAAAGCCAAAGTGCGCGTATTTGAAGCCGACCGTTACCAGCGCGAAGTTGCACAAGTATCAGTCGGCACGATTGACTTGAATTTAATGCAAATACGGGATGGCGCCGCATGGCATTATGAAAGTTATGCCAAAAAACAACAAAGTAAAACCGCTTACACTGACTATTCGGCCGCACAAAAACAAGCCAAGGAAAAACGTAAAGGCTTATGGAAAAAAGACAATCCGCAAGCGCCTTGGCAATTTCGCCGTCAAAACCACGAGCAGCAGAACGGCAATAAAAAGCAGTCTGATAAACAATGGTTTGGGATTTGGTAAGTTTTAAGAAAGAGGCCGTCTGAAAACTTTCAGACGGCCTTTAATCATTAAGGTTAAGTATAAGATAAGAATGTGTGGCAGGTTTTTGATTAGAAGGTAAGAGAAATAAAAGTGTGATGTAATATTTTTAAGAAGGATAGATATGAAAAAAGACACCGTTAGCTGGTGTCTTTAGTATCTGGCAGAGAGGAAGGGTATCAGATAGATTTTTATACTATTGATTAATATAATATATTTTACATTAAATAGCTTAATACCAAATAAAATACCAAATAAAGATTTCAAAAAATGCCGTCGATTTGACGGCATTCTCATTTTCTCAACCTCTCAAAAACTCGTCTCGCATTCTGACAACATCTTCGCGCTTGTACAAATTATCCCTGCCCACTAGTTTCGGCTGGGGAATCAAACCGGCGCGGCGGCGGTGCCAGATTGTTGCTGTTGATGGCGGTTTCTTGCCCGGTATTGTCCAAAGCTCTTTGACCTGTTCAAGCGTGATGTACTCATTCATTCGATGCTCCCTCGTTTAATCCAATTTTTCAAGCTCTTCGCCGATTTTGGCCAGCAGCTCTTGGCCTCTTGCCAAGACATCGTCAACCGTCCACACGCGTGGGCGCGGTTGGTAGCGTTGGCGGCGTTGTTGCTTGATGACCGGCGTGTCGTCGGTCAGCGGTTTGACCATGCGCAGGCCGTCGAGGCGGCGCATGTAGTCTTTAAATTTCCAAATATCCAAAGATTTTTGACGAGCCGCGTCAGCGGCTTCGCGCGCGGATTCGATAATTTTGTCTTGATCGGCTTTTTTCAGACGGCCTTTGCCTTGTTCTTCGCCCTCGAAACCGTATAAATCAAAATCCCAGCTTTCATCCGGTAAAATATCCCAGTTCGGCAGGTCGTCGATTTCCTCGCAGGCGGCGAGGGTTTGCTCAATTTCTTCAGGTGTGGCCGGTATCTTATAAGTTATCGTGTCGGAAACTGCCGCCAAATCTGCCTCGGAGATTTTCGTACAGTTATTGACACGAGTCCAAGCGGCGGCGGAGCCGCCGTATTTCAAAATCCACTCTTTCTCTCTTGAAATGAGGTACTCCCCCGTTTCAAGCTCGACGACGCCGCGCAGGATTGCGGCTTTCTCTTCTCCGTATTGGTTGCGCTCTTCGGTTTCCTCTTTGTACAAGGCGAGCGGCAAGTCGGCACGTTTGACAAAGGCGTAGTCTTCGCCGCCCAAGAGAGCGACGAATTTGCCCCAATCGCCTTGGTCGGCCGCGTGGACGGCGCGATACAGGAGCGAATCTTCGGCATCAACATGGACGCGGCGCAGCTCTCGATAAAGAGTGACCGGCACGCCGCCGATTTGCTGAAATTGACGGATGCCCCATTGTGAAGCCCACGCGCCGACGCGTTTTGCGGTTTCGGCGGCGGATGTGCCTGGCTCTGCCTCGTCATCGTCGCCCATGCTCTCGCCGGAGTTGGTCAGGCCGTCAATATTCTTGGAGACGTACTTTGCCAAATAAGCGGCGGCGCAGCCTTTTGCCGGGTCGATGTCCTTAAAGTCAACACGGGCAGACGCGCGTGATTTTTGCCAAAAGCGGAAAGAATAGTTTTCCCAAAACTCGTCCTCTGTCTTCATGGCGGCTTTGAGTTGGGCGAGGCTGATTTTCTTGCCTGATTCTCGCAGGATGGCTTCTTGGCGGCGGCGCGCTTCGGCGGTGCGCTCTTTGTCAGTCTCAAAATAATTTAAGCCCAGCTCCTCGCGGTCGGCGCGGCAGCCGTATTTGGCGACAACGCGGCGGAAAGCCTCCTTGTGCGCCTGCTCCATGAATAAGAGCAAGTGCCAGTGTGGCGTTGCGTCATGATGCGGCTCGGCAACGCGGAAGCCGTAGATACGGATACCGGCGCGGCCAAGATTGGCGCGAATCTGCGTCCAGACTTTTTGCAGGTAGTCAGCGCCATCACGCGGCGTGCTGCCGTCAAATTTCGGATTGTCGGCGCTGTTTTTAGACAGTTTCTTGTGAAAGCGGCTAGGGCAGGTCAACGTAACCATGCAGCCGTAATGGCCGTGAACGCGGCTGATTTCGTCAAATCCTCTCATGCGCGTCATCAGCTCCATGCGGCGGATGGCAGGATTCGCCATCGAATGCTCCCACAATTCCGCCAAGACGAATGATTCGCCAGTCTCTTCGCAGATTGCCTCGGCTTGCTCAAAAAACGCGCGCGCCTTGAGCTTGCGTTGCTCAAAGCGTTTGAATGCCTCGTTTGAGATATACAAACCTGCGCGGCGGTGTACCAAGCCGCATTCGCGCATGACGGCTTCAAATGCGCGGTAGAGAAATTTATAAAGCTGGCGTTTCCACCATTTCTTCTCTTTCAGACGGCCTTTAATACCGGCAATGCCTTCGGCCAGCAGCTCTTCATCGTCGCTTTCGGCGGCTTTGGCAATTTTTCGCAGTTGCTGCTCGAATACTTCGGCGGAGCGAATGCCCTCTTTGTCGGCTGCGTCCATCATGTGCTTGTATCCCATGCCCAGCATTTCTTTTTGCTCAAACTTGGCGGCCAAAGCCTGCGCCCTGGCTTCGATGGTCTCATTGTCTGCCGACAGGTCGAGGCCGTCTGGCAGGTGTAGATTTCGCACGGCGGCAAGGGCGCGCGCCGCCTCTTTGTCGGCTTTGACAGCGGCAGCCAAATCGGCCAGCCCTGTCGCAGGGTTGGCCGTGCGCTGCCATCGACTGATTACCACATGGGCCAAGCCGTGGGGCAGGGTCTTTTGAATGTCTTGCTCCAATGCCGGAGCCATGTGGAAATAGGTCATGTTCTTTATTCGTCTGCCCTTGTCGGGCCGTATGGGTTGTCAGGGAAAGGTCGCCAATAGTTGACCTCTGCTTCGGGGAATTTTCGCCCCTCTAAATTTTCGTATCGTCTCTGTCCGTAGAAACCGGCCTGTACTCGCTCGCCGTCAAAAAATAAAATCTGTTGGTATTCGGGCGGCCTGTTTTGCGTTGTCATCCAAAATCCAGCCTCGCCGATTTTTGCCCTTTGGCTCCAAGCCGTCGCGGCGACTTGTGTCTCTCTGGAGTAGTAGCCGCCGCCCGGCTTTTGTTGAGGATTCATGCCGCGCTTTCGCGCCCATGCTTCAAAGTTTTTGGCCTCTAATTCGCGGTTCATAGCTCATATTCTCTCTGCGTTTCCGCCCAAACTAGATATGCAAACCATAAAACCAACAGGGCGAGGGCGATGGCAACTGCAAAAATCGTCAGTAAAACCATAATCAGAAAAACAATATCCATCATGCGGCCTCTCGTACCAAATAAGCTGACGGCCAGCCGCGTCGGCTTCGTACTTCGTACAGGGCGGCATTGACGGTCTTGTACGGCTTTTTCTTGCCGCTGCCGTCGGCGTTGAGTTCGAGGACTGCTTCGCCGCCTGCCGTTGCGATGATTTTTCCGATTTGCACGTCGTTGCCGCTTGGCTCGTAATTCATGATTTTGTAGTTTTTCATTTCTCATCCTTATCTATTAAAAAAACGCTTAAAAAAAGAAACCCCATACAACACGGGCACCCTTGTCACAACTTCGCCCTCGTAAACCGCCGCAGCCTGCGCCCGAATCTTCTGCTTCGCCTCTTCGACGCTGTCAGCAAATACGGATGCCAACCATTCTTTACCGCCAAATTTGTACTTGAATAGGAACTTTCTCTGCTTTGAATTTTTACTCATTTCCCCTGCCTTTCTAATCTTCATCAGGCGGCATTTCTGCGCCTGTCGGATTACCCGATAAAACCTAATTAATATTCCCGATTCTCGCCGCCCAATCAGCGATTTCTTTCTCTGTGTACTCCACCTCGCTGCGGCGTTGCGCTTCTTCGTGCAACCATTCGGCGACGATTTGCGCCGCCTCGTGGGGCAGGATGTGGGCGACTTGCCAAAGTGGGATGTCGTTGAACAATTCCTGCACCGTCATCGCGCTGCCTCCGCGTCGCCCTGTGTCGGGTCGTATTCCGGGCTTTCGTAGTCGGCGGCAGCTTGGGCTTCGGCTTCGCGCGCCTGAATGTCCAAGACTGTGGGCGTTTCGGCGGCGGTTTTGGCTTCAGACGGCATCATGGCCATCAATGCCCAAATCGCCAAAGCCATTGCGATGATGTCGAGGATGTAGCGGATTCTGATTTTCATGATGTTGCTCCTTGTCTGATGGCGCGGCGGTCGCCGATGGGCGGCCGCTGCTTGGCTTGTACTGTTCCAATTTTTTTGACTACTTCTTCGACGCCCATTTTGCTGGCGGCGTATCCTGCGCTTCGGACGCGGTTGTCGAGGTCGAGCAGGTAATGGTTTATTTCGTTGGCAGTCAGGTTTGGCAGCCCTAGCCCGTAGGCGACATTGATGGTATTGACCGATTGCACCAACTGGCGAAGCTGGGCGACGATTTCCTGCACTTTCTCAACTTGCTCCACTTGCCCCAGCGTCATGGTCATGGCGGCCAGCTCGTTGGCTGTGTAGGCTGGTTTCGGCTGGCTCGGCATGGCGTCGCGCTCTAGGGCATTAAAAATCTTGGCTTGCTTGGATTTTGCGGCGGCCAGTGTTTGGCGGATGCTTTGCATGGCTTGCGGTTGATTCATTTTTATCCCCTATGGCAGCAGCGTTTCCTGCTGCTTGAGTTTGATTTCTTCTTCAACTGCCTTGAGTGTCTCGCCGTGGATTTCCGGCGGCTCTTTGCTCTCCTTGGCGTAAAACCTACTGCCTTTTTGAATCGTGCCAGTAATCTCGAAATATCCTGTTCCAGTCCATCCGCAGAGGGGATTTGTGCAACGCAGGTAAAACAGGCGCGTCAGGATGGTTTGGCGCGTGGACGCGTAAACGACACAAGGCTCTTCGCAGCATGGGCAGGCTTGCTGCGCCAATTTCAGACGGCCTTGCTCGTGTTGGTTTCTATTTTTGACCGTCATTAGCCTGCTCCCTTGCATAAACCACCAGGCCGCCGCCTTGTTTGCGGTAGGTCGCCGTCGCGCGGATGTTTGGAAAGCGTTTCATCGGCTCGCCGCGGCGGAAGTTTTCGGCTTCTCGGTCGGTCAGCTCATGACGCGCGATTTCTTGATGCTTGTCGTTGACGATGATTAATTGATTGTTTGACATATCCCCACCTTTTCTTTTTTTAAATTAAACCGTGTTTCAGCTCGACGTCTGTCTTTGCTGCCGCGTATCCCTTGCAGATTGACTCGCCGCTTGAGATTCGCTATGACGAGGAGTCAAAAACACTATCCGTTTCCTGCTATCAGTTTGCGTCTGACCGCAGCGGCGTGAAGATGGCGCTTCAGTTTTCTGCCCAGGCAACACAACAAATGCTTCGGGCTTTTGAACATCTGCAAAGTGAGTTCGGTGTAAAGTCATCAGCAGACGAAATGCCGCATAATCTGCAATAGCTTCTTTCCATTTTTTCAACCGTCTGATAATCGCAGACGGTTTTTTGTTGACCGCTGTCATTTTCTTGCTCCGTTTAGTTTGGCAGGCCGTCTGAAATTTGTTTTACTGTTTTAGTCTTTCCGTTAAAATCGATTCGCATTTATCACTCAACGGAAACACTGTTATGAAACTTAACGACTACCTGGAACCTCAAGTTCAGGAAATTCTCGACCATCTGTACACTGAAGAATCAGACGGTATCGAAGAAGTCCGCGACGACGGCGAGCTGTATTTCCACATGTATCAGAAGGCTGAAGCCATGTTTGCCCTGGACGTTGCCCTGAAGATTCTCGAGCACACGAGCGGCGGTATTGCGGATTTTCGGCAAGAACTTTGGCGATTGTGGCAACACGGCTCTTCCGATCTTCAGCGCAGTCTTGCTGAAGCAGCACTGCAAGACTTTGACGGCAATATCCTGCCCACACGTCCTGATGAATAGACACGCCTCTTCTGTCCAACGCCGATTTCATTTCATCCAAAGCCATGAGTATCATGGCTCTTTTTCTTGTGCGGATATGGGCTTGCGCCGTCAAAACCGCTTCGATTTCCTGCTCTGTCATCTTTTGCTCCTTGTTCGGGTTTAACGGCGGATGCCGTCTGAAAGTTTTTGGGTGCGGACGGCTTGAAGCTCGTCCGCGATTTCCTTAAGATTGAATTTCCGAAACAACCTAAGGAATTAAAAAAATGGCTACCAGAGACGAAGCATTGGGACTTGCTGCCCCGTTTTCCGAAACACCCTATATCTCGCCCGACGAAGTCAAAGCAGAGAAACTCCGTCTGCTTGACAACCTGCTCCACTACCGAGAAGCGCACGAGGCAGCAGAATCATGGCTGGCGCACCGTCTGTCATCGGAATCCAGTCCAGAACAAATCCGACTGCTTCAAGTGCTGCAATCACATCTGAAGACGGTTTCTCCGACTTCCAGCTTCTCGGAATAACCAATAAAGCATGATAGATACCGTCTCCCTGACGGTTTGGATCATCGCCGCCGACACAGTGCCGCTCCAGCCATTCGCTTGCGGCCATCCTTTGCTGCACCATACCGTCTGCCGTATAGCCCCCGCCCATTTCCAAAGGCGGGTTTTTTATTTGTTCTGTCATTTCTCCGCTCCGTTTGGGTTGGTTTAACGGCGGATGCCGTCTGAAATTTGGCGGGCGGTAACTCGTCCTTCGGTCAGGTCTTCGATTTTGACTGCGTGGACGACGCTCAAGCCGCCGCCTTCCCGCCATTTCTGCACTGCGACACTGCTCACGCCGACGGCTTTGCTTAAGCGGTTTTTGTTGCCGATGATGGAAATTGCAGTTTCGATTGCTTGGTTCATGGGAACTTTCCTTTTGAATTTTTGACAATTATAGAAACTTAACTTTCGATATGCAACTATTTTCGTAATTTTTATTTTGTTGTTTTGCTGAAACTTAAGTTTTATCATTGAATACAAAAGTTATTTTCTGGGAGTAAACATGGAAACCTTGGGCAGCAGAATCAAAACTGTGATGGAAACTAAAGGAATGAACGCCAATTCTTTGGCAATGGCAGTTGGGGTGTCTCGCCCTGCTATTGCGAAAATCCTTGAAGGGCAGGTTCGGCACCCAAAATATCTTTTTGAAATTGCTGAAGCACTAAATGTGTCGGTTGAATGGCTAAAGACAGGAGAAGGGTCGCCTGAAAACCTTTCAGACGGCCCTGCTGACGACCGCATCCGTTTTGAGCGGCTGGACGTGGTTGCCGCGCTTGGAGACGGCTACATCAACAACGAAGCAGTGGAGGTGGTCGATTTCGTCCATGTCGATAAAGCGTGGGCGCGTGAAAAACTCGGCGGCAACCTATCCCGTATCCAAGTCATCACGGCACGCGGTGATTCCATGCAAGGCACCATCGAGGACGGAGACGTGTTGTTTGTCGATACATCCGTCCACTCATTCGAAGGAGAGGGCATTTACCTCCTATCCTTCGCAGACGGCCTAAAAGCCAAACGCCTGCAAGCCTCCGTCGGCGGCGGCCTGCTTGTCATCAGCGACAACCCGCGATACCGCACCGAAACCGTCGAAGGCGGTCGGCTGGCCGACCTCACCATCTGCGGCCGCGTACGCGGGGCATGGCATTTGTCCACTCTGTAAGGGGGGGATTATGGAAACGCTCATCGGTGCTTATGATTTGGGTAAATGGGCTGCTGAAGCGAGAAAGGCAACCGGTATGACTCAAGAGGCCTTTGCTTTTGAGCTTGGTTTCTCGACAAAAGCTAGTGTGAATGCGATTGAAAAAGGGCGGAATAAGCCAACGTTTGAAACAATGATAAAAATATCTGAAATTTCCGGCGTTCCTTTGCCTTATCAGGAAAATACCCAAACGGATACGTTAAAAGACAGGCTTCAGGCTTTGATGTCTGAATACGGCCTAATCACTCAACAGGACTTAGCAGACTTCGCCGGTGTCTCTAAGGGGTTGGTCGGCCAGTGGTTCAACGGTCAAACCGGTTTGGGGAGGAAACCCCTTATTGCGTTTGAAAGAAAAACGAATTTTTCCCCTCGTTGGCTGGCTGACGGGAGCGGTGAGAAATACAGGAATCAATCCATTGCCGTGGAAACTTTGGCTGAACGAATTAATACGGCTTTGAAAATTAAAGGACTAAGTGTGAATGCGTTGGCGCGGCAAGTCGGTGTGTCTTATCCCGCCATGCGGAAAATCACGAAAGGCGAGACACTAAATCCAAAGTTTTTATTTGAAATTGCTGAAGCATTAGGCGTATCGGTTGAGTGGTTAAAGACAGGCGAAGGATCGCCCGAAGATTCAGACGGCCTAGAAACGGCGCGCTTGGATTTATTCGATGTCGCCGCCTCGTGTGGCAGCGGCCATTTGAATGCCGACTATCCCGAATTGCTGCACTCGCTGGAGATTCCGAAATCTGCTCTCAAAGAGCTGCTCGGCACGGATAACCTGCACGGCGTCAAGCTGATGTCGCCCGACGGCGACAGCATGGAGCCGACAATACCGCCGAAGTCGATCACTTTAATCAAAACCGACGTCGAGGATTTTGAATCGAGCGGCGTGTACCTGTTTACTTTTCAGGGCTACACCTACATCAAACGTCTGGCGCGCGGCAAAGCAGGCGTCATCCATGTGACGAGCGACAATCCAATTTACAGCAAGTCGGATTTTGTGATTGAGCCGGAAGAATTTGACGATTTATTTATTCACGGCAAATTTTGGAAGGTGCTGCCGTTGAATTTTTTAGATATTTAGTTTTATCAACCAACTTATAGAAAAAAGAAGGGAAACTCACATGATGGTTATTATTGGAATTTTGTTGTCTGTTCTTGGCTCTGCTATGGCGGCGGCCGGATTGGTCGGCATTATTTCGCCGACGGTTTTGAAACACAGGAAAACCGGCGAGATTCAGACACGCGGATTTTGGGCGAAGTCGCTGGCGTTGGGTCTTGCCATGTCTTTCGGCGGCCCGCTGCTGACGGGCGATGACGACAAGGCGAAGCAGACGGCGGCGGATACCCAAACCGAAACGCGGCCAGCCGATGACAGCGCCTCCAAGCCTACCAGCGAGAAAGGCTATGATTTGACCATCAACACGCCTAAAAAAGAGCTGCCCATCAGCTTTGAAGAGCTGCGCCAACGGATCAACCGCCAGATGGCGCTTTTTGATTATCCGAAAACTAAGCCTATCCCGAAAAATGCCCAGCCAACCGGCGAGAAAGGCTCGGTCAATCTTGTGTATCAGCATACTGCTGCCGAAAGCCTCGGCATAATTATCTCGGCCAGCCCGGAAAACAAAAAGCCGCGCGGAATACTTATTTTTGCCGCGCCCGTTGGAGAAAGTAACGTCATTGATTTGGTGGGCTTGTTTTCCCAAGCCTGCGCCATCTTGACCGCGCCCATTGCTGACGGCTCGGCCGCCGGCGACGCCAAAAGTAAGGAGCTGTCGGCCAAACTTTTAAAAATGAGCATCAAACTTGCGGAGGATTTCGGTGAGAATCCGGAGGAACAGGCCAAAGATTCCTACACGGAAGACGGCATCACTTACAGCATCGCCATTACGCCCGGCCTGCCTGTTATGTTCAGTTTGTCGTTGGATGAATAAAAAACATGATAGTCGGACTTTTCGAATTGACCGTATAGACGGCGGCATTGTCAAAACACGCCCCGGCGAAGTGTTTTATTTATAAGAATTTGCTACCGTTGGATTTTTTTGGATATTTAGAGGATTTGGAATGAGCCGCCATTTAGGAAAGATCATAACCGCTCCTGAAGATTTGTGTCTTTATGGGAATGCTGATAAAACAGTTACCTTTTTTTCTCATCTTTATATGGATACTCCTGTTATTTGTATTGACCTATCTCATACTCGCCAGATTACTGCGGCGGCTGCATTGGCTTTGTATGCTCATGTAAACAATATTCAGCAGGAGCGCGGATTCACACAATCTGTTATCGTTAATTGTGACAACTCTCCGGTTGAAAGACTCTTGAAAAAAACAAAATTGCTGGACGCTTTAACGCATCCGGTTGGACAAGGCAGTCCAGGTGGTCTGTTCCAATTCGTTAAGTGTGCAGAAATTGAGGAAGCAAGAAAGTTGACTTTTGCACGATTGGATTTTTATCAAAAAGCTTTCTCTAAAGGCGGTAAATACAGCGTAGATGAAGTTGAGAAATTCTTTATGACCCTTCGTCATGCTATCAAAGAAGCGCAATTAAATATTGCTAACCATGCTTATATAGACAGCAAAGCTAGTGATGATAAGTATGACCATTATCGGGATAAAATGTGGTGGCAGATGTTTTGGTATACCCCAGACCTACGGCAAGTCCATTTTTTGATTTATGATTTAGGAATTGGGATTGTGGATTCTTATGTCAATCATGCCACGGTAGATAGGAATAAAGATTATTCTGCGATACCTGATAATCGGATTTTGGAAGAGGCTTTGAAACCTGGCATGAGTAGGATGATTGGCGATGGACGCGGCTTTGGTCTTTCTTGTTTGACAGAGCCTCTTGACAATCTCCCTGGTTCTAGCTTATTTTTGAGAACAGGTCGTGCCGCCTATCATCGTAACGGTCGAGCTGCTCAAAATAACGATCTTGATTTTGTGTTTTACCCTGATTGCTCATTGTCTGGTACCATGGTTGAATGGTCCTTTCAATTACCCCACTAAGGATATATGTTATGTCTGATACTGTTACTCTACGTATTGCCGATTATTCAAATGACCCCTGGGGAAGAAATGATGAAGATAATGCTAAAGGCTTGAACGGGGCTAGTTTCCGCGAAAAATACTTGTTACCTGCTCTAGAAAAATCACAAACTGTCATCATTGACTTTAATGGTTTGCGCGATTATTTAGACTCTGCTTTTCTCGGCGGCGTTTTTGTTGATTTAGTCAAAAAAAATGACTTTACCTATGATCAGGTTCGTGACCGTGTCAAAATACATGCGGATTTTCAATATTATCCGTTGACCGTTGGGAAAATCTTGGACCTGGCAGAATCAGAGCAAGAGCGCTTGGCAAGAGTGGCTCAAAATTGATATGGACGGCTATTCTGTTTTCAAAGACATAGGGATTCCCTCTCTTACTTTTCTGATCGGACTATTTGTTAATTCCCGTTACGAAAAGAGAAAAGGCAAGCAAGAAAAATTAGACGCCATTGATAATCGTATTGAGCGTTTGATTTCAGCCGCAGAGTCAGAAACTGTTTGTAGTGCGCGGCTCCATTTTAATGAGCTTCAAAGAGGGGCCAGGAAGTTTTGTGCAGATTATAAAATTGAAGTTGATATTGAAATTGAAATGTCAAACTTGAGTATTGCTTGCACATCAGGGACGCTGGACAAGGAATTAGCTACATCCGCTTCAATTAATTTGATTAATAAAATTAAAAATGCCGTCTGAATTTCAGACGGCATTTTTGTCGGTCTAATATTTTATTTTGCGCATGGCTTGATAATTGGCGAGTTCGCGCTCGGCGTGATTGAATGCCTCGATGTCGGCGGCGTCGCTGGCTTCGCGGCTTTTTTGTTGCCAGTATTGGATTTGTCTGTCAATCCATGAATATGGATCATGAGCTTTGTTTTCCATTTTTTATAATCTCCGTTGTTTCGCCTGTAGGCTGAAAGTTGTTTGTCGGCGCGTCTTCGTAGAGCGTGATGTCGGGGACGATGCGCGCTTCAAACTGTATGCCTGCGGTATAACCGCCGCTGTCGATTTTATGCGAAACCTCGGTAATCAGCCAAGCCTCCGCGTCTATTTCTGGCTTGAAGCCTTTGACGACGGCAGGCGTTTCGGGGTAGAGGTCGGGGCGGCCGACTGCCAGCGTAATGCTAAATTCGGCGACGCCGCGCTGGATTTTTTTAAACGCGCCGCGCGCGCCTGACCATGCGCCGCTTTCGGTGGCATACAGATGGCGCAGGGTTTTGATTTTTTGGCCTTCAGTGTTGACTTTGCGATTGTCGATCACGGTTTTTGTTGTCGTGACTTTTTTGGTTGTGTATTGCCTGCCTTTTTTGCCTTTTACCGTCTTGCCCTTGGTGGCTTTGCCTTTTTGGGTTTTGCCTTTTACGGCTTTTCCTTTGATGATTTTTGTCTCGCTGACTGTTTTTTTATTGGGGTAGGCGTTGTCTTTGTTGACAAGGACTTCTTTTTTTTGCCCGGTCTTTTTGTCGGTGTAATAGGCGCGCACGGCCTGATAACTGTTGCTGCTGGAGTAGGTAAAGCTGTGGCTGTCGCCGCTGGCGCGCGTGATGGTGGTGGGCAGGATGGGCTGGCCGCTGGCGGTTTGGCTTTCGCCTGCCGGTATAAATAAGAGCTTGCCGTTTTTGACGGTGGCAATGGCGTCGTACTGCTCGGCGAGGCGGCTCATAAATGACGCGTCGGATTCGTTGGTTTGGTCGATGTGTTCGATTTTTTGGTTTTGGTAGTCTTTGCTGATGATGTATTCTGAAGCCGCCCGCGAAAAAACGCAGCGATTTTTGAGATAATCTGCTCAGTTTTTTATTGCAATATTTGCAACTAATTTTCACTTTTTAAAAAAGCGACGTCACCGTCGCTTTTTATTTTACCAATTACATATGACCAGCTCGCCGCTTGTTTTACCGGTTTTGTCTCTGCCAACCGTATAGGCAAGCTCAAGCTGTGTGATGCGGAAGTCTTTGAACAACTCTCTTATATCAGGATGGTCATTGATAGATAGCATGAATTTGCCCTTGCTCTCCGCCATCGCTTTGGCCAGCAGCTCATACTGTGACCAATCGAATGCGTGGTCGTACCCTGCGGTTTGCCAGTACGGCGGGTCTGCGTAGAAGAAGGTATGCTCTCGGTCATACCGCTTGAAGCATCGATCCCACGTCTCGTTTTCGACGAACACCCCTCTCAGCCGGGCTTGGGCTGCTGTCAGTTTTGCTCTAATTTGCGATGCATCCCACGCTTTTGACGTGGTAGCCGTGCCAAAATGTTGATGGACGGTTTTGCCACCGAAGGCATTGTGCTGCAAATAAAAGAACCGGGCAGCTCGTTGAATATCGGTCATGCAATCAGGCGGCGTACTTTGCAGACGGGCAAAGACCTCGCGACTGGTCAACGTCCACTCGAATTGGCGGACGAACTCGTCAAAGTGGTGCTGTACCACGCGGTATAGGTTGATGAGC
>ERZ772987.161-NODE-161-length-13859-cov-9.23761_pt1 | contig 13859 bp, 5 predicted proteins | sample MGYA00511129_ERZ772987 | MGnify/ENA primary metagenome ERZ772987 (study PRJEB29015, sample SAMEA2738058) | human oral metagenome | biome: human oral; feature: human-associated habitat; material: saliva | place: China | collected 2222 ...
CTGCACTTCGTGGGCGCGGGCGTCTCCGGCGGCGAGGAGGGCGCCCTGTGGGGTCCCTCCATCATGCCCGGCGGCACCCCGGCCTCGTACGATCGCGTCGGCCCCATGTTCGAGGCCATCGCCGGCACCTACGACGGCGTGCCCTGCTCCACGTACATTGGCGCGAACGGCGCCGGCCACTTCGTGAAGATGGTGCACAACGGCATCGAGTACGCCGACATGCAGGTCATCGCCGAGGCCTACACCCTCCTGCGTGAGGGCCTGGGTGCGACGCCGGCCGAGATCGCCGACATTTTCGCCGCCTGGAACGAGGGCGAGCTCAACTCCTACCTCATGGAGATCACCGTTGAGGTCCTGCGTCAGGTGGACGCGCAGACCGGCAAGCCTCTCGTCGATCTCATCGTGGACGCCGCCTCGCAGAAGGGCACGGGCAAGTGGACGGTGCAGACCGCCCTCGACCTGGCCGTCCCCGTCACCGCGATCGGCGAGGCGACCTTCGCGCGCGGCGCGTCCTCCGAGCCGGCCCAGCGCGCGGCCGGCCAGGGCCTCGCGGGTAACGCGACGCCGCTCGTCATCGAGTCGGACGAGGCCCGGGCTGCGTTCATTGAGGACGTGCGCCAGGCGCTGTTCGCTTCCAAGATCGTCGCCTACTCGCAGGGCTTCGACGAGATCGAGGCCGGGGCCGCCGAGTACGAGTGGGGCATCGATAAGGGCGCCCTGGCTCGCATCTGGCGCGCGGGCTGCATCATCCGCGCGGCCTTCCTCGACGACATCACCCGCGCCTACGAGGCCGACCCCGACCTGCCGCTGCTGCTGGCCGCAGAGCCGTTTGCGACCCGCTTCCAGGAGTGCACGCCCGCGCTGCGCCGCGTCGTCTCTCAGGCGGCCCTCGCAGGCGTTCCGATCCCGGTGTTCGCCTCGTCCCTGGCCTACTTCGACCAGATCCGCGCGACGCGCCTGCCGGCCGCCCTCATCCAGGGCCAGCGCGACTTCTTCGGCTCGCACACCTACCACCGAGTCGACAAGGAGGGCGTGTTCCACACCCTGTGGGCCGCCGAGGGGCGCCCCGAAGAGCAGTGGTCCTGAATCGGGAGTGCTGACGCAACTCGCGCAGGGGGTGGGTGCTGATGGCAGCGGCCACCCCCTGTGTTTGTGCCCATACTTTGGGGAACTTTCAGGAAAGGCAGTTAACCTATGAGTAAGACAATCCGCTGAAAGGGCGAACACGTGGCGACTAGCAACGGACAGAACAACTGGAACGACATCGTCGGACCGGGCGAATCAGGCGCGTCCGGGCAGGAACACCTGCCCTCGCGTCGCTCATCGCACGCCGCGCACGTGTCCCACTCATCGAAGGGGGACACCACGGCCTCGTCCGACGATAAGACGGGCCCCACGAAGAAGCGTTTCCGCTGGGCCAAGCGCATCGGCTACGGAATCCTGACCATCTTCCTGGGCGTTTTCATCGCCGGTATGTCCGTCTTCCTGTACCTGTACAACACGCTGGCCGTGCCCGCGCCCGCTGACCTGGCTCTCGCGCAGAAGACGACCGTGTACTACGCGGACGGCACCACCGAGATGGGGACCCTCGGCGAGATCAACAGGCAGATCATTGACACGACGAAGTTGCCCGACTACGTCTCCAAGGCGATCGTCGCCTCCGAGGACCGCACGTTCTACACGAACAACGGCGTCGACCTGAAGGGCATCTTCCGCGCCCTCGTTAACAACCTGCGCGGTGGTGCCCGGCAGGGCGCATCGACCCTCACCCAGCAGTACGTTGAGCGATACTTCGTCGGTAAGACCACGGATACCTACGGCGGCAAGCTCAAGGAAGCCGTCCTGGCGATCAAGATCAACCGCGAGCAGTCCAAGGACGAGGTCATCGGCGCCTACATGAACACGATCTACTTCGGTCGTGGCGCCTACGGCATCGACGCCGCCGCTCAGGCCTACTTCGGCCACGGCGCCGACCAGCTGACGTTGTCCGAGTCCGCGCTGCTCGCCGCCGTCATCCCCGCGCCCTCCGCGTGGGATCCGGCCGTCAACCCCGACAAGGCGAAGGAGCGCTGGGAGCGCGACCTGAACCTCATGGTCGAGGACGGCTGGATCACGCAGGCCGACAAGGATGCGGCGGTCTTCCCCGAGACGATCGACCCCGACACGCTCAACAGCGAGTCGATGACGGGTACGAACGGCTACCTGATGGCCCAGGTCAAGTCCGAGCTGCTCGCCTCCGGCCAGTTCGACGAGGACAAGATCAGCCAGGGCGGTCTGCGCATCACCTCCACGATCGTCAAGGACTACCAGGAGCAGGCCGTCGCGGCCGCCGAGGGTATGAACGAGGTGGACGGCTGGGATCCCACGTACCAGCACGTCGCGCTGTCCTCGATGGATCCGGCCACGGGCGAGATCCTCGCCGAGTATGCGGGTCCCGACTACGAGAAGCGCCAGCAGAACGCGGTGACGCAGGATATCGCGATGGCGGGCTCGTCCTTTAAGTCGTTCGCCCTCCTGGCGAACGCGCGCCTGGGTGGCACAGTCTACGACACCTACTCGGGTAAGTCCCCGCAGTATTTCCGAGGCATGGGCACCCCGGTCATGAACGACGGCGGCTACTCGTTTGGTAACGTCACCCTCGTGAAGGCGACCGCCTACTCGATGAACACGGCGTTTGTGGGCCTCAACGACGACGTGGAGCCTGAGAACACCCTGAAGGCCGCGATCGACGCTGGCATCCCCGAGGACACCGTGGGCCTGAATGACGAGCTCCTGAACGTTCTGGGTTCTGCCTCCCCGCACAACATTGACCTGACGACCGCCTACTCGACGATCGCGAACGGTGGCGAGCGCGTCACCCCGCACATCGTCAAGAAGGTTGAGGATTCTAGGGACAAGCTCCTGTACAGCGGCGACGTTGAGCCCGTCCGCGCGTTCGACGTCGAGGAAGTCTCTTCCATCATGCCGGCCCTCGAGGCCGTGACGAAGGGCGAGGGCACCGCCAACAAGGTCGACCCGGAGATTGAGCGCCTGGTGACGGCCGGTAAGACCGGTACCTCTTCGGACCAGCTGTCCGCGCAGTTCGTGGGCTTCGTGCCCGGCATGGTGACCACCGTGTCCATGTACCAGTCGGACGACGCTGGTAACTCGGTGCCCCTGGACGACGTGGGCGGCCTGGATCAGTTCCACGGCGGCGACTGGCCGGTCGACGTGTGGATCGACTACATGAAGCCCGTGGCGAAGACCCTGCCGGGCAGCGACTTCACCTGGAAGGTCGAGTCGAACCGCAGTGCCCAGAACTACGGACCCGCGCCGCTGCCCTCCGCGACGATCGAGACCCCGCAGTCGGCCTCCAACCCCGAGCCCACCCAGACCCCCACGGAGACCCCCTCCGCGGAGCCCTCCGCGGAGCCGACCGGCGGTTCCAACAACGGTGGCAACGGCGGTAACAACGGCGGTGGCAACGGCGGCAATAACGGCGGTGGCAACGGCGGTAACAACGGCGGTGGCAACGGCGGCAATAACGGCGGTGGCAACGGCGGCAACAACGGCGGTGGCAACGGCGGCAACAACGGCGGTGGCAACGGCGGCAATAACGGCGGTGGCAACGGCGGTGGCAACGGCGGTCATAACGGCGGCGCCAACGGTGGAAACAACAACGGTGGTGGTAACAACGGCCGCTAGCTCTGCTGTCGCCTGACGCGCGCACATGCATCGCGGGCCCCGAGGAGAATCCTCGGGGCCCGCACTCGTACCTGCTGGATGCCTGTCGGATACGCTGTGGGGTCCGTTCAGGCCGATGGTCCGCTTCTCTACTCGGTCGCGGTGCCGTGGCTAAGGGACGGCAGGGGTCCGTCGATTTCGACGGGGATGCGCTCGAGTGCGCCGCCGGGGTGCTTGGCGTAGCGTCCGAGCCAGCGCCACGCGTAGGGGCTGGCACCGATGACCCTGGTCTGGTCGGGGGTGAGGACGGCGCACTCGTCTTCGGGTAGGACAGCGATGAAGAAGCGCACCTGCTCACCTGTGGTGGCGTCCCAGATGCGGGCTGTGCCGTCGTCGGATGCTGTGAGGATGTGGTGGCCGTCGGGCGACCACGCCACCGCTCTAACCCAGTCGGTGTGTGTGAGTGTGAGTCTGGGTTTTGGCGTGTCCTCCCTCGTGGTGGCGTCCCAGATGTGGGCTGTGCCGTCCTGGCATCCTGTGAGGATCTGGGTGCCGTCGGGCGACCACGCCACCGAGGTGAGCCCGTCCTTGTCTGCGTGTGTGAGTGTGAGTGTGTTGTCTCCTGTGGTGGCGTCCCAGATGCGGGCTGTGCCGTCTATGGATGCTGTGAGGATGTGGTGGCCGTCGGGCGACCACGCCACCGCGGTGACCCAACTGACACGTATGAGTGTGTTGTCTCCGGTGGTGGCGTCCCAGACTTGAGCAATGCCGCTGCGTGATGCTGTGAGGATCTGGGTGCCGTCGGGCGACCACGCCACCGCTCTAACCCCGGTGTGTGCGAGTGTGAGTGTTTGTGTGTTGTCTCCGGTGGTGGCGTCCCAGACTTGAGCAATGCCGCTGCGTGATGCTGTGAGGATCTGGGTGCCGTCGGGCGACCACGCCACCGCTCTAACCCAGTCGGTCTGTGTGAGTGTGAGTGTGTTGTCTCCTGTGGTGGCGTCCCAGATGCGTGCCGTGCCGCTGCGCGATGCTGTGAGGATCTGTGTGCCGTCGGGCGACCACGCCACCGAGGTGATCCGGTCTTTGGGTGCGAGGGTGAGTGTGAGTGTGTTGTCTCCTGTGGTGGGGTCCCAGATGCGTGCCGTGCCGCTGCGCGATGCTGTGAGGATCTGTGTGCCGTTGGGTGACCAGGCCGCCGAGGTGACCCACCTGACATGTGTGAGTGTGAGTGTGAGTGTGTTGTCTCCTGTGGTGGCGTCCCAGATGCGGGCTGTGTCGTCCTCGGATGCTGTGAGGATGTGGTGGCCGTCGGGCGACCAGGCCACCGCTGTGACCCAGTCGGCGTGTATGAGTGTGAGTGTGAGTGTGTTGTCTCCTGTGGTGGCGTCCCAGATGTGGGCTGTGCCGCCTTGGGATGCTGTGAGGATGTGGCGACCGTCGTCTGACCATGCTATTGCCTCGATAATGCTGTTAGTTGTGAGCGTGAGTGTGTTATCTCCGGTCCTGGAGTCCCAGATGTGGGCTGTGCCGCCTCGGGTTCCTGTGAGGATGTGGCGACCGTCGGGTGACCAGGCCACCGCGGTCACCGAGTTGGTGTGTGTGAGTGTGAGTGTGTCATCTCCTGTGGTGGCGTTCCAGATGTGGGCTGTGCCTTCGCTAGATCCTGTGAGGATGTGGCGACCGTCGGGTGACCAGGCCACCGCGGTCACCGAGTTGGTGTGTGTGAGTGTGAGTGTGTCATCTCCTGTGGTGGCGTTCCAGATGTGGGCTGTGCCTTCGCTAGATCCTGTGAGGATGTGGCGACCGTCGGGCGACCAGGCCACCGCTGTGACCCAGTGGGCGGGTATGAGTGTGTGTGTGAGTGTGAGTGTGTTGTCTCCTGTGGTGGCGTCCCAGATGTGGGCTGTGCCGTCGCCTCCTGTGAGGATATGGCGACCGTCGGGCGACCACGCTATTGCATTGATAACGCTGTTGATTGTGAGTGTGAGTGTGTTGTCTCCGGTGGTCGTGTCCCAGATTCGGGCTGTGCCGTCGCCAGATCCTGTGAGGATGTGTGTGCCGTCAGGTGACCATGTCACTGTAGTGACATACTTGGAGTGGCCGCCGAGGATCTGCGCTTCGGGGAGCACACGAAGCGGGGTGTCTTCCGTTGGGGGCGCGGTGAGGATATCGGGGAGTTTCTGCTGGAAGCCGCTCGTGTGCAAGAGTTGTGTGCGGTAGCGCCTGGCTTCGTCGAGGGAAGCCCCGTCCAGGTCGCAGTGGCGGAAGACTGTGCCCGCCAGGTCGGCGTCCTCGAGGTTGGCGTCGCTCAGGGTGCAGTCCTCGAAGAGGGTCCGCCGCATGGACGCACCGGTGGCGTCGATGCGGTCGAGGCGGGCGTGCCGGATGCGGGCATCGTCCAAGCAGGCACTTCGGAGCGATACTCCAGCGAAGTTGAGGGTTGTTGTCTTGTATCCGATGGTCCAGCTGCGCAAATCGGTATTCGCTAGGTTTAGGGCGTCGGGACGTGGGTGGGGCGCGTCCTTCTCGAGTGCGTGCAGGGTGTAGGCGAAGACGTTCGCTCGGGCACTTGCGCTTGCATGTGTCCCGACGTGCTCGAGGCGGGTGAGTGCCCGGCGTTGCGTAGGTGCGGACAGGCGGTCGATGAGCTCCGCAAAGAAAGCAAAACACTCGTCGCTGGGGCGGGTGATGTCCCAGGCCGCCAGAGCCTCATCCCCCGACTCGGCCTCAAGGGAGTCGGCGAGGCGAACAGCCAGGAAGTACTCCAAGAGCGAGGAGTGGGCGAAGGAGAAGTCATCCCCGCGGCGCGCCAGGAAGGTCGCGGTGCGGAAGTCCTGCTTCCACTGGTCGGGCATGCGTCCCGCGTAGTGCAGTTCCATGTCTGGGTGGGTGTGGAGAAATTGGAGCATCCACTCCTCCATCCAGTGTGCCGACCATGTTCTGGATCCAGAGCGCCAGACCTGCCAGGCCAGGTGGGTCATGAGTTGGATCTTGTGCTCGGGGATGAGACTGTGCTTCCCGTCGTCGCGGCTCAGCCATTGGTCGACGAAACGCTCGTAAAGGTCGACTGAGCGAACCCTGCGTACCGCGCGTAGGTCCTCTTCAATGGCGGGGAGGATCTGGCGGATCATGTCGAGCATGACTGGCTGGGAGGCCAGAGCGCGCAGGTCGTGCACCGAGCGGATCATCTCGAGGAGCCGGTCGGGGTCGGAGTCGGGGATGTTGCGGCGCAGGTACTCTCGGATCTGGTCCTCGTCGAATGACAGCAGGGTGAGGACCAGGTAGTCCTTGCCTCGCACGCGCTCGCGCCCCTGCCCGTCGAAGAACGCGAACTCCTCCTTGACGGTCCTGAAGTACTGTGTCCTGCAGGACAGGAGGAGACGGGTTGGCGGTGGTTCGGTTTCGGTACCGGGTCCGCTGAGGGTGAGGACTTCGAGGAGGGAGCGGGTGAGGCGCTGCCCGTCGCCGGGGGAAAGGTGGACCAGGACCTCGTCGAGGCCATCGAAGACGACCAGGGTGGGTTCACTGCGGATGGCGTCCAGCATGTCATCGACCATGACCGCGGACTTGGTCGAAACACTGAGGAGGCGCGTGAACAACGTGCGGAGCCCGAAATCGGTCAAACCCGTTGGGGAGAGGTCGCGCAGGTCGAAGTAGATGGGCAACGGCACCTGCTCCCCAGTCTTCCTTAGTTCGAGGAGTCTGCGGGTGAGCAGGATCGCCGACGTTGTCTTCCCCGTGCCTAGGTCACCAAGCAGCGCGCACAAACGCGAATTCTCGCCATCACTTCCACGCGCCCACTCCGTGAGGCGTTCCACAACATTGGGAGTATCTGCGGTTCTATCGGAGTAGGTTGGCACGTCGTCCGCGCGCGTTGTGTCAAATTCTCCCGTCAAAGCGCGCGTGGATATGGTCTCAGAACTGATATGACGTTGTTCCGCGTGTGCCCACAGTTCCTCCGCTAGCACATCCGACGACAGTTCAGAAGCGCTAGGCATCGGTGGGAGTATCTGGTCTTTGGCCAGTCCGCGCTCGACCAAGTTCGTCACGCTGTTCGCGATCTCCTGTGCGCGGGGGCTGCGCGTTGGGTGCCTCGAATCCAGCGCCTCGTCGAAGGAGGGGCCAGAAACGATGTCATGCCGGTCAAATCGACCGAAAGATGCTGATGGGCTGATGTTCTCTAGCGGCACAATAATGGGGTGTTCATGTTCGTCCCGTACCCGTTGGGCCTCGATTCCTTCGTCGAGGTACGCGTAACTGACGAGAACAATGGCGAGATCCGCCTCGCCAATTCTGTCTTTGAGCGTCTCGTCTATGACCTCACCGGTCAGAACCCGGTCGGGGCGGAAGAAACTGACGTGGTAGCGGTCTTTCAGCCCAACCTTGATAGTGCGCTCGAGCAAGTCGGCGCACGAGACGGCCCGCTCCCCATCCTCTTTGAGGAAACTCAGGTAGATACGCAGATCGGGCCGCTCGTCGGAGCGCGGATCCTTCTCCTCCACCGCGTAGGCGTCGATCATCTGCTCACTGGAGGCGTGGCGGTACGTCTGGTGCTCCGAGTACTCGGCGATGTCCTTGGCGATGGGGTCGGTGCCGGTGAAGTAGAGGTCCGGCCCCCTCCTGCGATCGAAGACGACGGTGAGTGCACCGCCCGCCTCTCGGTTGAAGCGTGTCTTGAACTTGCGCAGGTACTCGCCCTTGTTGTCGCTGGTGATTGTCGCCAGGACTGCGTCGATGGTTGTCTTGCCGTCGTCGTCGAGAAGATCGCAGATCGCGCGAGCCATCTTCGCGTTTCCCTGCGTCAGATCCTCAAGGCTATCGAGGATTCGGCGGACTGCGCTTGCGGAAAGGGGACGTTGAGACGTGGGTGAGGGAGTGGACATCAGCGGTACCCGCCCTTATCCTCGATGCGGCGGATTATCCGGCCGATGAACCCGTCGACGAAGCGGTTGCGCTGGTAGGCGCTGTCGAGGCTGACGTAGGAGCGCGGTTCGACCGTGTCCCCGCAGTAGATCTGGCGGTCGTCGATCCCGAAGAACTCCATCGAGCGGTCGAGCGGCACATCCACCAGCATGACGGGGAGGAGCTTCGCGTAGGAGTCACTGATCTTGGGGGCATCCTCGTCCCTCAGGGAGACGAGGAAGTCGGGGCTGAGGAGCAGGATCACATAGTCGGCGTCGGCCAGATGCTTGTTGATTTCGGATTTCCGCTCCTCACCGGGGAGGAGTGATGAAGGGGCCCACCATGCGAAACGATGCTTCTTGACGATCTTCAGTCGCGGTTTGACAAGTGCGAGGAAGCTGTCTGCGAGTTCCTGGTCGTGGTGGGCGTTGAGAACGTAGAGCTTGGTGGCGGACATCTCGCACCTCCGGCGGCTAAGAGGGGTGAACCTAACGAGACAAGTTTGTCCCGATAGTGTCCCGGTTGTCAAGAGGGCCCGGATCCGTGGTTCGAGGCGGAGTGTGGGTGGGCCCGCTTTTGCAAGAAAGTGTGGGAAATCAGGGTGCGGGGGTGCTTGTCACTCCGCCTGGGCACCAGGGCCGAGCGGGGGCAGGGGGCCGTCGATCTCGACTGGTATCCTCTCGAGTGTGCCGTCGGGGTGCTTGGCGTAGCGTCCGAGCCAGCGCCACGCGTAGGGGCTGGCGCCGATGACCTGGGTGCGGTCTGGCGTGAGAATTGCGCACTCGCCGTCGGGTAGGGAGGCGATGAAGAAGTAATCCTGTTTGCTGTCGTAGGAAGTCGCATCCCATATGCGCGCTGTGCCATCAGTAGATTTGGTGAGAATAAGTGTGGAGTACCAGGCCATAGCTCTATTCAAGCTGGTATGTGTGATTGTGTGTGTATTTTTTCCGGTTCTTATATCCCACACGCGCGCTGTGTCATCAGAGGTTGTATTGCCGGACATCGTAAGGATATGCGTACCGTCATGGGACCATGCCACGCCTTGAGGGGACTTTATGAATGTAAGCGTGCTGTCGCCTGTTGTGGCATCCCATATGCGGATGGTGCGGCTGTGTGACGCTGTGAGGATGTGGGTGCCGTCGGGTGACCACGCCACGGCGGAGACCCACTCCGTGTGTATGAGTTTGAGGGTGCTTTCCCCGGTTCTCGCGTCCCACACACGCGCCGTGCCGTCCTGGGATCCTGTGAGGATGTGGGTGCCGTCGGGTGACCACGCCACGGCGGAGACCCACTCCGTGTGTATGAGTTTGAGGGTGCTTTCCCCGGTTCTCGCGTCCCACACACGCGCCGTGCCGTCCTGGGATCCTGTGAGGATGTGGGTGCCGTCGGGTGACCACGCCACGGCGGAGACCCACTCCGTGTGTATGAGTTTGAGGGTGCTTTCCCCGGTTCTCGCGTCCCACACACGCACGGCGCCATCCATGGATGCTGTGAGGATGTGGGTGCCGTCGGGTGACCACGCCACCGCGGTCAACGTGTTGGTGTGTGTGAGTGTGAGTGTGTTCTCCCCGGTCTTGGTGTCCCACAGGCGCGCCGTGCCGTCTGTGGATCCCGTCAGGGCGAGGCTGCCATCAGGAGACCATGCTACAGCGACGACATACTTGGAGTGACCGCTGAAAACGTAAGCCCTAGAAAGAACACGATCTAAGTTTTGTTTCGGAAGTGGGGTTGTGAGAATCTCGGATAGTTGTTGTTGGCATCCAGTTGTGTGGAGGAGCTGGGTGCGGTATCGGCGTGCTTTGTCCAGGGAGGCTCCTTTCACGTCGCAGTGGCGGAAGATCGTTCCGGTCAGGTCGGCGTCTGTGAGGTCGGCGTCTGTGAGTGAGCAGTGTTCGAAGAGAGTACGCTGCATGGATGCTCCGGCCGCGTCGGCGCGGTCAAGGAGCACATGGCGGATGTGGGCGTCGTCCAACCGTGCACCAGTGAGCACCACTCCGCTCAGGTCAACGTGCATCTGCTCGGACCCGATATTCCAGCCGTGCAGGTCGGTGTCCGAAAGGTTGAGGGTCCTCGGACGCGGATAAGGCACCCCCTTCTCGAGTGCGCGCAGGGTGTAGGCGAAGACATTTGTCCGCGCAGTTGCGCTTCCGTGTGCGCCGACGCGTTCGAGGTGGGCGAGCGCCTGGCGTCGCGTGGGTGCGGAGAGGCGCTCAATGAGTTCTCCGAAAAACATGAAGGTCTCGTCGTTGGGGCAGGTAATATCCCAGGTCACCAGCGAGTCGTCCTCCGGCTCGGTCTGGAGGGAGTCAGCGAGGCGCTTCGCCAGAAAGTACTCCAGCAGGGAGGAGTGGGCGAAGGCAAAATTATCCCCGCGTCGCGCCAGGAACGTTGCTGTGCGGAAGTCCTGCTTCCACTGGTCGGGCATGCGCTCTTTGTAGTCGAGTTCCATGTCGGGGTGTGCGTGGAGGAATTGGATCATCCACGCCTCCATCCAGCTAGCTGACCACGTCCTGTTACCAGAGTTCCAGACCTGCCAGGCCAGGTGCGTCATGAGTTGGATTTTGTGCTCGGGGATAAGGCTGTGCTTCCCCTCGTCGCGCCTCAGCCATCGGTCGACGAAACGCTCGTACAGGTCGACTGACCGAACCCTGCGTCCCGCTCGCCGATCTTCTTCAATGGTGGGTAGGACTTTACGGATCATGTTGAGCATGACTGGTTGGGCAGCGAGCGCGCGCAGGTTGTGCACGGATCGGATCGTCTCGAGGAGCCGGTCGGTGTTGGCCTCGGGTATGTTGCGGCGGAGGTACTCGCGGATCTGGTCCTCGTCGAAGGGCAGCATGGTGAGGACCAGGTAGTCCTTGCCGTGGGTGCGTTCGCTCTCCTCCCCGTTGGCGAAGAAGTCCTCGTCGTTCATCGTCCTGAAATACTGCGTCCTGCACGACAGGAGGAGGTGAGTTCCGGGTGGCTCAGCTCCGGAGTTGGGCACGTTGAGGGTGAGGACTTCGAGAAGGGATCGGGTCAAGCGCTGTCCGTCGCCTGGGGAGAGGTGGACGAGGACCTCGTCAAGGCCGTCAAAGACGACCAGGGCGGGTTCACTGCGGATGGCGTCCAGCACGTCATCCACCATGACCGCGGACTTGGTCGAAACACTGAGGAGATGGGTGAGCACTGTGCGCAGCCCAAAATCTGCCAGACCCGTGGGGGAAAGGTCGCGTAAGTCGAAATAGAAAGGCAATGGCACCTGTTCCCCGAACTTCCTCCGTTCCAGGAGCTTGCGGGTGAGCAGGATCGCTGAGGTCGTTTTCCCGGTCCCCAGATCACCGAGGAGCGCACACAAACGTGAGCTATCACCAGTGCTTTCGCATGCCCAGGTAACCAAGTGTTTGACAACGTCAGTGATATCGGCGAATGGTTCCGGGCTGATTCCTTCCTCGCCGTTTCTGCCCTGCGTCTGTTCGAATAGTTCCCGTTTCGCGCGTGCGGGCAAGGCTTCGGCGTTGAGTTGAAGCCGCGCGTGTGCCGACAGTTCTTCCGCTATCTCATCCGGCGTCAGCCGGGGTTCGCTTGTGTGAGCGTATGCCTGACGGTTGGTGAGTTCACGTTCGATCATACCCAGTACGTTATTAGCAAAATCTTGTTCGGCTGTGCGCCCTGCGTCTTGCGCTTGACTGAAGGACTGGCCAGGAACGATATCACGTCGGTCGAATGGTGTGAAGGATGCTCCAGGAGCGATGTTTTCGAGCTTGGCAATGATGGGGTGCGGGTGCTTGGCGTGCACCCGCTCGGCTTCGCGCCCCTCAAGGAGGTACTCGTTGCTGACGAGGACAATGGCGATTTCTAGCTCACTAACCCGCCTATTGAGTGTCTCGTCAATGACCTCGCCGACGGAAACGTCGTCAGGGTGAAAAAACAGGGCGTTGTAGCGGTCTTTCAGTCCGGTCTTGATGGTGCGCTTGAGCAGTTTAACGCACGGAACCGCCGACTCCCCATCCTCCTTGAGGAAGCTGACGTAGATGCGCAGGCTGGGCTTCTCGTCGCTCATCGCAGTTGTCTTTCCCCTTGTTCCCGAAGGCGTTTTGAGTTCATTCGTTGTCCACAGAGGTAGGCGGCGAGGAACGGTTGCTCGCTTCCAGGATGTGCGGAGAAGGGAGAGACTGGCATTCAGCGGTATCCCGTCTGTCCGCTGACCCGAAGGCGGACGCGCTCAACGAAACCGTCGACGAACTGGTTGCGCTGGTAATCGGTTTTGCGGCTGATGTAGGAGTACTGATTACGTCCCTGCTGAATGCAGTAGATCTGTCGGCGATCGATCTGGTGGAACTCCATCGATCCATTGAGGGGTACGTCGACGAGCATGACGGGCAGGGTCTTCTTCAGGGGGGCCTCGCCCACGCCGGGGATCTCATACTTCCGGATGAACGTGGAAGCCAGGAACGACGGACTGATGAGCTGGACGATGTAGTCGGCGTTGGCCAGCTGCGTGAGGATCTCGGGCTTCCACTCCTCACCGGGGAGGATGAACGAGTCCTCCCACCAGGTGAATTTATGGTCCCTGACGTTCTTCAAGCGAGGCCTGAGAAGTTGGAGGAACGACTCTTTCGCCTCCGCGTCGTCGTGCGCCCACGAGAGGAAGAGCTGGATGCCGGACATGCTGCGCCTCACTTCCATCGGGAAAGAACCTGTTGCGACAAGTATGCCCCGACAACGTCCCATTTGTCATCAAAATCGGAAAAATGGCGGATTCCTGCGGGAGAACACCGTGGGCACGCCCCGTACGCCGCACCCGGGCGCCTCGGGCGATCAGCGTGCCGCACGTCCGGGCGCGAACGCCCAGTTGCCTTGCGGGCGCAGCCTCGCCTCCAACGCACCGCGCCCCGCCCCGATAAGGCGAAGCCCCCGCCTCGTGCCCTCGAGCGGGGAGGGACGGGGCGGGGGCCCAACGGCTCAACCGACCGGTGCGACAGCGCATCCGCGTGGCCAGCAGTCCGCCGGACAGCGGTCAGGCGCACGGTTAAGCAGTCCGGCGGGCGCTGTCCGAGGCCCGGCCGCGCGACCGGCGCGGCGGCTCTCACAACGCGACCAGCGGACGGCGCCAGCGGCAGGACCGGCGGGCGGCCTGACTCACTTGGTGGCGATGACGCGGACGCGCAGGTTCGCGGACACCTCGGAGTGCAGGCCGACGGTCACCGTGTAGTCGCCGGCAGCCTTGATGGGCGAGGCGATGATGACGCGACGACGGTCGATGGTCTGGCCCAGCTGCTCCTTGACCGCGTCAGCGATCGCAGCAGCGGAGA
>ERZ772987.162-NODE-162-length-13820-cov-3.49996_pt1 | contig 13820 bp, 12 predicted proteins | sample MGYA00511129_ERZ772987 | MGnify/ENA primary metagenome ERZ772987 (study PRJEB29015, sample SAMEA2738058) | human oral metagenome | biome: human oral; feature: human-associated habitat; material: saliva | place: China | collected 2222 ...
TTAACAGTATTTTATTTTTGGGTTTCTTTACGGTGATCTTAGGTATGTTACCACTTCGAGAATGTTACGAAAAGCAAGAGATTATTTTTGAAAAAATAGAAAAGTTATAAGTTAAAAAGAAACATAAATACTATTTTATAACTGATTTTTAATGAGCAACAGGAGATATTATGTTAAAATCGAACAAGTGGATATTCCTTGCGATTTCCGTTCCCTTTATTATTCTTGGTTTGTCGTATTTGTTTATTAGGCAACCGATTGGGAACACTGGTAAGTTTATTCATGATCATGAGGATTCTATCAAGAAAGAAATTATTGCAGACATAGACAGTCAAGGGCAATATATAAAGTCAGTGACGCTTTTACCAGGTTCTGCCAGGGGAGGCTTTGATAATGGTGGAGATGTAGGTGGAAATTATCATATTTCCTTTACAGCCTATGCTAATAATAATCGCAAGCAGTCAATGAAAGTAGAATTAGTCTTTCCTGATGCTGGTATAGGTCCTTTTACATTTATAAAACCAAATCCTTATAAATCTCCTGAAACTATGAGGAGATGGTCCTTGTCAGTGCAAGAGGTATCAAGTGATCCCTCATGGGATTGGAAGCGAAAGCAAGATAAATTGAATGAAACTATAAATAATCTTTTGGATTTTGCTGTTCGCAAAAGCAAGGATGCAGACTGGCAAGTTCGAAAAGAAATTATGATTCGTTTTCTAAACAAATGGCTACATGAACATGAGGAAAATTTCAAACTAGCTATCCAAACCAACCTGTATAGAAACGACCCAGAATTGGAACAGAAATTAGGAAAGATTCAAAGTATAAGTGTAAGTAACTATCAAATGTACATTCCTTCAAGAGGTAGCGACATTCGTTTTGATGTTCGATTTGAGAGATATCCTGAAGAAATAGCTACTATAAACGTTCGCTTGCATTCCCAAGGGGAACAATCAGTTTTTAAGGATCCCCCAGTTGCTGCAACTATTAGTTTTGAAAATGAACGTTTTGCTATAAAAACGAATTACGACTCCAAGCTATTTCCAATTTTTAATCAAAGTCGATTTGGTAATAGTAATGGAGAAATATCTTATAAGCTCCCAAAAGACTATGAAAATCAATTTTTAATTCCTTAACTACCAAGCAAGCTATTGAGCTTGCTTTTTCTATATCTTTATCTTCTATCAAACAAGATACTAATTGTGTGTTATAAGAGTATAAGGAAATAGATAAAGAGCGAAATCAACTCTATTTGTGGTATAATACACATAGATTTTGTTGTTTTTGGGGGAGAAAAATGAAGAAAGTACTTTTTATAATTTTGTTGCTAATACTTGGAGGTTGCGTAAATGTAAATGAAACTGGGAAAAAAGAGACTAGTAAAAGTGATACAGTTATAACTGAAGATAAAAAATTGAAATTTGTAGTAGCACCACAATATGAAGGTAAAACATCGGAATTGATAGAGTTTGGAAAGAAATTAATTGAAGAACATCCTGAGGTAGGGAATCAAGGAGAAGTTACTCTATACTATTCTGGTAGTACTTATACACTTAATGAGCAGGAGTATGCAGTATTTATGATATTAAACAAGACGGATACTGACATTAATCATGATGCTAATTTTAAAATTAGTTGGAGTTATGCGGGACAGCAAATCTACCAAAATGAATTAGTTGAATACAAGATTTCTGAAAGCGGGGAGCTGCCTACACAATCTGCAACAATTTTCTTACTTCCTTTAACAACTGAACAGAAATCGATTGTTACAAAGATTGTAGACGAAAGAAAAATGAACCTAAGAATATCAGATATTCAAGTAAAGTAGGAAAACTATATGTCAGATTTAAAGCTTTATTTTTTGTTGCTATTTGGACTTTTATTACTCTGTTCATCTGTACTTCTCTTTTTCCGTTATTTTTACAAAAGAGAACTAAGGATAAAAAATTTATCTACGGCACGCGTCGAGGGAATTGTAGTAGGATACAAGTATTCAAAACCAGCAGGTCCTCCAATTGTTGAATATAAAGTTGATGGGCGAACTTATCAAAGAAATCTGGACTACCATAGAGTCATTCTCATATCAGTTCCTTGGAAGAGTGTACAAGCCACTTCTAGGTCAGATTTGTTAGCTCAAAAGATAACAATTTATAGAAATTCGGTCGTTTCTGTTACACGTGTCTTGGAAGATGCGTTTCCAAAGGGATCAAAGATGATGGTTTGGTATAACCCTGCTTGTCCCAAAGAGTCCTTTATTGAGAGATACAGTGGTATGGAAGTAGTGTATAAGCACCAAGTATGGGTGTGTATTGCAGCATTAATTATGACACCCATCTTGTTGACAATGGTATTTCTATTGAATGCAATTTATAAATAGTAAATTTAAGGGGAGGAATTATGTCAAATGCTAGTCAAGAAGCTGCAATTCAATCGCAGATTAGTTCAGCTTAATCAAAAAAAATCTAAGCCGAGTGAATGGAGCATTAAGGATATGATCTTGAGGGCAGGACTTACAGAGTAAAGAGGAGCTAAGAAGAGTAAAATTAATCTATTTATGAGGGATAAAGATATTAAAGTGAAGGTCAGTCAAAAATAAATTAGACAAAAATTTGACCAAATATTGACCAAGTTTATCCTAAATCCTATTAGAATAGGCTTTCTAAGCGTATTATATATTCCTGCAGGGAGCGAAACTAGTCATAAAAACACTGGATAACCAGTGTTTTTTCTTTGACCAAATTTTGAACGATTCATAAGATATCCATGGTGTGGTATAATGGACATAGAAATTCTAGGAGAAAGAGATGCAAAAACATAAATGCTTTTTTGGGGTTGTTAGTGTAATGCTAATAATCTTAACACTTTTTGCACTGAATGGATGTGGTTTAGGTGGTGAAACCATTCCAAAAAACAGGACAAAAGAACAGTACGAATTTGAAAAAACGTTTGAACCCATGTTTAAATTTTTGGAGCAAGAAAAGAAAGAATTTACTGGGATAGAAGCATATCAAAGTAGTGTTTATATAAAAATTGAAGATGACGTAAAGAATTATGAAGTTGACCTAGATACTACTAAAGCTGACATTAAAGGTAAGTACAAAATAATAGCTGGGGAAAACAAAGAAACAGTTCCTGTTACATACTCTAGTGGGACGTTGCATTACGAATCAGATACAGACCCATTATTTGATGAAGAGATTCTTAACTTAGCAGTTTCAAGAGATTATTTCGCTTCCTTGGATGTGGAAAAGACTTTTAAGAGTGGAGAAACAGAGCTTCGTGAAATCATCTACCAACCAGAAAATCACTCTAAACTTTATAAATACCTAAAAAATAAGTATGATCTACCAGAAGATACCAACTGTAGAGTAAGAATTAAACACTCCAGTGGTGGTATTTATCGAACTTCTATACAAATGAAATCAATGACTAAGTCAATTCAAATAGATTTAAGAGTATTTGAAAACTAGGAGGAGACTCGATGAATAGAATCGAAAAGAGTAATCGGCGGGTTGAAAGGTAAAGCAATATAAATCTAGTTAGAGATACAAAATATGAAAAATCATAAATACTTATTTTGGGTTGTTAGTGTAATGCTAATGTTTTTGACACTTTTTGCACTAAACGGATGTAGTTTGGGTGGTGAATCCATTCCTCAAAACAGAACAAAGAAACAGTACGAATTTGAAAAAACGTTTGAGCCCATGTTTAAATTTTTGGAGCAAGATAAGAAGGATTTTACAGGATTTAAGGCATACACTAGCAGGGTTTATATAAAAAATCGAGCTGAAGTCAAAAAGTACGAAGTGGACTTAGGTATTAATCAAGCTGACATTAAAGGCGATTACACAATAACACGTGGTGACACTAAAGAGACAGTTCCTATTACATACTCTAATGGTAAGTTAAATTATGAGTCAAAGATAGATCCTTTATTTGATGAAGAAATTCTAAATTTAATGGTTTCAAGAGAATATTTCACTTCCTTAGATGTGAATAAGACTTTTAAGAGCGCAGAAACTGAATTGAGTGATATTATTTACCAACCAGAAAATCAATCAGAGTTATATAAAAAAATAGTGGAAAAGTATAATCTTCCATCTGACACAAAACTTTCAGTTAGTCTTGGATATGCGTATTATGACAGATACGATATACTACTAAGTTTAGAATCTGAAGAAAAATTGGTTCAAATCAGTGCTGCAATTTATTTAGTGAAAGGAAAGTAATTTTTTGAATCCGATCAAAAAGATTGTAAGCTAAAAATAGCACTAATTTCAATATTGGAGAAATTTTTTTCATGAAAAATCATAAATACTTATTTTGGGTTATCAGTGTAATGCTGATGTTTTTGACACTTTTTGCACTGAATGGATGTAGTTTGGGTGGTGAAACAATCCCCAAAAATAGAACAAAAAAACAGTACGAATTTGAAAAAACGTTTGATCCTATATTTAAATTTTTAGAACAAGACAAGAAGGACTTTACGGGATTAAAGGCTTATATTTGTGATGTTTATATAAAAGCTGGAACTCAAGTACAGGATTATGAGATTGATTTAGATATTACTGAATCAGCCATTAAGGGTGACTATACAATAAAAACCGGAGATAAAAAAGAATCTGTTCCTGTTAGATACTCAAATGGGAGATTAGAGTACGAATCAGAATTGGATCCTTTGTTTGATGAAGAAATTTTTAATTTAGTAGTACAAAGAGATTATTTTGCTTCTTTGGATATAAAAGAAACATTTAAGAGCGCTGAAACTGAATTGAGTGATATTATCTACGAGTCAGAAAATCAATCTGACCTCTATAAATATCTTAAAAATAAGTACGATATGCCAGATGATACAACCTGTCGAATAAGAGTTAGCTATTCTAGTTATACAATTTATGGTGTTACAATCCAAATGAAATCGAGTGAAAAATCTGTTCAAATAAGATCAACTATATTAAAAAAATAGAGAGGAAGTTTAATGAACGGGATAGAAAAGAGTAACCGTCGGGTTGAAAGGTAAGCAATACAAATGCTAGTTAGGGATAGAAATATGAAAAAAGGCTTATTAATAGGATGCTTATCCGTAGTTGTCCCAATTGTAATACTTATAATCCTTAGTCCTATTTTTGCAATGATGGATATGTGGGGTCTATTTTCCCATGCAAGTAGTAATGAACTTGAACAAGCAGTGCAACGTTCTTATGAGAACTACGGTCTTAGAGGTCAGTTTGAGTTAGAAAAATATGAAAAAAACTATACAAGCGTTGGAGGATTTGTTATTCATGGAACATACACTGAAAATATAGATGGTAAAACCTATCAGGCTAATTCCCGTTTTGAATACTATACTCGTCCTTCGGAAAACAAAAAGTATAAAAAGACGGATGCAGAAGTAGATTATGAACAAAACAAAAAAATTTATCAGGCTTTTCCAGAATTAGCCTATCTAGGAATTGAGATTAGTCCAGGTACCAGCAAATTTTTAAAAAATTTGGATAGTTCAATAACAGATCCTAAAATGACTGCTTTGAAGTACAAAGGGATTGATTTTCAATTTAATAGTAAATCTGGTAATATCCACCTTTATGATGAAATCTTAGAGGAAAATCAAAGAAATGGACAAGCATTACAAGGGATGTATCCTATGGATGCTCAATTTCTTTTCCAAAAAGATATTTTTATACCAGAGTTTCAATTTCGATACTACACTCCAGAAGACAAGAGGGATCAGTTATATGATGCTTATCTTAAAGACCTTGAATCGCAAATGAAAGAATTTTTTAACAATCAACCCTTACCAAGCGGTCTTTATGCTGTAAAGATTGATAAATATGAAGGGGATAAACTTGTCAATAATAGCGGTGGATATTATGTGAAGATTGAGAATCATCAAGTTGTGGAGTTTATCAAAGATTTACAGTAGGAGTTGCTTTATCAATAACTGACATTTATACAAATAAGAGGAATTAATTACTTGATAAATTTTCGATAAACAAAATCATCTAAATATAAAAGAAAATAAAAGTTCAATCAAATATTGAACTAAGTTAACAAAATTCCCATTAATAAGTTTTTCTCAAGTATATTTATATTCTTGTATTGAGAAGAAGTTGATAGAATAAAGCGTAAGTTACGCTTTTTTAGTTTTATAAAATGAAGAAACATGTTTAAAAAAATTATATTCTATTTTTGCTAAAAATATTTTATAATGATTTGATTTTTGAGGGAGGAAAGAGTAAAATAAAATTAATATAATGACTGGTGAGGATTTTTATTATGAATGGTTTAGTTTTGGGTTTGGATATTGGTATTGCTTCAGTTGGAGTAGGTATTCTAAAAAAAGATACTGGTGAGATTATCCATGCAAATTCTCGGCTTTTTCCAGCTGCAACAGCTGACAATAATGTTGAAAGAAGGGGCTTTAGAGGGGGGAGAAGATTAACTCGTCGAAAAAAACATCGTAGTGTTCGCCTTCATGATTTATTTGAAGACTTTGGTTTGTTAACTGATTTTTCTAAGGTGTCCATTAATCTAAATCCTTACCAACTTCGTGTACAAGGCTTGAATAATCAATTAACTAACGAAGAGTTGTTCATAGCCTTAAAGAATATTGTTAAGAGACGTGGTATTAGCTACTTAGATGATGCTTCTGAGGATGGCGGTACAGTATCATCTGATTACGGTAAGGCAGTTGAAGAGAATAGAAAGTTACTTGCTGAACAAACACCTGGTCAAATCCAACTAGATCGTTTCGAAAAATATGGTCAGGTCAGAGGAGATTTCACTGTTGTAGAAAATAGTGAAAAACTAAGATTAATTAATGTTTTTTCAACATCTGCTTATAGAAAAGAAGCTGAAATAATTCTTAGAAAACAGCAAGAGTTCAATAATAAGATTACTGATGAGTTTATAGAAGATTATTTAACTATCCTTACGGGTAAAAGAAAATACTACCATGGGCCAGGAAATGAAAAATCACGAACTGATTATGGAAGGTATACTACTAAGAAAGATTCTGAAGGTAAGTACATAACATTAGATAATATTTTTGGTGTTTTAATTGGTAAATGTACATTTTATCCTGATGAATATAGAGCTTCAAAAGCTTCCTATACTGCACAAGAGTTTAACCTACTAAATGATTTAAATAATTTAACCGTTCCAACAGAAACCAAGAAACTAAGTGAGGAACAAAAGAAGGTAATTATCGAGTATGCGAAGACAGCTAAAACGTTAGGGGCTTCAACACTATTGAAGTACATCGCTAAATTGATTGGTGCTTCAGTTGATCAGATACATGGATACCGTATTGATCCCTATAAAAAACCTGAGATGCACACCTTTGAAGTCTATCGGAAAATGCAATCTTTAGAAACAATCAGGGTGGAAGAGTTACCAAGAAAGGTTATTGATGAGCTTGCTCATATTCTAACTTTAAATACGGAGAGGGAGGGGATAGAAGAAGCGATTAACGTGAAGCTAAAAGATGTGTTTAGTCAGGATCAAGTACTTGAATTAGTTCAATTTAGAAAAAATAACAGCAGTCTATTTAGTAAGGGATGGCATAATTTTTCTCTAAAACTTATGATGGAGTTGATTCCAGAATTGTATGAGACTTCAGAAGAACAAATGACAATTCTTACTCGACTAGGTAAACAAAGATCTAAAGAGACATCAAAACGAACCAAGTATATTGATGAAAAAGAATTAACAGAAGAAATCTATAACCCTGTCGTAGCAAAATCTGTCAGACAAGCTATAAAGATTATCAATGAAGCAACTAAAAAATATGGTATCTTTGATAATATCGTTATTGAAATGGCACGTGAAAATAATGAAGAAGAAGCAAAGAAAGACTATATCAAGCGTCAAAAAGCAAATCTAGACGAGAAAAATGCTGCCATGGAAAAAGCTGCTTTCCAATACAATGGGAAAAAAGAATTACCGGATAACGTTTTTCATGGACATAAAGAATTAGCAACTAAGATTCGTTTGTGGCATCAACAAGGAGAAAAGTGTCTATACACTGGGAAGAATATTCCAATTTCAGATTTGATTCAAAATCAATACAAGTACGAAATTGATCATATTTTACCTTTATCTCTTTCTTTTGATGATAGTTTATCTAATAAAGTATTGGTTCTTGCTACAGCAAACCAAGAAAAAGGACAACGGACACCTTTCCAGGCTTTAGACAGTATGGATGATGCTTGGTCTTACCATGAATTTAAATCATATGTAAAAGATTCTAAATTATTAGGTAATAAAAAGAAGGAATATCTTTTAACGGAAGAGGACATTAGTAAGATTGAGGTGAAAAAGAAATTTATTGAACGAAATTTAGTAGATACTCGTTATTCTTCTCGCGTTGTTCTTAATGCTCTACAAGATTTTTATAAGGAGCATCAATTCGATACAACTATTTCAGTGGTACGTGGACAATTTACTTCACAACTTAGAAGAAAGTGGGGACTTGAAAAATCTCGTGAGACCTATCACCATCATGCTGTAGATGCTTTGATTATTGCTACATCTAGTCAATTAAGATTATGGAAAAAACATAATAATCCTCTGATCTCCTATAAAGAAGAGCAATTCGTGGATTCAGAAACCGGTGAAATTATTTCATTGAGTGACGATGAATACAAAGAGTTAGTATTTAAAGCTCCATATAATCATTTTGTTGATACATTGAAGTCCAAGAAATTTGAAGATAGCATTCTATTTTCTTATCAAGTAGATTCAAAATATAACCGTAAAATTTCAGATGCAACAATTTACGCAACAAGAAAAGCGAAATTAGATAAAGATAAATCTGAAGAAACTTATGTTCTAGGTAAGATTAAAGATATTTATAGTCAAGTAGGATATGATGCATTCATTAAAATTTACAATAAAGATAAAAGTAGATTCTTAATGTATCACAAAGATCCACAAACATTTGAGAAGGTAATTGAAGAAATTTTAAGAACTTATCCTTCTAAAGAATTGAATGATAAGAATAAAGAAGTTCCTTGCAATCCTTTTGAGAAATATAGACAAGAAAATGGACCAATCAGAAAATATAGCAGAAAAGGTAATGGTCCAGAAATTAAAAGTCTGAAATACTATGATAAAAATATTCCAGAATCATTTATTAACATAACTCCTTCTAATAGTAAAAATAAAGTAATCCTACGCCAATTAAATCCTTGGAGAACAGATGTCTATTTTAATCATCAGACAGAGAAGTATGAGTTACTTGGATTAAAATATGCAGATCTGCAATTTGAAAAGAGGACTGGTAATTATTCTATAACTATTGATAAATATAATGAAATTAAAGAAAAAGAAGGAGTTAGCAAGCAATCAGAATTCAAATTTACATTATACAAAAATGACTTACTTCTGATTAAGGATACCCAAAAAAATGAAGAACAAATATTTAGGTTTTTATCGAGAACAATGCCTAATCAAAAAAATTATGTAGAATTAAAGCCTTATGACAAAGGGAATTTTGAAGGTAAAGAAATAATCAAAGTGTTTGATACTACATCTAATGGTCGCTGTTTAAAAGGATTAGGTAAAAGTAATCTATCCATCTATAAAATTAAAACAGATGTTTTGGGAAATAAACATTTCATTAAAAAAGAGGGTGAAGAACCAAAACTCAAATTTTAAAAAATATTTTTAAAAAAGAGTTGCAAACGCTTTTACAATGTATTATAATATTAACCGTAAGGGACGCCTTACACAGTTACTTAAATCTTGCAGAAGCTACAAAGATAAGGCTTCATGCCGAATTCAACACCCTGTCGTTTATGGCGGGGTGTTTTCGTTTTGTAAAGAGGATAAGAAAATGACTTGGAGAATTGTACATGTTTGTCAGAGTGAAAAAATGCAATTAAAGTTAGATAATCTTTTGATTAAGAAGAAAGGGGAAGATTATGTTATCCCCTTGAGTGATATTTCTATCATTGTCGCGGAAGGAGGAGAAACGGTTGTAACCCTAAGATTGTTAAGTGCCTTAAGTAAGTATAATATTGCTTTAATTGTCTGTGATAACGAGCATTTGCCAACAGGTATTTACCATTCACAAAATGGCCATTTTAGAGCCTATAAAAAGTTACAGGAACAATTGTTGTGGACGCAGGAGCAAAAAGATAAATTATGGCAAATAGTGACCTACTTCAAAATAAATAATCAGCAAGATGTTCTCTCGATGTTTGAGAAAAATATTGATTGTATTCAGCTATTAGCAGATTATAAAGATCATATTGAATTTGGAGATAAAACCAATCGCGAAGGACACGCGGCAAAAGTTTATTTCAATGAATTGTTTGGAAAGAAATTTGTTCGTCTTACCCAACAGGAAACTGATGTTATCAATGCAGGTCTAAATTATGGTTATGCAATTATGAGAGCACAGATGGCGCGTATTATTGCTGGGTATGGGTTAAATCCCTTAATCGGAATTTTTCATAAAAATGAATACAATCAATTTAATTTGGTAGACGACTTAATGGAACCTTTTAGGCAGATTATTGATGTTTGGGTTTATCAAAATTTGCTGGATGAAGAATACTTGAAATATGAGTTTCGTTTAGCTTTAACAGATACGCTGAATGCAAAAATTCGTTATGGAAAAGAAACTTGTTCTGTAACGGTAGCAATGGATAAATATGTCAAGGGTTTTTTAAAATGTATTTCGGATAAGGATACAAGTAAATTCTACTGTCCGATCGTTTCTAGTGTAGAATGGAGCTGAAGAAATGAGGTATGAAGCATTGAGATTATTGTGTTTTTTTGATCTTCCTATGGATACGAATCAAGAAAAAAGAATCTATCGAAATTTTCGGAAAGATCTAATTGCTAATGGTTTTGAGATGTTGCAGTTTTCTGTTTATTATAGAACGTGTCCAAATCGCAGTTTTGCTAGTAAATTCTATAAAAAATTAAGCCAGAGTAATTTACCTAGTGGGAATGTCCGTTTGTTGGCAGTAACTGAAAAACAATTCTCTGAAATGGTTTTGATCATTGGTGGAAAAACAAAACAAGAAGAAGTAGTCAGTGATAATAAGTTGGTAGTTATATGAAAATGAATATCAGTCATCCGTACAAGGATAATATTACATTGAGTTTTGGACAAATTACCCAAGTTGTTGGTCAAGATCAACAATTAAAGTACTATATTTGGCAAATCCTTTTATGGTATTTTGGAGGCAAAAAATATAGTGAGGAAGACTTAGTCCTATTCGAACAAAATGAACCCAAAATCTTAATAGACGATATGGTGGTTTCCCGTTCAGAATTTAGGGTGATTCAACTATCAAATATTAACGATCTAATTGAGCAGATGGAGTATAAAAAAGGAACGGTAGCTTATGATTATATAAAGAAAAAAATTAATACAGTGGAGATGATGGAGCAAATTGAAAATATCAATGATCATCTCGATAGGATTTCATTGCTATTAAATCAGAATTTGAATTTACAAATAGATGAAATAAACTATCATACAGAAGCGAAATATTTTAATACAGATCAACTGATTCAAAAAAATTTTCTGCCCTATTTTGGACAAAACGATAAAAATATATCCTTTGAATTTGTTGACAATAAGACAAAGTTTTTATTATTTCTTTCGATGTTGGAAGTAGTGATTACGGATCGATCTGAAAAGGTATTGCTTGTGCTCCGAAATATGGATGATTATTTATCCTATAAGGAATTCATTGAGTGCTGTGAACACTTAGAGCGATTAACCAATCATAGTAGCATGTTATTCACTATTTCATTTCCTTCAAATGAAGGTTATCTTCATGTAACGAAAGAAGTACTAGAGGAGATTAACATTATTTCAGATTACGTTGAACATTTTTATTCTTTAGAATTTATGTATGAGCGATTTACCAATCAATATCCAATAAATCAAATACCTGATGAGCAAAATTTTTTATCCTCTATAAGAAAAATCGGACCTTATTTATTTAGTTCTGATATTCTCCATATGAGTTTATCAATTGAAGATCAAGTAGCATTGAGGATATTAAACGATTTATATCAGTATGAGATGAAAATAGATTTCCATATTAAGCCAGTCAATCCAATGTTATTAAAGTATTTAGAAGAATAGTATTGACGAGTTAGGTCTAAGACCTTATAATGGTTTTGAGCTACAAAAACCAAAATTGACGAATTTGAGGTTTTTGTACTCTCAAGATTTAAGTAACTGTACAACCTTGGAAAGAAAATACTGCATTGACCAATGGTTTTTGTACTCTCAAGATTTAAGTAACTGTACAACAAACTGGTCGAGTTGTTAACGTCAAGGATGGTTTTTGTACTCTCAAGATTTAAGTAACTGTACAACCCGCTGGACCTATATGATTTTCAATCGTATGTTTTTGTACTCTCAAGATTTAAGTAACTGTACAACAAATTCATCACGGAAATACGGATAATCATCGTTTTTGTACTCTCAAGATTTAAGTAACTGTACAACTTATGACGATAGTGGTATTCGTGCTAAAATGTTTTTGTACTCTCAAGATTTAAGTAACTGTACAACTTCTCTCACGTTGTGGGAAATGGTCGAGTGGTTTTTGTACTCTCAAGATTTAAGTAACTGTACAACTATGTATTATTCTTTTCTTGTAAGGCTTCTGTTTTTGTACTCTCAAGATTTAAGTAACTGTACAACCACGTTGGTTGGTGCTGTAACGGTTTCCGTCGTTTTTGTACTCTCAAGATTTAAGTAACTGTACAACCAATATGGGATAACCTACCACTTGAACCGGTTTTTGTACTCTCAAGATTTAAGTAACTGTACAACTTTACTGCTTCACCCATGGGCGCCAAACAAGTTTTTGTACTCTCAAGATTTAAGTAACTGTACAACGACATCCGCATTTCCAGATATATAGGCTCGTTTTTGTACTCTCAAGATTTAAGTAACTGTACAACCAACCAAGGAAGCTTCGTTCCCTTTTAACAGTTTTTGTACTCTCAAGATTTAAGTAACTGTACAACTGATGACTGTCTTACCTTCAATCATTGATAGTTTTTGTACTCTCAAGATTTAAGTAACTGTACAACTTGCTCACTATTATATCAACCGTGATACTAGTTTTTGTACTCTCAAGATTTAAGTAACTGTACAACCGGTATATCGTGACTTTAAAGAAGATATGTGTTTTTGTACTCTCAAGATTTAAGTAACTGTACAACATAAAGCATCTCCAGTCAATCCAGTCTTTGGTTTTTGTACTCTCAAGATTTAAGTAACTGTACAACAAACCATAAGCAGTATCACCCATTTTCTTTGTTTTTGTACTCTCAAGATTTAAGTAACAGTACATTTTGTTAAGATATTTGGGACTCATTCGAATGAAAAAATTGTTTTTCTTTTAAACTATTATTGACACATGATTGACAAAACTATTGCCCCATCCTACAAAGGAAAATATAGAAAAAAACCACTCAAGAGAGTGGTTTTTAATGTTACAAGACCCAAGTTCGAATGGCATGGGCAACGCCGGATTCATCATTTGTTTTGGTGATGTATTTGGAAATTTTTTTGAGTTCTGGATTTCCGTTTTCCATAACAACCGGATTACCAACGACTTCGAGCATGGTACGGTCATTTTCTTCATCTCCAATCGCCATGGTTTCATCCCTGCTTAGTCCAAGTTTCTCAGCTAGGTGAGTGATAGCAGATCCCTTGTCTACATCCTTTTTAAGGAGTTCTAGGTAAAATGGAGCAGATTTATTGATAGAGTAGCGCTCGTAAAATTCTGCTGGAATCTTTTCAATAGCAGCATCGAGAATCTCTGGTTCGT
>ERZ772987.164-NODE-164-length-13762-cov-3.11666_pt1 | contig 13762 bp, 10 predicted proteins | sample MGYA00511129_ERZ772987 | MGnify/ENA primary metagenome ERZ772987 (study PRJEB29015, sample SAMEA2738058) | human oral metagenome | biome: human oral; feature: human-associated habitat; material: saliva | place: China | collected 2222 ...
ACACTTAGCTTAGTCATCGGTAAATACTATCTTTGTCGGTAGCAAATTTAGTACAACTTGCGGAGATGGCAGAGAAAGAGGTTCGACGAATAGGCAAAACAGACTCCCAAGCTAGCCTCACCATGCTGAGGAGCATCGGATCAGGAGCTATTTTTTCTTGGCTGGTTTTGGTCTCCTCTTCTGGGCAGAAAAGTTTTATTTTTCAGGCAAAACCATCACTACTTTTAGGGCTAAAACTTTTTGAGAATAGGGCAGAAAAAGAAATGGAATTACCCTGCAAGAAAACCGCTCTCGCTCTCCCCTCCCCACTTTCGTTCCATAGACTATGAACACAGTAGCAGTATTTGGCTCCGGACACGTAGTAGAGGCAGATGTAGCTGCATTCCTCTCCGCCTTAGCTCAAAAAGGCGAACAAATACTCCTTGAGGAGACTTTCTTTTCGGAGCTGACACAGCACCCCGGGGCAAGTACCGTCCTAGAGAAAATGGAGAGATTTGCGGGTAAGACCCCGAGGGAAATAGATTACATTATCTGTTTTGGAGGAGATGGTACATTCCTGCGTACTCTACACCGCATTGCCAGCCCTACGACCCCTATTCTCGCGATTAACATTTAGGCTTCCTTACTGACCTCGACATACACGACGCTGCCCAGTACATAGACCGCCTTATCTCAGGCGAATACCTTATAGAGGAGCGTCGATTACTCTCGGTGGAAGTAGAGGGATACCAAGCCTACGCCCTCAACGAGATTGCCATACAAAAAAGAGAAACGGGGTCGATTATCAATGTTGAGACCCATATCAATGAGTATTTCTTAGCAGACTATGCTGCTGATGGACTGATTGTTGCAACGCCCACAGGCTCCACCGCCTATTCGCTTAGCCTGAATGGGCCTCTCGTCTCACCGGATTGTCCTGTACTACTCATTACCCCCATCGCGCCCCACAGCCTAAGTATGCGCCCGATTGTACTACCCGACACCGTGACACTACACCTCAAGGTTTTTTCTCGCAGCAGTACTTTTATGCTTGTAACAGATGGCAACGTGGCTGTATTCCCAACAGGGACCCCTCTAACGATTGCCCGAGCAAAGCACCCTGTACGCCTTATTCGCCTGAGCAATCACACCTTTGCAGAGACCCTAAGGGAGAAGCTCCATTGGGGGCAAAATCTACGATAAGGAAAACAATAACAACACTATTATATGATATGAAACCTCACAAACTACATTCCCTATTCCTAGCAGCTTTTTTTGCTGTCACGAGCTTGCTGCTCTTCTCCTGCAGTGATGGGCATCTAATAAAAGACTCTGCGATGCGCCGGCGTGTACAAGAAGATTTCGATTCTGCACGTGCCCAAAATGGAGGTGATCTCTACGAAGTAATTCTCCGAGACGACCTTACTACAGAAGAGCGCGAAGGTCTGCAATTCCTCTATGCCTACATGCCTTTTTCGGATGTAGCGGACTACTCCGTAGACTTCCACTTGGCCAACGTACGCACGGCTCTCCAAGCGCGCAAAGAGATGCCATGGGGCAAACGCATACCCGATCGTGAGTTCCTTCACTTTGTACTTCCCCCGAGAGTCAACAACGAACCTCTCGATAGTAGTAGAGCGATTTTCTACAACGAGCTACGCGATCGCATAGTGGGGCTTTCGATGCACGATGCCGTACTCGAGATTAACCATTGGTGTAGACAAAAAGTAACTTATGCCCCGAGTGATGGCCGTACACACTCGCCGCTGGAGACTGTCTACAACGCATTAGGGCGTTGCGGTGAGCAATCGACCTTTGCTGTAGCAGCCCTGCGCGCTATGGGGATTCCTGCTAGACAAGTATACACCCCGCGCTGGGCACATACCGACGACAACCATGCTTGGGTAGAGGTATGGGTGGATGGAGAATGGCACTTCTTAGGCGGGTCTGAACCGGCCGCCAACCTAGATATTGCGTGGTTTAATGGAGCAGCCTCTCGTGCGATGTTTGTTCACGCCAAAGTATTTGGCCGCTACGAAGGAAATGAGGAGATCATTTCTACCGAGCGGAACACCACAACCATCAATTGCACAGCGCACTACACTCCTACACACAAGGCTGAAGTAGTGGTAAAAAATGCCGATGGCTCGCCTAGCGAAGGCGCCTTGGTACACTTCTGTGTCTACAACTATGCCGAGTTTTACCCCGTGGCTACCCTTCGTACCAATGGCAGTGGTTATGCCGGGATTTCCACAGGGCACGGAGATCTTTTCGTATGGGCAGAAGACGAAAAACGCCAAGAACAGGCCTTCGATATCCTACCGGCAGATCTATCCAAGCCTGCCATCCTACGCCTTACCCCCGAGGGGAACCTACCCGATAGTTTGGAGTTTAAGCTAACCCCTCCTCACGAAAACGCAATCCCCGTACGGGCAACAGAAGAGGAGATGGCAAGCTGCGACAAACGTATCGCCATGGACGATTCTATCCGTCACGCCTACGAAGCGACTTTCGCTCCCCCTGTATCCGCCAACGAAGCTGCCAAGAAATGGGGACTTACCCCCACTGCCGTAGGCCATCTATTCACCACCGCTCGTGCCAATGCTCGAAACCTCTATAAATTCCTCGATGCACAACCTAGCGAACGTAGAAAGCTCGCCTTCGACTTCTTACACGTACTCAGCGAAAAGGATTGGACAGACATTCCCCTCCCCCTCCTCGAAAAACTCTTTGCGCAAGTACCCACAGGTGCTACACAAGAGGAGCTACTCTATCAATACTCTCCACGCGTTGCCTATGAACCCCTACGTGATTGGCGCACTGTGGCAGAGGAGCAACCCTTTGTAGGTGCCTTGGTAGAGGATGAGTTGTGGCTTGCCAACACACTACAAATACTTGCCGACTGCCAAAGAGATGGGGGCTATCCCTCTCCCCTCTCCCTTGGGTCTCTTCTGAAATACAAACGAGGAGATAAGCGAAGTATGGAGATTGCTCTCGTGCAACTCGCCCGTACCCGAGGCCTTTTCTCTCGATATAATGCGACCCTAAGGGTAGTAGAAATATCTTTTGATAGGGGCAAAACTTGGCAAGCATACCCTCTGGATACTCCGCCGGCAGACCAACCTAAGGGAGAAGTTGCCTTCTTGTCGCAGAGCGACAACGCCAATTCCATTGTACCCAAATACTACAGTCATTTCTCTCTCGCACACATCAAAGGATCCTCTCTCCCCCAAACGCTCTACTTCGACGAAGAGGGGCCTTTAGAGGTCTCTGACCTATTTGCCAACCCCATGCCTCTTGCCATAGGAGGCTATTACCTCATTGCAGGCACGCGTATGGCCTCAGGGGCTGTAAAAGTGCGGATGCAACGATTCCAAATAGAGAGGGACTCCACAACCACGCTGAGCCTAACCCTCCCCCAAGATGCAGATGAACTCTCGGTACTAGGCTCTATCAACGTAGAGCAACCCTACTGCACCCTACAAGGCGAACCGACCAAAGAGGAGAAGACGGCTACCCAAAGTCTAATCAGCACCACAGGGCGCGGATTTTTTGTTCTGGCACTGCTCGAACCGGGTACGGAGCCAACCAACCACGTACTCAAAGACCTTGAGCGAGTAGAAGAGAAGCTCAACATTTGGGGACGCCCCTTCGTCTTCCTCTTCCCTTCGTCGGCAGCCGCAAAGAGCTTCAAGGCTTCGGAGTTTCCCCGCCTACCCAAGGCAAGCCACTATGGAGTAGATCAAGACGGCACTATTCGTCAGATGATTTATAAGGCAACTAATAGAGAACGTGGGAGTTTGCCCCTGGTGGTCATTGCAGATTCGTTTGGTCGAGTTGTGTTTATCCACGAGGGCTATACGATTGGCATTGGAGACCAAATTGTAGCTACACTCCCTAAGCTAGAGTGAATTTGACGAATTCAGAACAAAGAAAACTGTGTGTTGATGTGCAAAGGACTATCAACACACAGTTTCTTTAGTGACAGATAATATGTCGCAATAGCTCCTAGGAGCATACTTCTTCGAGATAGAAATATTTAAAACAACGATAAGCAGAATAATCTCTGAAAAAGATTCACGATCAGGATGGATTCTGCCTTCGTCATCACAAAACTTTGCTGCTTCCATCTTGTCCATGTGGGCTTTGGCACATATTTCACCATTATTATGTCAAAAAATCTCACCCAAGCCATCTTCTACAAAAGGCATTTTAGTAACTTTGTTCTCTGTGATCGTGGAGATTCTGCTTGCAACAACTTGCAGATCAGCACCCAGTCAATTATAGAAAAATTTCAATAGCGCTACCACTGAGTGGTATAGTCTTGAAACATTTGCCCCTGATCATTACAAGGCTATTATCTTAAAAAGAAATTAATATGACTAAGAACGTAGAACTGATTTACAGCCTCATTCAAAAGGATTTGAAAGCACAAGGATGGGACGATTCTGCTATTGCAGAAGCCATAGCAGAATCCCAAAGAGAAAGACGAGCTACAGGCACAGATGATAATACTATTTGTGTAAAAGAAATATCCTATCTAACCCAAAAATCTCTTTTAGAAGTAACAAAGAAAATGAACAGAAAGAACATTGCAGAACAAATTAAGACTACGGAGAGCAAGATAAGAGCTGGTGTCAAAGTTATTATGCCCTATATGTCTCTTATTGCAGTTGTACTATGCCTAATTAATCTGATTTATTTAGCTAAAATTCAATCTGATATTAAAGCTGCAGAGGAAAACATAATCAACTTTGTTGAAGATGTAGAAAGCAACGTAAGCGACGATTTGTTCTTTTGGGGCAACTGATGAATTATGACTCTAGTTAAGCAATCCTTCCTTTCTAAGATTGTAGGCAGAAACACCTATAATGAGCTCAAAGACTATGCAAAAACAATCATAGCGATAGGCACTTGCATCCTAGCTTTTGTTTTTCTTCTATCATTTTTCCTTCACTGGGGAATCATAAGGATTTTGTTGAATCTTGTTACTGGCACTTCCCTTCGTTGCATACATCGCGGCATTAGTATTAGTATTAGATATTGAAGTGGATGTAGAAGAACCCGAAGAGTGTTTCGGGTCAAAGCTTGAAAACAAGCCGAAGACAACAGCCTACAAACTAACCATTGTTTGGGGTGTTGTGTTGATAGCATTAGGTATTTGTGCTATCCATTTCAGCAATAAATACAGAAAACACTATGCTTTTGAGTGTGCCACCTTCTTTGTAGATCATCAAGCTGGAATATACCACATACATTGGGATGATGATTGTAAAGCAGCATCTGAAAATGGGCACATCGAGAAAATGCGAGGTTACCAGATTGACAAATCTTACTCCCTATGCGAATTGTGTAGAGAATGGGCAGAAGATGCTGAAGATAATTCTAATATATATTTCAGAAGATAGCTAGAGTAGACGCTCCGTAAGCCGAGTGCAACCTTACCACAAGCGAATCCCCCTTTTCTTCTAGAGGAAAGGGGGATTTTATTCCGGTACTATACCACCAGGGCCCAGGGTTACTTTGCGCTTGGGGTCGTGCAAGAGAAAGGTAATGCCACGCCCCTCGGCTCCACACATGGTTTGCAACAAAAGGTCGTAGGAGATAAGGCTCAAATCCACAACAACGGCACTCCCCGAGGGGATAGCATCTAGGGCATCAGGCTGCCTGAGATCCACCGCGATGGGTCGGTTTGTAAGAGGGAGCGTCTTCTTTTGGCTACGCTTATCCAGCGACTTCTTCAGGCGAATAGCCCCGTGCATCAGCCGTCGGAGCCATGCCTGCCCCGTATGATACTTATCGTAAAATAGCTCCATAGCGCCGTAAAAGGCATCCAAATAACGCCCCTCACCTTGGGCTGCACTCTCGCTCTCGCCCTTGTAGTGGAGCATAGGGATAGGCAGATAATAATTGCGATACCCGGCCTGTAAGATACTATACGATAGGTCTATATCCTCGCCATACATAAAGTACCGTTCGTCAAGGTATCCCACCTTGCGAAGAGCTTCACTACGTGCAAAAAAGAATGCTCCCGATAGGATGGGAGCCTCCTGCACCTCCACTTTAGAGAGATGACCTAGGTAGTATCGATTAAAAACGGCACTTTTCGGGAATAGCCGCCCCAGCTGCGCAATCTTACAAAACGCCACAAAAGGGGTGACGAGCCCTCGCTTACTCTCGGCAAGGAACTCACCCTGAGCATTCATCATGCGCACGCCCAGAGCTCCAGCCTCGGGGTGCTGCTGCATAAAGCGGAGGCACGCCTCCAATGTTGATTCACCTACAAGTGTATCGGGATTGAGCAACAAAGAGTACTCGGCATCAACCTGCCTGAGGGCTTGATTATTAGCCCGTGCAAAGCCCACATTCTCGCTATTGGCGATGAAGTGAACGCTCGGATATTGCGGAGAGAGCATCTCCAGAGAGCCATCTCCCGAGGCATTGTCTACGACCCATACCTCAGCATCGATATTGCGTGTGGCTTGTAAAACAGAGTCGAGGCACTGAGCTACAAAATGCGGCACCTTGTAATTGACAATTACAATGGCTAACTGCTTCATTACAAGCTCCTATTGGCGATTCTTTACTCAGCCGTTACGAGGTAGTATTGCTTCTTACCGCGCTGTACCAATAGGTAGCGACCGGCAATTAAATCACTGGCACTAACCGTAGCTTCTGTATCTGTAAGCTTCGCCTTATTCAGGCTCACGCCTCCCGATTTGATGAGCTTGCGAAGTTCTCCCTTTGAAGGGAAAATAGCAGCTCCCTCGGTAAAGAGATCGACCGCTTTGGGCTGAGTAGCCAGTGTATCGCGAGCAATAGAGAAGTGAGGTACCCCCTCCATCACAGAGAGAAGCATCTCCTCATCCAACGAGCGGAGAGCATCTGCCGTACCATTACCAAAGAGAATCTCGCTGGCAGATACTGCAGCTTCGTAATCTTCGCGACTGTGTACGAGTACCGTAAGCTCCTCGGCAAGACGTCGTTGCAAGGGGCGGAGATGTGCAGCCGCAGCCTGCTGTGCTACAAGATCTTCGATCTCTTCTTTTCCCAAGAAAGTAAAAATCTTAATGTAACGGGCAGCATCTTCGTCAGTCACATTCAACCAGAATTGGTAGAAAGCGTAAGGCGAAGTGTAGCGACGATCGAGCCAGACATTCCCCTTCTCGGTCTTGCCAAACTTTCCTCCATCTGCCTTGGTGATGAGGGGACATGTGAGAGCGAAAGCCTCGCCCCCCTCTATACGGCGAATTAGCTCCGTACCTGTAGTGATATTCCCCCACTGATCGGATCCTCCCATCTGTAGGCGGCAATTCTCATGGCGGTAGAGGTATAGATAGTCGTAGCCCTGGAGCAACTGATACGAAAACTCTGTAAACGAAAGCCCCGAGCCTGCCGTCCCTTCGAGACGCTTCTTTACGGAGTCTTTGGCCATCATGTAGTTAACGGTGATGTGCTTACCCACCTCGCGGATAAAGTCCAGGAAGCGCCATTCGCTCATCCAGTCGTAGTTATTGACCAACTTTGCGGCGTTGGGTTGCTCGCTGCCGAAGTCGAGGAATTTAGCAAGTTGCTTACCAATCGCCTCTTGATTGTGACGCAAGGTCTCTAGAGATAAAAGGTTGCGCTCGGCACTTTTCATCGAGGGGTCTCCAATCATCCCCGTGGCTCCACCTAAGAGAGCTATGGGGCGGTGCCCAAACCTCTGAAAGTGACGAAGCATCATCACTCCCACAAGGTGCCCAATGTGTAGTGAGTCTGCAGTTGGGTCAATCCCCACGTATGCCGTAGAGAGCTCTTTAGAGAGTTGCTCCTCTGTCCCAGGCATGATATTGTGGAGCATCCCGCGCCACCTAAGTTCTTCTACAAAGTCGTTCATCGTCTATCAGGTTACTAAATACCGACTGCAAAGGTACGACTTCTCAGGCGACTCTCAACTGCTCCTCTCCCAATGTTAGGTGTACAATCTTCATCACACGGCGAGCTACAGTCTGGTAAAAGAGAGCTACATACCAAGGCATTTTCTTGAGGTGGATATTGTAGAAGTATTCCTGCTCAAAGCGGAGTTTTATGCCCCAATTGAGCAAATCTCGCCCCGACTTGATACCCCATTTGAACTGCGCCTCGTACCCTTTCATATCACTATGCTGCTCGGTATGACGTGCCATACGGGGAGACATGGCCTCAAAAATAAATTCCGACCGAGGGCAACGCTCTGCCAAGGTAGCTAGGAGAGAGTGCACCTCTTCCTCTGTAAAATACATCAAAAGTCCCTCAGCAATAAAGAGTTTTGGGGCATCTTTGGGGAGGAGATCGAGCCAAGAGGGGTCGAGTATTGAGGCGGCTACAAAATGGAATCGCTCACTCTCTTCAAAGAAGTTTCTGCGCAAGTCTATACCCTCGGGCAGATCCAAATCAAACCAAGTAACCTTGCCATTATCCAAGCGGTGAAAGCGAGTATCCAATCCACAACCGAGGTTAACCACGAATCCATTGGGGTGCTTTTCTAGGAATTGCAGGGTGAGGCGATCCAGAATATCCGTACGCACAGCCACTCCCATTTGCGAGAGAATTGAGACCTCTCGCCTACCCTCAAAAAAGGGTTCAATACGATCTAATATCTCCACCGACTTAGGATCTCGAATAATCCCATGGGGTCGCTTGGTTTCGTTGTAGCGAGCACGAAGCGGTATAAGCATCGTCTCGGGCACCTTGGTTAGGTTGTTTTGTATCGCACTATTCATATACTTTATTTGTATCTCGTTCGGTCTGAGCTTAACCTCTTGCTCACCGGCCGGCAAGAGGCTACCCAGTATCTTTTTAGTTATAGGGCTAGAAATCAGGCATTCTGAGCAGCTACCATACGCGCGAACTCCCCTCCCTGTGCCAGGAGTTCCTCCGGAGCCCCCATCTCTACTACCTGCCCCTCCTTCACTACCACTATCTTATGAGCATGAGCCACCGTGCGCATACGATGGGCAATAATCAGCACTGTTTTATCTTTGATGAGGGCAGAGATCGCCGTCTGTATCTTCGATTCGTTCTCTACGTCGAGACTGGCGGTTGCCTCGTCCAGCAGTACGATGGGAGCATCTTTTAGCAAAGCACGTGCAATAGAGATGCGCTGACGCTCTCCACCCGAGAGGGTCTCGCCATTTTCTCCGATCTGCGTATCGTAGCCTTGGGGCATACGCTGTATAAACTCTTCGCACTGCGCCAATCGCGCCACGCGGCGTACCTCTTCGTCGGAGGCATCTTTACGCCCGACGCGGATATTATCGGCAATAGAGGCATTGAATAGTAGCACATCTTGGAACACCACAGAGTAGTATTGCAACAGAGTCTCAGGGTCTATTTTGCTAATGTCTTCTCCGCCTAGGGTAATGCACCCTTGGTCTACATCCCAAAAACGAGCAGCCAACTTGGCCGTGGTGCTCTTACCGCCACCCGAGGGGCCAACAAGAGCCGTAACCTCGCCTTGGCGAGCTACAAAAGAGACGCCCCGAAGCACCTGTTTGCCGGTTTCGTAGGAAAATTCGACCCCATCAAAGGCTATATCAAAGCCCTTAGGATGGCACTCTTGCATTCCCGTCTGAATAGGCATTTGATCCATTTCGCGGAAACGATTGATACGCACGTTCAGATAGAGAAGGACGACAAAGTTATTCATCACCTCCATAATGGGGCTGTAGATAGAGGCAGAAATAATCAAAAAGATAAGATAGGTAAGCATGGGAATTGTACCATCTGCCAGTAGATAAGCCCCGACCAAAATAACAGATGCAATTCCCAACTTGAGTAGAATATAAGATAGGTTGAGGACACTCCCACCAAAAGCCTCGCCTCGCAACAATTGACGTTCGTAAGTTGTAATGGTCTTGTCGAAGGTCTTGAGGTACTCCTCTTCGCCGTTATACGCCTTAATCTCCTGGATACTCTCCAACCCTTCTTGTATTTGCTGCGCTATCGTGAGGGTCGTACGATGCACTCCTTTGAAATCACGCGCCATCGCCCGCTTAGCGAGAACGAGAACAAGTAAAGCTATAGGCACAACCCAAAAGAGGGCCAAAGAGAGTTGCCAATTGTAGAAAAACATCCCGATAGCAATGAGGAGGATGCTACCCAGAGCAGCAAAAAGCTGAGGTACGGCATGAGAGAAGACATGTTCTATCTCGGTACAATCTGCCATGATGGTAGAGGTAAGATCCGAAAGATTACGCTCTCCAAAGAAAGCCAAAGGCAACTTGCGAAGTTTCTCGGCCAGGGCTATACGACGCTCGGCACTCTCGGTATAAATCTTTGTATAGGTAGAGGCATACTGCCTAAAAGCAATAACAAAGATTACAAGGAAGCAAAGCAGACCTATGAGGATATAGTAGCCCAAGCCATAGGTGGGAGTAGAGCCGGGGTGTATTAGCGGATCAAGGTAATCCGTAAGGTAGAGAAAGAGATAAATGGCGGGGAGCATGAGGGCAAGATTGAGCAAAAGCGACCACACCACAGCCTTAACAAAGGAGATAGCTCCATCACGAGAGAGGGCAAAACGATTTTGTATGAAGTGAATCATAATGACTTAGAGGATTAGAAGGTTAGATTGTCCAGTTGATAGAGCGGTTATATTCTTCCCACATCGAGCGATACAGCCCCTCCTGTTCTACAAGAGCCTGGTGTGTACCCTGCTGCACAAGGAGCCCTTGATCAATTACCAAAATAGCATCGGCATCCACCACATTGGTCAAGCGATGGGCTATGAGAAGCACAGTTTTCCCTCTTGTTAGTTCAGCCAAGGCACGACGGATCAATTGCTCATTTTCGGGATCGGCAAAAGCGGTAGCTTCATCCAAAACAATAATAGGAGCATCCTTGAGGAGGGCACGAGCGAGAATAATACGTTGCTGCTCTCCCCCGGAGAGATAGGTCCCCTCTGCACCAATCTGGGTATCCAACCCTAGAGGTAATCGGTCTATAATCTCCCTACACTGGGCAAGATCGAGGGCCCGCCGAATCTGCTCTTCAGTAGCATTAGGGGTACCATAGATTACATTGTGGCGCAATGAAGTGTGAAAGAGTTTACTATTTTGGAAAACAAAAGAGACGGCATCCATAAGATCGTGGGTGGGAACTTCGCGTACATCAACACCCCCAATAGAGATACTCCCCTGCGCCACATCATAGAAGCGAGGGATTAGGCGCGCAATCGTACTCTTTCCCCCTCCTGAGGGTCCCACCAAAGCATACGTTTTACCCGTAGGTAAGGTGAAGGAGAGGTCCTGCACGGCAGGGGTCTCGGCTCCAGGATAAGAAAATGTAACCCCCGTGAAAGCAATATCGTAGGAAGTAAGAGATTTTGGATTCGCAGGTTCGGGGAGGGGAGTCTCTTCCGTAAGAGCCTCCATACGCTTGATTGCTTCACCGGCTAAAAACATCCCCTGCTGTAGGTACATAATCTTCATGATATTACCAGAAATAACGGGGGTAATAAGGAGGAATAGTATCATGTCGGCTATCACACCCCCATAGTTGCCTGTATTGTGGATCAAAATTATTGCCATCGGGATTAAGAAGAAGGCAATACCATTGATAACTGCAGTATAAAACGACATGGGGTATCGCCAACGAAGGGTACACTTAATCACAAGATCACGATAGCAAATAATACTATCGTAGAAACGTTTGAAGGAAAAAACGGTCTGCTGAAAGACCTTGACAACGGGTACCCCTCGCACATACTCCACCGCTTCAGTACTCATACGCTCCTGAGCATCAAGATACTCCCGTTGGAAATTCTGTTGCCTTGGATTCATCATGACGGCCAATGTGGCAAATGCCATCAAAATAGGGATCATGCATACCAACCCTAGGTGCCAATCCACAACGAAGAGCAAAACAAGTACCCCGATGGGTGATAGGATACTCCCCACCAAGTCAGGCAAAAGATGGGCAATAAAGGTGTGCGTTTGAGACGAATCTTCGTCAATAATCTTACGTATACGCCCTGTTGTATGCGTATCGAAGTAGCCCAAAGGCATCCGCATCAAGCGTGCCACAGCAGAGCGTCGCATGGAACACTCCACCCGGAATGCCGTAACATGGGAGAAGATGAGCGATAGGAAGTAAAGCAAAACGGCCAGGGCTGCAGTCCCAAAAGCCCACCAAGCAAGAGAAAAAACGCTATCCGCCGCCACTTCCTCGGGCAATACGAGCAACTGGCGTATGATAAGCCAAACGAAGATAAAGGGAAGGAGAGAGACAAGCCCCGTCAGCCCAGACAGCACCAAACTGATGGGAAGGAAGGGTTTACGGCTGCCCATATAGGAGCCAAATTGCTGTAAAACATTCATCTGTTTATGGTTATAATAGGATTTACTTGCATATCAATTCGCAAGCAAAGGTAGAGCAGATGAACAGTGTTCACAATCCCCACTATTGGGGATTTTTTACTACAAACTCCCTACTTAAAAGTATTTCATGGCACAATATTCCTCCTCGGTCTCCTCGTAAGAGAGAGGAAAAAAGGCAATTAGTAGCCCTATTTCCTATGAAGGGAAACAATGGGGAGAATGAAACGGACAAACGAAATCGGGGCTGCAGGCGAACCCACAACCCCGACTTCACTTAGGGAGGAAAGAGTGGCAAGAGGTGCTTCCCAACGGGGAGTTCTGCCCTCACCCTCTTTCCGTTGTCAATAGAATCTTACTTCGTAACGAGTAGGACTACCGTTGTCTCACCGCTCTTCACGAGGTACTTACCGGCTACCACACCGGCGAGGTCGAGACGAGCTACGCCTGCCTCATTAGCCACGGTGCGAAGTACTTCTACGCCATCGAGCGAGAGAACCTGTACCATAGCCCCAGGCTCTACACCCGAGAGGGTAGTAGCTTCTGCCGCAGGATTCGGGAAGAGGAGTACATCTGTAGTCGCAACCTCTTCGATAGCATTGTCTCTCGTAAAGGTAGCTGCTACCGTGGTGGCTGCCTGCACCACGAACTTCTTCGTGGCCGTGATATCCACACCGTTGGCAGTGAGTTTTGCCAATTTGTAGCCACCATCTGGTTTTACTGTTACCGTAACCGTTGTACCATACGCTACCGAACCATTCTGTGAGAGTGTGACCTTACCATTCTTCATATTTGGGTCAATCGTGATTTGGTAAGCAGGAGCAGCACCCTTCTTGATCTCGCACGTAGTATCCGCAAGAGACTTTCCGTCAAGGCTGATAGTACCCCCATCCACAACAGCACCAAGGGGAGAGTAGATATAGGCATTCTCAAGCCCCAACGTATTAAAGCCCTGAATCAACAGATAGCCGGGCTTAATATTAGTAAGCGTAGCATTAAGAAAATCCAATGATATCTCTTTATTCTGCATGCCTGTATAGATACAGGGACCATTACTTTGTATCTTGAGATTAATATCACTAATAATTAGCTGATCATCTTCTTTTTCGGATTGATCCCAAATACCGGAATACTCAGCTCCTGTACCGGGATATAACGCAAGAGAGGGATTATCACTTTCCCCTACAAAAACAGGGCTTTCTGCGTCTCTCGTTAGGAAACAATCCGCAGCTTCGGTAGTAATCTTATTTGCTCCTATACACACTACTCTGAGGTAGGTAGAGGGGTGATTAGACAAAATCCCAATATTTTCCCCAGCGAAAGCAATGGTAGCATCCTTGAGGGTCAAGGTGTGCAGCTTGGCATTATATTCAACTTCCCCGGAACTAACAAAGGAGGAATTCTCAGATTTCAAAACATTCTTATACTTGCGTAACCTGTTACCT
>ERZ772987.167-NODE-167-length-13710-cov-3.60579_pt1 | contig 13710 bp, 26 predicted proteins | sample MGYA00511129_ERZ772987 | MGnify/ENA primary metagenome ERZ772987 (study PRJEB29015, sample SAMEA2738058) | human oral metagenome | biome: human oral; feature: human-associated habitat; material: saliva | place: China | collected 2222 ...
CGCCAACTGAGGAAACACCAATGTCCACCACCGAAACCCAGAGGCCCACCCGCCCACAACCCTACCTCGACGAAGCCATCCAGGAAATGTACAACATCATTGATGACTTAGCCCTCTACGCAAAAGACCGTGATAGCACCACGGTGCATATCACGGTCAAAGAGGCAATTGCCATCGTAGAGTCGGCGCTCGCACGACGCCGATTCCAACTCACCCTCCGCGCGAAAGCTAGAGGCCGATCGCCTTACGAGCAGCAGCCCAGGCAAGAGCCCTAGCGTTCTCGGGAACCTGCAGCCAGTCCCATGCACGGCGGTAGAACGCCTGCGCTTCGGGGTCTGTGGAGCGGATAGACACTGCATCGACTAAAACAGTGAATTCCATATATGCGTCGTACAAGCTGAAGCTACCGCTCAGCTCATCGGAGAAAGCGGCCTCCACACGGCACATAACCTCGTGGATGTACGCACGGAAAGAACTGCTCAGTCCCTTGTCCTCTGCAACGTAATCCGCGACCTCGCGAATCTTGGAAGCCATCGCCTCACGCTGGGAGTTGAGCCAATCAAGCACCCCAGGTTCAGTGGAGCTAGCGAATGCATCAAAGGTACCCGCCAAAGCAGACAGCATGTCCAGCTCGTAGCTCTCTAACTGGAAGGAATAGTCCCACCCGTGGGGGTACTGGAAAATCGCTTGAGCCCACCGGGCGTAATACTTCGAGGCCCACGACAAATTATGTTTGGGGCGCTCAACTTCCGCGACCTTCACAAGACGCTGGATATCACGCAGCAGAAGCGCCGCATGCAAAGCCTGCGAGATTTCCTCCTCAGTATCCAAAGGGCGTGCATAACGTGCAGTAGCAGAGGGCTGCGACCAGCTCTCAAACACGTGAAGCAGCTCACGAGCAGGGTTAGCAAGCATTAGAGGACTCCTCACATATCGACTATCAGGTTCATCAACCCACCATACATGAGAAAGCGCTTAGAAACATGGAACTCCACGCACCCCGTGGAACCTACACCACCAACTAAGGAAGCACCAATGAACGAGAAACACCTAACCCCCGCCGAAGAGCTCGCAAAGGCACTCGGCGTGAAAGAGCAGACTCTGGCCGACTGGCGCAACGCCCCCACCGTCCCGCCGCGTCTCTGGACAACCCAGGACCTCGCCGACTTCACCCAGCGCAGCGTCTCCTCCATCGAACAGGAACGCTCCGCAGCAAACGACGGACGCACCCACCACCCGCCGTACATTCGCATCGGCAACTCCGTCCGCTACGACCCCGCCACCGTCTACGCCTACTACCAGGCAGCCCAGACCACCCCCGGCGCACCCACCACCTGAACGAGCTCACCTGGGAAGACACCTCCCCCACCGCAGCCCACCAGGCACACAACAACGAGAAAGAAAAAAGATGGAACACCTCATCCTCATCGTCAGCATCCTCGCCTTCATCATCTCCGCCGCCGCAGCCATCTCATCCTGGCGAGACTCACAGGACGCACGGAAGAGCGCACAGGCAGCTAAGCGCGCGGAGGAAGCGGCAGAAATGTGGGAGTGGCATCGCCGCTAACCTGCAGCACCAGGTTATCCGGGATCGGGGCACCATGAACCCCCAACACCAAAAAACGCACCTGAGCCCCCGGGCCAAGCGTCAGAGGCAGCCGCTCACTCAAGCCCTCCCGTACGAACTCCGAAGCGTTCACCAGCGACTCAATCCGCACCTGCTCCTCCGAAGCGTTCACCACGGATACCTGGTTCCTGGCAGCCCACATGCACGTCAACGACGGGCGGCGTAACGACTTCGCTAGATCACCAAGGTGCGCGGTCTGTTCCCGCAGCTGTTCCAGTTGCTCCCTGGCTGTACGGGCGTGCTCCTGGGCAGCCACCGCATGACGGTTTGCTGTCTCAGCGGCAGCAGTGGCAGCATCACGTGCTCTCTTAGAGCGGTTAGCTGACCACCACGAGAACACGGCGAACAGGAGCGACGCAGCCGCCAACCCGGACGAGACTAAAAACTCAATACTCATGCACCCATCATGCCACCACCACCGGCAAGAAAGGAAAGGATTACACAATGACCGTTAAGACTAAGCGCGACCGCTCCGCCGGAAGGGCACACCGCCACACCGCACTCCAGACAATCATCGACAACCACGAAACCCTCACCACCGACCTTGCAGACCTCGAAGGAACCGTCACCCAGCACATGAAGGACATGCGCGGGAACATCGGCTACAGCATGCAGTGCATCGTCGAAACCGAACGCAAGGTAGCAGAGATTGAACCAGTGCTCGCGATCCTCCAGGAGTTCGCCAAGCAACAGGTACCCATTAACGCCAAGAACGTCACCATCAACAAGTTGACGCACAGCGTGCAGAAGAACCACCAAGAAGCAATCGCTCAGCTCATCGTCTACACGAACAAGGTGAACGGCCGCACTGACGCCCATCAGCAGGAAATCAAGCTCCTGCGCGAAGAGCTCAGCGAAACCAATAAGCGGCTCATCCAGCTCGCATGGGTCAACACCGTCATCTGGTTCTTCGCAGCACTCACCATCTTCGCTCTCCTCATCGTGTAAGGAAACACCAATGGACCGCACTATTCGAAACACCAAGCTCGTCATCTGGGCGCTTGTCCTCGCCGCCGTCACCATCGCCGGTATCGCGAGCGCCCAGGAAGATATCGGGATCCGCGGCGGCCTGCTTGTCGCATCGTTGGTCCCTGCGGCACCGGCAATTCTGCTGGGTTCTTGGGTGAACGATATGAAGGCAGGTGGTCTCGGTGAGCGTTAGGGGTAAGTTGCCGTCCCCTGCTGATTGGGGGGGCTGAGCGTTTGTACACGCAGGCTGAGGCGGCTGAGGTCTTGGGTATTAGCCAGGGGACGCTGACCCCGCCGCGTATGCGGGTCTCCACGATTGACTGGAACCGCCCCTACGAAGGAAAGGAATCGTCATGACCACGTGTACTGGCTGCGGGGCGCCTATCGAGGAGCGTACTCGTGGATGCAGGATTTGCTCGAACAGGCACAATGCGTGGCGGCGTGCCGGCGATAAGCGGGCGTTGCGTCCGCCGGATCCGGAAACCTGCAGGATGTGCGGAGGGCCATGGCTGACGAGGAATCACGGGTGCCACAGTTGCGGACACCGTCACGACTACTGGATCAGGATGGGGGATCCTCGAGGCATCCCCGGCCCGCGGAAAATCTGCAGCGGATGCGGCGGCGACATCAACGCGTACACCGACGGGTGCAAGATTTGCGCTCGACGGAAACGTAAACGAGAGCTCCGCGCAGCCGAGGCACAGGAAACCCCCACCGCCAAACAGCCCCCTGCAGAGCTCATCTACCGCCCAGCATCCACCATCGACCCAGTCCCCGAGGACACTCTCGACAGCCCACGAGACATCGAGAACCTCCACAACCTCCAATCCTGGTTGAGCGCTCGCCGCGCTCGCCTCACCAAGAAACACTAACCACCCTTTAGGAGTCACCATGCGGCACATCATGCACACCGTCGAGCATGCCGCTCTTGTCCAGGCCGCCGCCTACGGCAAACACCGCGCCGGCGCCCTCTGCGGCAAGACAGTCGACATTGACCTGTCAGGATACTTCATCACCTACGACCGCACCCCGCAGCGCACCCCTGCAAAATTGCCCGGCGTATGCGCCCCCTGCGACCTCTGCCGAATGGAGCTACACAATGCTTGACGTCGACATCCTCGGCCCCCTTGCAGAAGCCACCTGGCTCGACCACGAGAAGAACTGTCGAATGAGCGAAACCCACCGCCGAGCCCTCTACTGGCTCGTCCTCCATTCAGACACCAACGGGCACAGCGACCTTTCCCCCGCCAGCCTCGCCCAACACCTGGGCATCTCCCAGCCCACCGCCAACAAACTCTGCAAAGAGCTGCGCAACGCCGGGTTGGTCACTTTCCTCAAAATCGTCCCCTCCGCATCCGCGTGGCGGTGCGAACTCAACATCGAACGAATCGGAGCGCTGACATGAGCTACGGGCACCTCATAGCCGCGTGGAAAGTCACCGGACTCACCCCGCGTGAAAAGGTGGTGCTGCTGGCGCTCGCTGATTGCATGAACGCCACAACGGGTATGTGTTTCCCGTCAGCGCGGCGACTCGGCGAAATGACGGGCCTTCAGCCTCGGCGAGTTTGGGACGTGCTGTGGCTCCTCGAGGAGAAAGGATTGATCACACGGATTAATCGGGAATTGGATAGCGGCGGGCAAGGATCAAATCGGTACCTGCTTCACCTGTTGGAGCCTGTCCCGCCGCCGACTTCACTCCCCATCACGGAGCCGGCACAGCCCTATGAAGAAAACGACATACCCCCTATGTCGAAAACGACACACCCCTATGTCGAAAACGACACAGGGTCTATGTCAAAAACAGCACACCCCCTATGTCGAAAACGACACACCCCCTATGTCGAAAACGACACACTAACAATAGAAGAGAACTATAGAAGAGAACTAAAGGAAGATAACACTCTTGATCAGCTCTTCGAGCTGACCGAGACAGAGCCCCCTGCCCCGCCTGCAAAACCCAAAAAGCGGCCGCTCGGCGAATACACCGAAGCCTTCGAAGACTTCTGGAAAATCTACCCCTCCAGCCGAGGGAAAGCCGCAGCGTTCAAAGCCTGGGGAAAAGCGAAGAAGCGCGGAGCCACGGAAGAGCAACTCAAGACAGCCGCCGCAGCCTATGGCGCATACGTCAGCCGCCTTGGCCGCGCGGAGGAGCACATCAAGCACGCCTCCTCCTGGCTCAATCAAGACGACTGGCTCGACGAACCCGACTCCTACCAGGCCAAGCCAGCCGCCGGCAGCTTCGCCCGCAGAGCACAAGGCACCGTCAACGCCCTCAACCCAAACACCCCGCCGGCTACCCAGATACCCACCGCCAACTACTACGCCCTCACCTAGGAGCACCCCATGACACTCGACGAATTCCGACAATTCTGGCTACTGCTCATCGCCACGGATACCCGCATTGAGTCCCTCGACCCCATGCAGGAAGCCGCCGCAGGCATCTTCGTCGGAGAAATCCCCGCAGAACGCAGCACCGACCTCATCAAAGAGCTCTACGCCGAACGCCTCTACGGGGCACCCCAAATCCCCGACATCGCCAAAGCCTGGGAACGCCTCAAGGAAAAGGACGAAGCGCTCGCCCACAAGAAGCGCACCCTAACCCGCCTCATGGCACTCATCAACGAAGAGAAGGAAGACGTCTACTCGGAGACCGACTGGGTCAACATCACCGCCCTCATCAACCGCTACAACCGAGTCCTCGGAAGCCTCGACCCCCAACACCGAGGAACAGCCCAACCCCTACCCCCATACCCCCGCCCGCAGCTGAAGGCACTCACCAACGCCAACGCCGCAAACGTCCACGCAATCGCAAACACCATCGGAAAGGATCTCACCCATGTCTAACGAACTGACCATCGTCGGCAACGTCGGCGAAACCATCGAACTGCACAACCTGCCCGGCGGCGGCACCGTCTGCAACTTCTCCGTCGCAGACAACCGCGTCCGCAAACTCGAAGACGGCTCCTACAAAACCATCAACACCACCTGGCGTCGCGTCGCCGTCTACAAGAACGCCGAAACCATCTCCGAAGCCCTCACCAAGGGAGCACGAGTCATCATCCGAGGAATCGAAGAAATGCGAACCTACACCCGCACCGACGGCACCGAAGGCAACCAGCTCCGCTTCATCGCCACCGTCGTCGGCATCGTACCCACCAACCCCAAACCCATCGGCTCCACCGGCCGCCCGGCACCGCGCCCCGCAGTACCCACCCAGTACCCGCCCCACGGATACCAGGCACAGCCCACCAACGGATACCAGCAGCACCCCGCCCCGCAGGCACCGGCGGCACAGCCGGCGGCCCCGCGCTCGCCGCAGGGATACCAGCAAGCACCGGCATACCCCACCCCGTTCTAACCACCCAGCACTTTAGGAGTCACCATGACCACCAACAGCCAGCCCACCAGCTACAACGACCTCAAGCGCCTCGCAGGAGAAGCCCTCGCCCAGGCCGTCACCGAAGCCAAGAACAGCCCCACCCTCAACCAGCGGCTCACCACCCTCGAAACCGCCTACGACACCTCAACCGAAGCCACCGCAGGCCGACTCAAGGAACACACCGAACAGCTCAAGGACCACGCCGAGGCTCTCAAGGAAACCAACCGCCGCGCCAACTGGCAAGACCAACGCATCGCCGACCTCAGCGACAAGCTACGCAACACCCAGATCTGGCTCACCCTCTCATTCGCCCTAATCATCATCCTCGCCACTGTCATCAGCAGCTTCTTCCACTAAGGACAACCCAATGACCGAAAACCCAGCAGAGCCGCTCATCTTCTTCATCGAAGGAACCCCAATACCCCAAGGCTCCAAAACCGCAATCAGACACGGTCGCCGCGCCAGACTCATCGAAGCCAACAAAAGACTCAAACCCTGGCGCAACACCCTACAAACCGCGCTCGCCGCCCAAGCAGCAGGCCGCCGCATCGAAGGCCCCTTCACCATCTACCTCGACTTCAGATTCACCCCACCTCAACGACCCCGATACCGAAACGCCAACGGCGAAGGCATCCACGCCGTCAAACCCGACGTCGACAAACTCACACGAGCCGTACTCGACTCCCTCACCAACGCCGACATCATCGACGACGACGCGCGATGCACCCACCTCATCGCCACCAAAAACTACACCACCAAGGGCCACCCCACCCCCGGCGTGTACATCATCATCGTGCCCACCACCGACTAAGGAGAAACACCATGAACACCACCACCAGCCAACTCACCGCCGGCACCACCACCCACAACGGCTACACCATCCGCTACACCGTCCAACACGACGCACACCACAACCCCACCCGCGTCTGGTGGTGCATCCTCGACATCGCCCGCGCCGCCGGCTACCGAGGCAACTCCCTCCAATCCCAAATCCCCGACAACAACCGAATCGAATACGCCTCCAACGGCAAAAACAAACTCCTCTACGCCCCCACCAACGCGCTCGCCCGCCGCATCAAGTACGCACGCCTCAAGCACAACAAAACCGAACGCCTCAACACCGCCGCCTGGATCAAGCAACACGAACACGAACTCCTCGCCGGCCCCGTACCCACCACCTACCAGCCACGCCCCGCAGGCACCGCAGGCGGTCATGCGCTCGCCGCAGCGCCCGCGCTCGCCACTTCTGCAAACACCGTCCCCGGCATCGACGACCTCCTCACCCCCACCCGAAAGGACATCAACACCAACCTCGCAGACCAAGCCCGCTACGTCACCTCACACGTACACACCCTCTGCGAAGGCATCATCGCAAACCCCGCAGCCGACGAAAACACCGTCAAACACGCACTCGACCTCGAACGCCTCGCACGATACCTCGAATGGAAAACCGAAAACCTCACCAAGGAAGGAACCGAACAATGCTAGAACGCCTCGCCATCTACACCAACACCGCACCCGACCACCCCATCATGTGCGCCACCATCGACTACGACCCCAACACCCCAGGAGACCGCCGCAACGAAATCGAACGCCTCTTCCACTCCCTCCTCCCCACCAACTGGGAACACTACACCCTCCACTACAAATCCAATGAGCTAACCACCAAACACCCCACCCTCCCCAACTACATCTACAAACCCATCAACTAACACACCACACACCACGGCGCGGCGGCCACACCAGCCGCCGCGCCACCCAACAAACGCACAGGAGCACCCCATGCAACCAACCTCAACACTCGAAAGCATGATCACCGCCCTCTGCGACGGCACCCCCCGCATCCGCAAACTCGACGACGGCACCCCCACCGTCATCCAAGAAATGCCACTCCTCGACCAACTCCGCATTGCAGTCACCGACAGAAACGGAACAGGCCGCAGCGGCAAAAACAAAAACACCGGCGCAATCTGCAACCTCGACGCAATCGAACTCGAACACGACATCCGCAACCGCACCACCCCACACACCACCACCCCCAACCCCACACTCAAACAAGCCGTCCGAGAATGGGCAACCAACGAAAACCGAACCGTCGCAACCATCTACGCCACAGAATGGACACGACGCATCCGAACCCTCAACCACACCACCGTCCACCTCCACAACACCCCCTGCCCCCGATGCAAGAAAGCAACCTACACTCGACAACTCGACGACGGCACCACAAAAGTGGACGACGCGCTCGCGATCATCGTCCGCCCAGAGGAACAGCCCTCGACCCGAGTCATGACGTGCTGCGGAGCCTGTGGCTGGACTGAGACAGGGTATGAAGCAATCAAGCGGCTCGCCCACTTGCAAGCTGCGGAAATTTTCGTAAAATAAAAGTTATCGGGCACAGCTGTGCCCAAAGCCCCCGGTAATCGTCAGGTGCCGGGGGCTTTTTGTTCCCAAAGAGGTGAAAATGCAGATACTAATCGCCTTCTTTGCCGCCACAATCGGCACAAACCTGACAGTTACTGCTTCCGCACTGACGTTCAAAATAACGGCGTCACGATTCTTCACCACAATCCTTGCAGGAGTGATGAGTTTCGCAACAGCCCTTGTAACGCTATGCCTTGCCACGACCTAGAGGAAACGCAATGCACACACGACGCCTCACGGACGAAGAACGTGAGAAGGTGCTGGCACTGATTTCAGATTGTTACCCAGGTGCCAGCGAAATAATCTTTGAGCAACAGATTTTTGACGACAAACAAGTCGTTATTGTCGTGACAGTAACCTCATCTACACCCCCCGTTATCTAGGGAGGACACCATGTGCCGCAGAAGCTTCACCGACGAAGAAGAAGAACAAATCTTCAAGACACTCCGCGAACGATTCCCTGATGAGTGGGACGTCGATATCAGCTGGGGTCATCCCCTCTTCGACTTCAGTTGCCGCTTTGATCTCATCATCTCCAAGGCGCAAGTTCGCGCCATCATCGGAAGCAGGTGCGACTGTGACGACTGCGACCAAATACAGTGACCGCAGCTACCGCGCCAAAGCCGCTGCACTGCGCAAAGCAACCAGCGACAACGGCTGGCCCTGCCACCTCTGCGGCAAACCCATCGACATGAGCCTGCCCTACACCCACCCGCTGGCTTTCACCGCCGACCACCTCGATGCCATCGCTAACGGCGGCAACCTGCTCGGCGACCTGGCACCGGCACACCGACGATGCAACAGTAGGCGCGGACGCAAGCGACTCGCACACCAGGTGCGAGCACCCAAGACCACGCAAGCATGGTGAATCCAAACAGCTTTTTGTTCAATGACTACGAAACGGAATTGGTTTTCAGATGATGACGAAATGGGAAACGTACCCCCGGGGGTTACCCCCTATGGGGTCAAGTTTCCCCCTTCGGTCATAGTGACATCCCCCCGCGGGCTCTGAAACCCAAAATTTCCCGTTGAGAGGGGGGTTCTGTGGCTGAGAAGAAAAGCCGCAGTCTAGCCCCTTGCGGGACTACGGCGGCGGCGAAGCGTCACCGTCGCCGGGGTGAGCCTCCTTGCCCGGAATGTCGGGCGGCTGAGCGTGCCGCGTCGAAGGCGGCTCGTGACCGTAAGGCTGCGGAGCGGCCGCTGGAACCAGGGACGAATGCTGGCACTCCTGCTCCTGTTGTCCAAGCCGTTGGACAGTCTGGCTCCGTGGTCGTTGAACAGATGGTTGCCTACGGTGCAACCCGTGACGTTGTTGTGCCGACGCATGAGGACCCGCTGGAGTCCGCGCGGTGGCGACTGTACAAGGCTCGTGCGGCGCTCATTGTCGCTGGGCCTCGTGATGTGGCGGCACTACTAAATGCTGAACGTGAAGCTGCGGCAGATATCGCGAAGCTGAGTGAGGCTGTGAAGCCGAAGGTGAGCGCGCTGGACGAGCTGGCGGCTCTTAGGCGGCGTCGTATCGAGGAGGCACAAGCCGCCGGATAAGGAGGTGAGGCTCTGTGGCTGAGACAGCTCAGCTGATGGGGTCTCAGACTCCTCGCATTGACGTGACACCACTTCACGTTAGCTCTGCAGGTGCTGAAGCGGTTGCTGTGGCAAAGATGGCAGGTCTTATCCTTGACCCCTGGCAGGAACATGTTCTTCGTGGTTCGTTGGCTGAGCGTCCAGATGGGCGTTGGCAGGCTTTCGAAGTTGGGCTTATCGTTCCTCGACAGAATGGCAAGGGTTCGATTCTTGAAGCTCGCGAGCTGGCGGCAATGTTTTTGTTCGGCGAGAAAGTCACGTTGCATTCAGCGCATCATTTCAAGACTGCTGCCGAACATCACCAGAGGCTAGAGTCACTTATTCGCAATAGTGAGCTGGTCGAGTACATGCAGGGATACAACGGTGACCCCCACGGGAAGATTCCTGGCATCAAAACAGGTAATGCTGGCATGTCGTTCACCGCGGCGAACGGTAATCGTATCCTTTTTGCGGCTCGTAGTAGCGGTTCGGCGCGTGGCTTCACCGCAGACTTAGTCGTCTTCGACGAAGCTTTCGATTTGTCGAGGTCGGCGCAGGCATCTATGCTGCCGACGCTGGCTTCGAAGTCGCTCCATGAGTCCCCACAGCTCTGGTACACGAGCTCTGCTGGTATGCCGGATTCTGAGGTCTTGAAATCTCTTCGAGATCGAGCACTGAGTCCTGAAAAAGAGGAGAAGTTGGCTTTTTATGAATGGTCAGTCCCGTCTGATGCTGACCCGGCCGACCCGAAGAATTGGGCTTTAGCTAACCCGGCTCTGGGGTATCGAATCAGCCCCGATTATGTTGCTTCGGAGCGCTTGGCGATGAGTGATGAGCACTTTAAACGCGAAAGGCTGGGCATTTGGTCTAAGGTTGGCTCGTCGTCGGCTATCCCGGCGGATTTCTGGGCTCAATGTTTCGATGAGAAGTCCCGTGCTGGTGTGGAGATGGCCTTTGGTGTTGATGTGACGCCGTTGCGTGATGTGGCGACTATTTCCTTGGCCTCTCGCCGACCTGACGGGAACATCCATATTGAGGTTATCGACAGGCGTGTGGGAACCGATTGGGTCCCGCAGCGTCTAGAAGAGCTGAAGCGTAAGTGGCGACCTGTGGCGATGGTCTACACAGCGGGTTCACAGACGACGGACGTAATCTCATCGTCGCCGAAGACTAAGCGTATGATGCGAGGTCTTGACCATCGCACGTATCAGCAGGCATGCGGCGCGTTTTATGAGGCGCTTGGCCGTTCCCAGCTGAGGCATACCGGTCAGGAGGAGTTGGATGATGCTGTGCAGGCTTGTCGACGCTCTAAAGGTGGCAGTGAGCTATGGAGCTGGACGCGTGATGATCGAAGCCAGGATATTTCTCCATTGGTGGCGTGCACTCTTGCGCTCCATGGACTGACTGAGAAAGACAAGAAGGGAGGTAGCCAGTGGGCCGTGTTGTAAAGAACCCCCGCAAATGGGAGAACTACTATAACGGCGAAGCGAGGTTGGACGCGATTGGCGTGTCCTTGCCTCCTGACGTCCGCGTGCTTGAAATGCAGGTGGGCTGGCCGAAGTTGGCTGTGGACGTGCTTGTTGAGTCTTTGGTGCTTGATGGTTTCTCGATTTCGCGTCATGGCGGTCAGGATGAGGCTCCTGAGCAGCTGAATCGTATCCTGCAGGCGAATAATTTCCGAACGAAGCTGACTTTGGCGCTGACGGAGGCTCTAGTCTCTGGCGCTGCATTCATGGTTGTTGGTGGTGGCTCTGACCCGTCGATCCCGCACATTTCTGTGCATAAGGGTGATGAGTTTGAGTTGCGGAGGGACGCTACGGGCCACCTCGTTCAGGCTAGTCAAACCTATCGCGACGGTTTGGATACGTGCAGGGCGGTTTATGAGCCCGGCGTGACACGTTTCTTCGCCCTGCGTGATGGTTTCGAGGTGCTTACAGGTATTGATGAGCACGGCTTCGATGGTATCCCCGTGATCCCGTTTGTGAACCAGATTCGCCTGGGCGAAGAGGGTCGGAGTGAGATTGAAGAGATCCACAAGTTGTGTGATGCGGCGGCGCGAACGCTGACGAATCTGCAGGTGGCTCAGGAGCTCCTGTCCATGCCTGTCAGGTTTTTGTTCGGCGATGGCGTCGAGGAAATGTTTGTAGACGAGGACGGGAACCCGCGGCGGAACCGCTTGGAAGCCTATTTCGGGCGTTTCTTGGTTGGTCCGAGCGGGTCGCAGACCGGCTCGGTGCCGGGTGCTGACCTGACCCAGCTGCTGAACACGTTCAAAGTCTACGCACAGCAAGTGTCCTCGCAGACTGGCATCCCCCCGTTCATGCTGGGTGTCTCCACGGAGTCGAACCCGGCAAGCGCGGAGGCGATGCGAAGCGCGAAGGACCGCCTCATCACGAAGGCGGAGCTGAAGCAGTCGATTTTTGGTGATGCGGTCGAGGATTTGGCGCGGTGCGTCCTAGCAGTCGCTGGCGTGGATACCGAGGGGCTCGAAACCCTCGAAGCGCGCTGGCGTGACCCAGCGGTTATCTCGCTGAGCTCCCGTAACGCATTGATGTTGCAGGCTCAGGCTCAAGGCGTTGTCTCATCTGAGACGGTGCGTGAGTTCATGGGTCTGTCGCCGGAGCAGTTGAAGCGTGACCGCGCGCTAGACCAGCGGCTTGCTGTCTCCCTCGGTGACCCCGTCGCTGAGGGGTAGGAGGCGGCATGCTGGATGACGTCACACAGGCGTATGTGGACGCACTTGCCTCAATTGGCAGCGCGTTTGTTAGCGCCTTCACTGACCTGCTGTCCGCGTTTGATCTGTCAGACCGGGCATCAGCTGAGAGGTTGGTTCCTGCGGCACATCGTATTATTCAGCGTCACCGCCTCCAGGCGGTCGAAGCTGCCAACGATTATTTGGACACGGCCGCGGCGCCGTTTGGTGCGCTCGCGTATCATCCCGAACCTGAGCCGTATGAGGTTCAGGCAGTCAGGAAGCTCTTTCGAGAGAATTACGGAGCAACACCAGAGCAGTTAACTGCTGCAGCACGGCGTCACGTGGTGATGGCAGGCCGCAGGCAGGTGATGCGGTCTGTCCTGGATGCTGAGTTTGACGAGTTCACGTCTGAGGATGAGCGTGAGCGTCATGAGCGCGGGTCGGTCACGTTGGAGGGCTTCGAGGAGGCTCTAGCGGCTGTGAATGATTCAGCTGATGAGGCGGTGCGGAGGGCTGAAGCAGAAGCAGATGATGCTGAGGCTGAGCGCCCGTCTCCTCGCCTTCGCCCAGTCGGGTGGGCGCGTGTTCTGCAGGGGCGTTGGTCATGCGGATTCTGCATTATGCTTGCCGCTCGCGGCGCTGTCTACAGTACCGCTGATGCGGCGCAGTTGGTGGCGGCTGAAGCGGGTAAGAAATCCCGTGAAGGCGGGTTTCTCTCGCGCCGTGCAAGGACGGAGCTGCGGAAGAAAAACCCGCGCGCGTTTCATGAGCACTGTGACTGTATCGTGGTTCCCGTTTTTGACCCCGATAACTGGGCAGGGCGGGATGAGCAGCAGCGGTTGCAGGACTTTTATCAGCGGGTGATGGCGGCGGAGGATTCTAAACTCCGTGCTGATCCTGAGAACTACAAACCAGTGAAAGTCGCGACGTTGCTCGATAGGGCGGTCGCTGTAGAGAAGGCGGCAGGTCCGTCGAAGGAGGAATAATGTCCACTGCTGAATCGCCTCTGAATGAGGCAACCGAAGTTGAAGAGGTCCCCGCGTCGCAGGAGGA
>ERZ772987.168-NODE-168-length-13598-cov-4.02319_pt1 | contig 13598 bp, 7 predicted proteins | sample MGYA00511129_ERZ772987 | MGnify/ENA primary metagenome ERZ772987 (study PRJEB29015, sample SAMEA2738058) | human oral metagenome | biome: human oral; feature: human-associated habitat; material: saliva | place: China | collected 2222 ...
ATGGTCAACCTATTCTTGGGCTAATCTTCCTTAGATATGCAGATATTTTATATAAACAACATAAAGAAGATATTAAAGATGAATACAATCGTTTAAAAGGTGGACGTATGGAAAAATCCATGAAAGAAATCTCTATCGAGAAGTGTGGATTCTATCTTCCTGAATGTGCTTATTATGACTTCATCAACAATGCACCTGACGATGCAAATAAGGCTACCATTGTAAAGAAAGCTATGGAAGCAATTGAGAATGAAAATCCTAAAATGGAAGGTGTGCTTCCAAAAGAAGTATATGCTCAACTTGTACCAGATGAAGAACCTGAACTTCTTTCTAATATTGTACGTATTTTTAAAGATATTCCTGAAAATAGCACGATTGATATTTTTGGTGAAATTTATGAATTTTTCTTAGGTAAGTTTGCACTTGCAGAAGGTAAAGATGGCGGTACATTCTACACGCCTGCAACTGTAGTAAGATATATGGTAGAAGTATTAAATCCTCAACCAGGTAAAAAGAAGTTCCTAGATCCAGCATGTGGTTCTGGAGGTATGTTCGTTCAGGCTGCAAGATACATGCATAATCACAATGCCAACGAAAGTGAACAGATGAAGTTTCGTTGCTATGGTGTTGAAAAAGAACCTGATACAGTAAAACTAGCAAAGATGAACCTACTTCTTAATAATATTCGTGGTGACATTACACAAGCTAACTCATTCTATTCTGATCCTTATAATGCATTTGGACAGTTTGACTACGTAATGGCAAATCCACCGTTTAATGTTGACGAGGTTGTGGTTGAGAAAGTTTCTGACGATGCGCGTTTCAATACATACGGAGTTCCAAGAAATAAGAGTAAATCGACAAAGAAAAAATCTGATAAAAAAGAAACTGTACCAAATGCTAACTACTTGTGGATTGGCTACTTTGCCACTGCATTAAATGAGAACGGTAAAGCAGCTCTTGTTATGGCAAATTCTGCTTCGGATGCTTCAGGTTCAGAATATGAAATTAGAAAGAAAATGATTGAAGAAGGTATTATCTCACAGATGGTGACTCTTCCTTCTAATATGTTTTCATCAGTAACACTTCCAGCAACCCTTTGGTTCTTCGATAAGCAAAAATCAACTACTGAGAAGAAAAATGAAATCTTATTTATTGATGCTAGAAATATATTTACTCAGATTGATCGTGCTCATAGAAAATTCTCTGAGGAGCAGATTAAAAATCTTGGTATCATAACAAAACTATATCACGGTGATACACAAGCATTTATTGATTTAATTGATGAGTATAAAACTGAACTTGAAAACGCCCCAGAATCCTCTGACAACAAAGAAGTTCTAACCAAAGATTATTGGCAAACTCAGATTGACTGGTTAACTGAAAGATTCCCAGATGGTTTATATACAGATGTTATTGGTCTTTGCAAGGCAGCACCATTGGATGGCGAAGATGGAATCATTGATCAAGACTATTCCCTTAATGCAGGACGTTATGTAGGTGTAGTGATAGAAGATGATGGCTTAACACAGGAAGAGTTTAAAGAAGAAATTCTTTCCCTTAATTCTGAATTTACTTCTTTAAGTGCCGAGGCTAAGAAACTTGAAGAACTCATCGCAAATAATCTGAAAGGGTTACTGGGTTAGTGATATGGCAGAATCAAGATTAAAAGAATACGTTGATATAAATCCAACAGTTAAATTGCAAAAAGGTGAAGTCTATTCGTTGGTAGAAATGGAAAAAATAACTGCTGGGAAAAAAATAGCAGATGCAAATAGTAAAGCTGAATATACTGGTAAAAGTTGTTCTAAATTTTTACCAAACGATACTCTAATGGCGAGAATTACGCCATGCTTGGAAAACGGTAAAATCGCTAAATATGAGTCAGATACTCCCGGCTTTGGATCTACAGAGTTTTTTATATTGAGAGCAAAGAAGAAAAAAACTATTGCGGATTACGTATACTATTTGTCACAGACACATTATGTAAGACAGTTGGCAGTAAATAGTATGACTGGAGCTAGTGGTAGGCAAAGAGCAGATGCTAAATTTATTGGAAATATCAAATGGGATTTTCCTGAGATTGAAACCCAAAATAAAGTTGCTGATATTCTCTCTGCCTACGACAACCTTATTGAAAACAATAACAAGCGAATCAAACTTCTAGAAAAAATGGCTGAAAACCTCTATAAAGAATGGTTTGTAAGATTTCGCTTCCCAGGATATGAGGATGTGAAATTTAATAATTCATCTCTAGGGAAAATTCCTTCTACATTTGATATAGTAAAAATAGGAAAAGTAATAGAATACTACATTGGAGGTGGCTGGGGAGAAGAAGAATTATCAGAGCAATTCCCTAAAGAAGCATATGTTGTCAGAGGAACTGATTTCCCTAATGTAAAGTACGGTATTCTTGATTCTTGTCCTCTTAGATATCATAAATTATCGAACTATAGTAAAAGAGCGTTTCAGGTTAATGATATTGCCTTTGAGGTATCTGGAGGTACACAAAAACAACCAGTCGGAAGATCTGTATTGATAACAGAACGACAACTAAAAAGATTTAACAATAGATTAATTTGTGCAAGTTTCTGCAAACTGATTCGATGTGATAGAGAAAAAGTTAGTCCGAGATATTCTTATCACTGGTTACAATATTTATACGAAACTAAAGTAATCGAACAGTATCAGTTACAGTCTACAGGAATCATCAATTTTAAATTTGAATATTTTCTTCGAAAATGTAATTTTCTAATTCCACCGAAAGATATAATGGAAAAATTTGAGGAATCAGTAAAACCAATATATGATGAGATTGATATTCTTGCCGAGCAAAATTCTAAATTAATTACTCAAAGAGATTTACTTTTACCACGTTTAATGAGTGGAAAACTTGAAGTGTAAGGAGGTGTTCCTATGCGTAACTTTATATCTGAAGACAATATAGAACAGGCTATACTTGAAAAATTAAAAGCTGAACCATTTAACTATGATATCCTCATTTGTAATGCTGATCCTAGCAAGCGTGATGATTTGAATGATGGTACAGGAAGATCTTCTAAGAAAGAATGTATTCTTCCTGATATTATGCTACATTCTTTAAATCGTATCAATCCTACTATCCCCGAAGACAAAATAAAGGAAATAGTAAAGAACCTAAGACAGGACTACACTGGTACGGATATTGTTGATACCAACTATAAAATATACAGACAAATTCGAAATAATATAAAAATCACAGTTCGAAAAAATGGAAAAGAAGACTTTGATTTTGTAAAACTAATCGACTTTGAAAATCCTGAAAACAACACTTTCACAGTTGTTTCTCAAATGTGGATTCAAGGAAAGGTCTATTATCGCAGACCGGATATTCTTATCTTCGTAAATGGAATGCCTCTTGTGTTTATAGAGCTAAAGAATAGCATTAATAAGATTGAAGAAGCATATAACAAAAATCTAAAAGATTATATACGAGACATTCCTAATTTATTTGCCTTCAATCAGATTTGTGTTCTATCAAATGGATTAGAAACCAAGCTAGGCGCCTTCAATGCAACTTATGACTACTTTTTTGAATGGCTTAAAGTTGATAGTGAAAAGGAGATATTGGATCGAGAAGCTATTTACTCCTCAGAAACTATAAAAGATAGTTCTGTAAGATATTTTGTGGATGGTCTACTAAATAAGGATAGATTAATTGACTATATAGAAAATTTTATACTGTTTGAAAATCAACGAATAAAAATTATCGCTAAAAACCATCAGTACTTAGGGGTAAATAATCTGATGGAATCAGTGGAAAACAGAAAAGAATTGAATGGTAAACTAGGGGTATTCTGGCATACACAAGGCTCTGGTAAGTCCTACTCTATGGTCATGTTTACCCGTAAGGTTAAACGCAAAGTCGCTGGTAATTTTTCATTCCTTATTATCACAGACCGCGAAGACTTGGACACACAGATTCATAAGAACTTTGTACGCACAGAGGTTATCGGTTCTAAAGAGGAGTGTCAACCAAAGGACAGCAAGCAACTACGAGAATTTTTAACTACCAACAAATCATTTATCTTCACACTGATTCATAAGTTCAGATACGATAAGACAAAAAAGTATCCCGTTCTTTCTACACGTAATGATATTATTGTCCTTGTTGATGAGGCACATAGAACACAGTATAAAGATTTAGCTGAGAACATGAGAACTGCACTTCCTAATGCAAATTTTATTGCATTTACAGGGACCCCTCTTCTCGGCACTAAGCGCCTAACAAATCAATGGTTTGGTGATTATGTATCAGAATATAACTTCGCACAGTCTGTTGAAGATGGTTCTACCGTTCCATTGTTCTATTCTAGACGAGTTCCTGAAGTAGGTCTTGAAAATAATTTTCTTGATGATGACGTTGTAAATATTATTGAAGAAGAAAACCTTAATGAAGATGAAACACGTCTATTGGAGAATGCGTCTTCTCGTATTTTAGAAGTAATCAAGCGTGATGACAGACTTGATAAGGTGGCACAAGATATTGCATATCATTTTCCAAGACGAGGATTTCTTGGAAAAGGTATGGTGGTATCAGTGGACAAATATACAGCTGTTAAAATGTATGACAAAGTTCAACATTACTGGGCTATTGAAAAACAAAATATTATGAAACAGAGAAATAACGCCTCTACAGAAGAAGAACGTGATCAGCTTACTCAAATTCTTTCTTATATGAATAAAGTAGAAATGGCTGTTATCATTTCTGAAGAGAACGATGAAGAAACTAAATTTGCTAAACAAGGATTAAAAATTTCAGACCATCGTAAAAAAATGAAAGAAATCACTCCAGACGGCAGAGATATTGAGGACAGATTCAAAGATCCTAATGACTCTCTGCAACTAGTGTTTGTGTGCGCAATGTGGCTAACAGGATTTGACGTAAAGAACCTTTCTACACTATATCTTGATAAGCCAATGAAAGGTCACACACTAATGCAAGCCATAGCTCGTGCTAACAGAGTATATCCTGGAAAACCTGCAGGAATCATCGTTGATTACGTAAATGTCTTTAAATATATGAAGAAGGCATTAACAGAATATGCTACCGGCAATGATGGAACAGAATTTCCCGCAAAAGATATTGATCAGTTAATTGGATATATTGATAACACAATCTCTGAGGCAGATTCATTCCTGTTATCATTAGACATTGATCTAAATAAAATAATTGAAGATTCAAATACACTGGATAAATTAGATGCATTAAGAAGTGCTTATGATACAATTATTGCTAAAGATGACAATAAAGAAAAATTCAAGGTTATTCTTAACACGTTAACAAATCTCTATGAAGCATTAAAACCTGAAATCTTTGAAAAAAACTGGAGTAATGATAAATTTGCACCACTTGTATATTTACATGGACTATTATACCACATTATCGATGATGAAAAAGTAGCTCGTGCTAGACAAAAAATGAATCAAATTTTAGATGGTAGTGTTACCGCAAATAAAAATTTTGTTAATTATGTTCGAGAAGAATCTGCTCCGTTCAAAATTAAAGAAACAAAGACTATCGATCTATCCAAGGTAGACGTTGAACAGCTAAGAAAAGAAATAAAGACCGCTAAGTATAAGTCTATTCAAATTAATGACTTGAAGGAATACTTAGAAAAAGCGCTAAAACAAATGCTTAATAGAAATCGCACTAGAACAAAATTCTCTGAACGTTTCAAACGTATTATTGATTCCTATAATGCTGGTGGAACTGAAAATGAAGATTATTACGAACAACTTGTAAAACTCCTTGAAGACCTGCGTCAAGAGGATAATCGTGCCAACAAAGAAGGTCTTACTGAAGCTGAACTAGAAATTTACGATTTGCTAATCGCTGGTAAGAAGTTAACACAGGCTGATGAGCAAAAGGTAAAACTTTCTGCGAAAAATCTCTATAAGAAATTAAAAGATAATCGAGGAAGCCTTCTTGTAGTAGATTGGTACAAGGATGAGCAACCACGTGCCAAACTGAAGCATGAAGTAGAGCTATCTTTAAACGACGATTTACCTGAAAGCTATGATAAAGCTGCATTTGATTCCAAAGTATCCTTGCTCATGAATCACTTTGTTGATATGGCAGTTCAAGGATACGGCTGGATCGGTATCAGATAACAAAGACGATGCTAAAGTTCAAGCTGTGAAAAAAGCATTAGTTAGTGAAAAAGTTAAATATTATATTAACAAAGAACTTAAACCAAAAGGACACGCTACTCCAGCGTTCTAATACACTAATCACAAAAAGAGCGAGTTGAAAATATCAACTCGCTCTTTTTATATTATTTTAATAATTTTTCAAATGATTCTCTAACTTGACCTACAGAGAATCCGATAATAACTTGAATAGCTTTACCATTACGAGCTACACCAAGAGCCCCTGATTTTTTCAAGAAGTTATCATCTTTAACTAGACTTTCATCTTTAACGTTAACACGTAATCTTGTTACACAGTTAGTAACATCAACAATATTGTCTTTTCCACCTAAACCTTCAAGAATAATTACTGCTTGATCATCGTGTGTTGCAGAATCATCTCTAACTTCTGGTTTAGCTTCAGCATTTTCTTTACCTTTTTCACGGTATTCTTGTTTAGAATATAGTTTTGTTTCTGAATCATCATCTTCACGACCTGGTGTATTTAAATTGAATTTCAGAATCATAAATCTAAATACAAAGAAGTAAATTACTGAGAATGTTAAACCTACTGCTATTTGAACAAACATTTGTGATGAATGATTTTTGAACATTGGTATCCAGTTAAGTGCTAAGAAGTCGATTAATCCACTTCCGAAGTTACCTACAACTCCAAATCCATACATAGTTGCTGACATTGCCGCACCTAATACTGCGTGTGCAACGAATAGTATAGGAGCTGCAAATAAGAATGTGAACTCAATCGGTTCAGTAATACCAGTTAAGAAGCCTGTTAAAGCTGCTGGAAGTAATAGACCTGCTACAACTTTTTTCTTCTTATCTTTAGCTGTTACATACATAGCTAAAGCTGCTGCTGGTAAACCGAATACTTTAGAGTTACCGTGTAATGAGAATCCACCTTGAGGGAATAATTCTTTTAATGGAGTTGTGCTTTGAGAGAACTCTTGAATATGTTGTACCCAGAAAGCTGTAATTCCATTTTCCACTACTGCTGGTCCAAACATAAATGGTCCATAGATAAAGTGATGTAATCCAGTAGGAATAAGAATTCTTTCTAGGAAAGTATATGAAAATACTCCAATTACACCTGATGTTTTTAGGAATCCTTGTAAGGCAACTATTCCTAATTGAACTTTAGGCCATAATAATGCTGTTAAGTATGCCATAGGAATCATTAATAAGAAACCAATAATAATAACAAATGTAGTACCTTGGAAAATTCCTAATAATTCAGGAAGTTTTTTATCAAAGTATTTATTGTGAATCCAAACGGCAATTGATGCAATAAGGATAGAACCGATAATTGAAGTATCTAGAGTGATTACTCCTGCAATTCTAGTTAAACCTGTTGGTAATTTTAAAGCTGGTGTTACGTCTACTCCAAATGATGGGAATGCTGTTAAGAATCCGTTGATGAAGTAGTTAAACGCCATGTAAATTAAGAATGCTTCAAGTGCTGCACGACCATTTGCTTTTTTAGCAAGACCAATCGGAATACCAAGTGCGAATACTACTGGCATTTGATTGAAGATTGTCCATCCTCCTTGCTCTACTACGAACCAAAAATTATACCATAAAGTACCTTCTGTCGCGATGCTCCCTACTAAGTTAGGGTTTTTAAATATTGAAGTTAAACCTACTACTAATCCAAAGAATGCGAAGATTATCGATGGCATTAGCATAGCTCCTCCAAAACGCTGAATCTTTTGTAACATAACATTATCCTCCTTTTTATTTTTATTTTTCTGCTATTGTTACTTCTAAACCATTGTGATCTGATATTATTGGATAATTAGTATTATTAAAAATAACACTACTTTCCGTAACATTAAGTTCACGATTACTAAATATATAATCTAGCTTTTTCTTGTTCATTGAATCTTCCCAACCACTAATGTTTTTATATACTGTTACACCATCATCTTTTTTCTGAGCCATTTCGTAAGTGTCGAAAAGTCCCATTTCTATAATCATGTTGTAATCTTTTTTTTGATTAAAATAATCTGTATTAAAATCACCCATAAAGATTTTTAAATTAGAGTCATCTGTATGGTTAACTAGATTATAAAGATTTTCTCTAATATTTTCATCTTCACAAGTAGGTAGATTCATATGGCAACTATAAAATTCTATTGTCTGATTATTTATTTCTAACGTTACCTTTAATATTTTTCTTGAAGATATAGAGTGGATATCTTGGTGTGATGTACAGTAAAAATCCTCTACATCACACACTTTACCCTTAGCTAGTATTGCTAGACCTTCCTCATATTTGTCAAAACCAATATGAGAATAAGTCCAGTAATAACTATAGCCGCTTTCCCCATAACTATTTATTTTATCTAATAACATCTTTCCAAAGTTATCTTTTTTTATGTTTGAATAAACATTTTCACTATTAATCAGCTGATTAACTTCTTGCATTGCGATAACATCATATTTTTTTTCTACGATAGTTTTTGCTAAGATATCAAGTTTTTCAAGCTGATTATTTTCTAACCAACTATGAACGTTAATCGTTAATAGTTTCATATTCTTTCCCTCTTTCATATAGTTATTTATTCCAAATTTCTTTGTTATATTGATCTATTGTACGGTCAGATGAGAAGAATCCGGCCTTAGCAATATTAACAATTACTTTTTTAAGCCATAATTCACGATTTTCATAGTCTGCTAACATTTCTTCTTTTTTAGCGTAATATTCTTCAAAATCAATTAGTGTCATAAACCAATCTTTATTTAATAACTCATTGTATAGTCTTTCTAATCTTTCTTTGTTTCCTAGTTTTACTAAGTCATCAGAAACGATAAAATCAACTACTTCTTTTACACCAGCTTTTTTGTAGTAATCTTTAGATACATAACCACTAGTTTCATAAAGTTTAATAATTTCATCACTTTCTTTACCAAAGATATAGATATTTTCACGTCCGACTAACTCATCGATTTCAACATTTGCTCCATCTAGAGTTCCTAATGTTAGTGCTCCATTTAACATAAATTTCATATTACCAGTTCCACTAGCTTCTTTAGATGCTAATGAAATTTGTTCACTAATATCAGTTGCTGGAATTAATTTTTCCGCAACACTTACATTATAGTTTTCAACTAGGAATACATTTAAGTATTTGTTTACTTCTGGATCATTATTAATTAACTCTGATAAACAAAGAATTAAGTGAATAATATCTTGAGCTATAATATAAGCTGGTGCTGCTTTACCACCAAAGAATACAGTAATTTTTCTTTCAGGTAATTTACCATTTTTAATATCTAAATATTTTTTAATTACATATAAAGCGTTCATTTGTTGACGTTTATACTCATGGAATCTCTTGATTTGTGTATCGATAATACTATTTTCATCTAATTCAATTCCTTGAGTTTCTTTTAGATATTCTTTAAGAACTAGTTTATTTTCATGTTTGATTTCTTCTAGTTTAGCTGCTACTTCTTTGCTGTCAACAAATGCTAATAGTTTTTCTAATTTTGTTGCATCTGTTAAGTACTCATCACCAATTAGTTCTTTTAAATAAGCTGCTAATGGTCTATTAGAGAACTCTAGCCAACGTCTAAAAGTAATACCATTTGTTTTGTTATTGAATTTTTCTGGATATAACTCATAGAAGTGTTTTAATTCAGAATTTTTAAGTATTTCTGTGTGTAAGTATGCTACTCCATTTACACTATTTGAGAAGTGAATATCCATATTAGCCATATGTACTTTATCATCTTTATCGATAATTTGGATATCTTCACCTTCATATTTTTCACGAATAACTGCATCAAGTTTTTTAATAATTTTAACAAGGTGCGGAACTACTTCTTCTAAATATTCTATTGGCCATTTTTCTAAAGCCTCTGCTAAAATTGTGTGATTTGTGTAACCAGTCATTTTTTGCACAATAGTATATGCTTCTTCAAAGCTAATTCCATGTTTTTCAGTTAATAAACGGATTAATTCAGGAATTACCATACTTGGGTGAGTATCGTTTATTTGAACATAAGCATATTCATATAAATCATGAACGTTACTTCCTTTTGCGATAGCTTCATCTAAAATTAATTGTGCTGCATTAGATACCATAAAGTATTGTTGGTAAATACGTAGTAACTCACCATTTTTATCACTATCATCTGGATATAAGAATAATGTTAAGTTCTTCTCTATTTCCGTTTTATCAAAGCTAATTCCATCTTCAATAATATTACTATCAACTGAATCAATATCGAATAAGTTTAAATAATTCTTTGTATCTTTCTTATATCCTAGAACATCTATTCTTTTTAGTGTAGATGTTAGGTTGAAGTTTTTGAATGGAACTGTATATTTAATATCAGTATCTCTTAACCATGAAGAGTCTTCAATCCAGAAGTTTGGTTCAGCATGTTGTTCATTTTTCACAAATACCTGTCTAAACAATCCACAATGATAGTTTAATCCAACTCCATCACCATTAATTCCTAATGATGAAATTGAATCGATAAAACATGAAGCTAGTCGACCTAGACCTCCATTACCTAATGATGGTTCTAACTCCTCTTCTTCTACCTCACTAAGACGTTTATTAGCTGCTGATAATTCTTTTTCAATTTCTTCATAAATCCCTAAATTTATTAAGTTATTTGACAATAATTTACCAATTAAAAACTCAGCAGAAATATAATAAACTTTTTTCTTATCAGTATTTAATGTCTTCTTATCAGCTTCTTCTTTGACATAGTTTAATAATTGTACATAGATTTCTTTATTATTTAAAGAACTTAATTCTTTTCCAGTTTTTTCTAATACATAGTTACTAAATTTCATCATTTTCCTCTCTTTCTCTTGCATATCTGTTTGTTAGATCTTTTAAAAATTCTTTCTTCTCTTCTGTTAGATCTTCTGCAAGCATTCTCCATTCCCAGTTTCCACCTACTGTTGAAGGAACATTCATTCTACTACTTGCATCTTTATCTAATAAATCTTGCATTGTTACAATTGAATAATCACTTACTGATGAATGAATACCACGAATCATTGCTTGTGTAATAGTTTCATCATCTCGCTGATTTAAATATTCAGCTACTAGTTTTTGTTCATCTTCACTTAGTTTTTCATACCAGCCATTCACAACATCATTATCATGTGTACCTGTGTAAGCCACACTATTAGCTGTGTAATTATGTGGTAAATCTAAACTATCGTGATCAGGGAACGCAAATTGAAGTATTTTCATACCTGGGTATCCTGAATCATCTAATAATTTTTCTGCTTTCGCATCAATGAACCCAAGATTCTCTGCAATAATTGGTAAGTTACCTAATTGTTCTTTTATTTTTTCAAATAATTCAATACCAGGACCTTCTTCCCATGTACCATTTACAGCATCTTCTGCATCTCTATCGATTTGCCAAAAATCTGAAAAACCTTTAAAGTGATCTATTCTTAGTACATCATAAATTTTAAAACTCTCTTGTACTCTATAAACCCACCAAGAATAATTTTGCTCTTTATGTTTTTTCCAATCATAAATTGGGTTCCCCCAAAGTTGACCAGTTGGACTAAAGTCATCAGCTGGACACCCTGCTACATATAGAGATTCATTGTTCTCATCAATTTTAAATAGCTCTGGCATTGTCCACATTTCAACACTGTCACCACTAACATAGATTGGCATGTCCCCTATTATTTTTATACCTTTTTCATTTGCATATTTTTTAAGTTCTAACCATTGTTTAAAGAAGAAGTATTGAGTTACAGTATAGTATCTAATACTATCTTTTAATTCCGCTCTATATCTTTCTCTAGCTTGTTGTTCACCACGTTTTATATCTTCGTCCCAATGATTAAGGCTTTGATATCCAAAACTTTCTTTTATAGCCATATATTCTGCATAATCAGGTAACCAACTTGTATTTTCTTGTTCAAATTTTTCTATTTCTTCTAAAATACTGCTATTTTGTTTTGTATTTTCTACCGCTTTTTCTAAAATAGGTCTTCTTGCATTGAATAATAATTCATAATCTACTTTTTCTTTATTATCACCAAAGTTTACTCCTTCGTAATCACCTTTTTCTAATAATCCAGATTCACTAAGTAATTCAAAATCTATTAAATTTAAATTCCCAGCTACTGCAGAAAAACTTTGGTATGGCGAATCTCCATAACTTGTAGTTGTTAATGGTAATATTTGCCAATATGTTTGATCTGTTTCTTCTAAAAAGTCAACAAATTCATAAGCACTTTTACCAAAAGTACCGATACCAAATTCACCTGGTAATGATGTAATATGCATTAAAATACCACTTGAGCGTTTTTTCATCTATAAATCCTCCATAAGTTTGCTATTAACATAATCTTATATCTCAACACTAATCATTATAATTAAAACGGTTTAATTTGTCAATACATTTATGTAATTCTTTTATTATTTTTTTTATACATTTACGTATATGTTAGAGTTTCTTATTAACTTTTTATTAATAGTTGCTTTTTTTATTAAAGACATTTATAATATTTAATTGATAAATATAAAAGGATAGATATAAAAATGAGTAAATATAAAATAGTATACAATGATATAAAAAACAAAATAGATACACGTTATTATAAACGAAATACAGAATTACCAAGTGAAAATGAATTAGTTAAAGAATATGGATACTCTAAGGATACTATAAGAAAAGCTTTATCTTTACTTGAAATTAATGGCTATATCCAAAAAATAAAAGGAAAAAACTCTTTAATTCTTGGACATGGACGTATAAAAAATAATTATCTTGGAAATATAAAAACTTCTTCGGAATTAAATATTGATGGAAAGTATGAAATAATAACAAACCTTGAATCTCTTTATATAATTCAAGGTGAAGAAAAAATAATGAAAATTTTTGGGGTTAAAGAGAACGAAGATTTTTACCGAGTTAGTCGAAGTAGAACTATTAATGGTGAACGTCTAGAATATGAAGTTTCATATTTTAATCGCAAATTGGTACCTTTCTTAAATAAAGAAATAGCCGAATCATCAATTTATAAATATTTAGAAGATGAACTAGGTCTAAAAATCACTCATTCAAGACGAGCGATTTCTTTCCGATACGCTAATGAAGAAGAAAGAACACATATGGACCTAGGAGAATATGATATGGTTGCTGTTGTTGAAAGTACTACATATTTATCAAATGGAAATATACTACAATACGGAATACTAAGTTATCGACCAGATAAATTCACCTTTGTTACTATGGCTAAAAGATAAAAAAGATGCTAATTTTAAATTAGCATCTTTTTTTATGGTTTTATTTTAATCTATCTTCTAATTCTGCTTTTAAATCTTCAAATCCAGGTTTACCTAATAGAGCAAACATATTTTTCTTATATGCTTCTACTCCAGGTTGGTCAAATGGATTTAAACCTTGCATAT
>ERZ772987.169-NODE-169-length-13570-cov-2.41413_pt1 | contig 13570 bp, 19 predicted proteins | sample MGYA00511129_ERZ772987 | MGnify/ENA primary metagenome ERZ772987 (study PRJEB29015, sample SAMEA2738058) | human oral metagenome | biome: human oral; feature: human-associated habitat; material: saliva | place: China | collected 2222 ...
GATCACACGTCCGGTACACCCTCGAGCCCGTACAGGGCCCCTACAGCGCCTCTGAGAGGGTCCTGGACCCGGTTGGCGACGGGCAGCCCTACCGGATCGTGTCCGAGGAGGTCATGTGGCCGACCGTGCCGGCCGTCCTCGCCGTGGTCGAGGAGCCGGACCCCCGACGTCCTGGAGTCGTCAACCGACGCCAGGTCCCGGCCGTGCGCGGCCGTCAGGACCCGCTGGCGGCCCCCGCTGCCCCGTCCCCGCTCCACAGCTGCGTCTACACCTCGACCGACGGGCGCACCCTGCACCCGGCCGACCAGGATCCGGGAAGCCCTTCCCGGGTGCTCGACTGGGAGGAGGCCGCCATCGTCCCCCTCGCGCTCCTGGAGCAGCTGCGCCGCACCGTCATCGGTGACGGGCGGGTCCCCGTGGCCGACGTGATGCGTGCCTGCCGAGACCTGCTCGAGGAGGCCGACGCCCTGCGCGCCCCGCAGGTCACCGACGGCTCACGCCCCGGTCCGGCCCTGTGATCCGCCCTGAGCCCGTGTAAGCCTCTCTGAGCGCCTAAAAGGCCTCCACCCTACCCACGGTAGCGGCGGAGGCCTTTTAGGCCGTCTACGGGCCTCTGACGGCCTCTGAGGGGCTTCCTAAGGCCCACGGAGGCTCCCCAGGCTGCCTCAGGGCCCTGAAACGCGCCTGAGGGGCCCGTAGGGGCCCCTCAGGTAGGCGATCGGCTCTCAGGCGGTGACGGCGGTCACATGAGGTCCTCGCCCTTGAGGGCGCGCTCCCAGTAGGCCGCATCGAGCTCCTCGCGGCGTTTCACGCGGCGGAACATCTCGTCGATGTCCTGGGCCAGCGAGCGGCCACTCAGCCAGGCGCTGGCGGCCCTCACCTCGATCAGGGGAGCGGTCCTGGGGTCGAGGTCGAAGGCCCGCTGGTCGGTCATCTCGATGGCCAGGGCCGCCTCGTAGACGTCCCTGCTGCCTGCCGTCTGGTTGATTGTGTTCTGGCTCACTTTAGCTCCCTGCTGGTTGGCGGTTGTCCTGGTCGGCTGGGCGGTTGCGATTGCGTTCATGGCTTCACTGTATGCACGCATACACCCCCGCAGCAAGCCGCTGCGGGGGTGTATTTAGGTGATCCAGGTCACCTCAGAAGGCTTTCAGCTCCTCTCCAGGGCCTCGATGGCTCGGTCCAGGTACTGGCGGGCCTTGCGCAGGTCCTCCAGCCGCTTCCCCTCGCCGCCCTTGCGGCCCTGCCTCAGCAGGTACTTGCCGCAGTTCCACAGGTGCGGGTTCGAGGGGAAGGCCGCGTCCAGGACGTCCCAGGCCTCGATGTTGCCGGCATCAGACAGGCCGAGGGCGGCTAGCGAGGTCCCTAGCCACGTGTAGTGGCCGGGGGCGTGGACGGCCTCGACCTCGTCGAGGGTGTAGGTCTTGCCCCCCTCGGAGGCCTCCCCCGCGTCAGAGATCAGCTCAGCGGCGTGCGCCCCCCTCATCGGACCTCACCGTCCCACTCGCCGAGGCGGTCGGTACGGCGGTCACCGTACATGCGGCGAAGACGGGCCTCGCAGGCAATGATCGGGAGGGCGATGGCCAGAGCGGCCACTACCAGGACGACGGTGATTACTAGGTACGGGCTCATGATTGATTCTCCTCAGATGGCAGGAGCCAGTTAGTAGCTGCTGCTAGGGCGGTAGATCCGTAGCTTTTTGGGATGTCGGGGCGGGCGGCGGAGCTGACCTCCCACCGTCCCCCCGCCTGATGGAGGCTGGCAGCTATCGCACCATCCATCCACAACCTGGCGCGCGTCGCCTTGTCCAGGGTCTCGGCGTCCAGAGGCTGGATCTGGACGTCGGGGTGCACCCACACCCTCTCCCAGACGCGGCGGTGGGGGATACCGTCTGCGCTAGGCGTCAGCACCTCGGCCTCCCCCCACGTCACGCGAGCCCTTGCGGCGCTCCCAGACACCGAGCAGCCGGTCGATCGTCTGACGGGTCATTCCCGAGACGTCGCTCAGGACGGTCTTCGAGATGCCAGCCGAGTAGGCGCTCATCACCTCTTCCTGGAGGGCGGCTCGGGCCAGCTTCGCCCGGCGGCGGGCTTTCCGGTCCTCCCTGGCGGCGGCCTCAAGGGGAGTCTCGTGAGACGTGTCCTCAGGCTCCAGGTCGCCTGTCTGGGAGGCCGGGAGGCGGCTCATGAGCTCCTCCACGCGGGCCTGACTGTCCTCCAGGGTCCCGCCCTGCTGGACGCAGATCGCGAGGAGGGTGCGCACGTCCTTCACGAGGGCTCGCTCCGCCTCGATCCCGTAGGACCCTCGGAAGCCCTTTCCCTCCTCCCAGGAGGTGATCTGCTTCGGAAGGTCTACCAAGTCATTCAGGGATGCCATCAGAGTCTCCTAGCTCTCCAGGTAGCGGGTGGCCCAGGCGAGGGCGAGGCCGATGACCTGAACCGCCTCGTCCGTCAGGTCCGAGTTGTGGCCGGTCGAGTCCGTGTTGTCGTAGGTCAGGCAGGCCGCGACCTCACCGACCTCCTCCATCAGGGCGAACAGGCGGGAGGCGTCGGTGTGGCCGTCGCACTCAAGTGTCATGCCGGGGTGCTTCTGAGCGGCTCGGCGGTACTCGGCGAGGGCCAGCGCCAGGGGATCCTCGTCCTCAGGGAGGAACCGGGCAGCGTAAGCGGCCGCCGTCGCGAGGGCCTTCACCTTGTCGGCCGGGCGCAGCAGCGTGACGTCCGCCATGCGGGCCACCTCGGTCGCCATGCCTGCCACGGCCCTGGAGGGACCCAGCAAGGAGGCGGCTTGAGCCGTGGTCGGGCACTCGTACAGGAAGCGATCCCACACGCGGCGCATGCCGGCCTCGGTCGAGTTCTCGGCAGACCCCCGAGACTCGGCCCGGGCCCCGCGGTTCAGGTCCGCGACGGTGCCCTCCAGGGCGTCGATACGGGCGAAGGCCCTCTTCAGCTCGTGCTCCAGGTAGTCGGCCCTGGCCTCCCAGTAGCCGGCTTCCTCGTACGTCTCTGCTCTCATCTCTGCTCCTAACGCAGTATCGGGTGGACGTATGTAAGCATACGTCCACCCGATACCGAGTGCAAGACGTCAGAGGCCGAATCTCCGCCCTGGAAGTGTGATCCCGCCCATACCTCCGACGGAGGCGAGGCCGGACTGCACTCCGCGCCGGATCGTCCCCCGAGGTACGAAGATGGACGCCTCGCCCACATCCCGTAGCCCGAGGAGCCCCATCGACAGCGCGTCGACCATGTCGTCGTGCTTGCCCGAGGGGAACGCCCGCATCTCGGAGATCAGCTCGTTCACCCACCCGTTCCCAGGATCCGAGGGATGCGGCAGGTAGACGTTGCCGGACTCGATCTCGGGCGTCACGGCCCGGGCCCGGACCTCCTTGGACGAGCGCGGCTTGATCGGCTTGATGCCTTCGACCTTCTTGCGCAGCACGTCGATCGCCGCCGTACCGTTCGCCGCGTCCTCCACGAGGCGCTGGTGGACGAAGGACCCGCCGGGGCTGGCCTTGTCGTCCAGGTCGCCGGCGTTGCACCAGCGCAGCATCTTCTCGAGGGTCTGCGTGAAGCTCCACTGCCCGCGCTGCTGAGCGACGAGGAACCGGTCGGCCCCTCGGCGGCACCAGCGCTGACCGACGGCGTAGTCGGACGTCGAGGACCCCTTGAACGTGAGGTCCCACGAGTCCAGCCACTGACCGCGCTCCAGGCGCTCACGCGGAAGCAGGATGACCGACGGGTCGCCCTCCCTGACCTTGGCCGGGTCGGTCGTCCAGAAGCGCAGCCAGCCGAGGTTGAAGATGGAGCCGTCCGCAGGCGTCGGGTGCTGCTGGTAGAGCGCCTCCCACATGTAGGACCCGACGGACCGCTTCAGCCCGTCCCACCGCTCCAAAGCCTCTTCACGGGTCTCACTCACGAGGGGGCTGTACAGGGGATCCCCGGGCTCGCGGCCGAGGGGGTCGTTCTCCTCAGCCAGGGCCGGGAAGATGACGTTCTCCCACTTGTCGGCGTCCGGGTTCATGGCGGGGTTCAGAAGACGCCCGATAAAGTCGTCCTCGTGCCAACGGGTGGCGATGGCGATGCACAGGAACGGCGGCTCCAGACGCGTGACCGCGTTGGCCTGCCACCAGTCCCAGATCGCCTCGCGCTTGGACTCGCTGTGCGCGTCCGCGAAGTCCTTGACCACGTCGTCCATGAGCATGACCTTGAAGCCCAGACCGGTGATCGACTGTCCGGGGGCCGAGCGGGAGACGATGCCCCCGCCCCGGGTCGTCTGCCACTCGCTCACGGCGCCGGCGTCGCCAGCGATCTTGATGCCCCAGCGCTCACCGTCCTCCTCCACGAAGCGGCGGACCTGGCGGCCCCAGGCCGTGGCCAGCTGAGGCGAGTGCGAGATCAGACCGATCTTCCAGTCCGGGTGCTGGCGCAGTAGCCAGATCGGCAGGTTGATCGAGGTCAGCGTGGACTTACCCATACGTGGAGGCATGGAGATCGTCATGTACCGGTTCTCTCCCCGGCCCGCACGGCCTCGGTCAGGCGGTCGGAGAGGTACTGAATGTGAGGGCGCCCGGCGTAGGCGGCATCGAGCTGCTGGGCGCTCTCCAGGGGGCTACCAGCCTGCAGGTAGGTCGGATCGTGAGGGTAGGGGGCGCCGAGGTGGGGCTTCCCGTCGCACGAGGGTCGGTCGCACTTAGGCTGCTTGTCGAGCCAGTTCTGCCGCTCGACAAGGGCGGCCAGCTCCTCCTCGAGCTGCTCCGGGGTCATCTCCCACGGCTCAAGCTTCCGCTTCCCGCGTGGCATAGGTATCTCCTATCGTCTGGGGTCATTGATCGGTATAGACAAAGAGTACCCGCCGCCCTCATCCCAAGGCGGCGGGTACTCTCCCGTTCACGTTGTCTACTCTACGACCTCACTCTCGATGACTTCAACCTCTGCGGGGCCTACTTCAATGAGACCCTGCTCACGTTTCCTCCTCTCAACTTCCGCCACCAGCTGCTCGATGCGTGCCGTGGTGGCCGATGCGGTCATGTCTGCCAGATTCGAGGAGATCTCGACCTGGACCTTGGCGGAGTCGGCCCCGGCCCCAGCAGCCTCCCGCTCGATGCGGGCTGCCACGTCCATCATCTGGACGATTCCGTTGGCACTCATCCGGGCGATCCGGCCCTCGTCGAGGGAGTCAAGCCACATCTCGGCTTTCTCGAGGGCCTTGCGGCCGAGGGCCCGGTGGCGCTTCCCCATCGCGATGCGGTAGCGAACGAGCTCGTTCGCCTCCTTGTCGGCAAGGTGCCTGTCCCAGGCCTCTACCCGCTCTCTCCACGACCAGCGGGGCGAGTAGTTCTGGCCGTTGGGGCACGCGGTGACCTTGCGGTTCTCCATGTCCCTGTACTGCTTGAACGACGCGTAAGCCTGGTCGCTCTCGCCCTCCTGCTGGTTCCAGATGTTCCTGGTGTAGTCGAGTGGGGCAGGCTTCCGCTTGGCGGGGCTCTTCGAGGTGGTCATGCCTCACCTCCGAGGAGGATGTCCTCCAGAGTCCTCCTAGGGCTGAGGGCCTCGGTAACAAGGGCCCTGGCCAGATCCTGGCTGAACTCCTCAGAGAACTCCTCGCCCCAGCCCTGCTCGTCCCGCATCGAGTTGCGGACGTTGGCGCAGGCTCCGGTGATGGTGAGGATCCCCTCACTGAGGTCCAGCATCTTGGCCGCGGCGGTTATGGCGTCGAAGCCCTCCTCAGCTCCCCCGTCGAAGTCGTAGGGGTCACTCGCGGAAACCATCGTGGACCTCCCTCCGGGCGCGCTGGTCAGCCATGATCCTGTAGATGCGGGCTACGACCTTCGCGTGCCAGCAGGTCGCCACCCGACGCCTCTCCCCGTGCTTGCAGGTGCACCGGAAGATCGGCTCACCGCGGTCGTTCTTGAGAGTGACGAAGACGTGTCTGGCAGCCCCTCGCGGGCCCGTGGCCCCATCACCGTAGGACCGGACTCGCCACACTCTGGAGTTGTCCATCTGCTGAATCGCGTCCCCAGCAGACCAGACCTCCCGGGCCTTGGCTAGCTGGGCCGCGCTCATCTTCTCCTCGCGGAGGCTCTTGACGAGCTCGTAGTCGTCATCGAGAAGTCTGGCCCTTGCCACCGATCTCCACCCCTTTCTCCTCCAGGATCTCACCGGCCTCGCCGGTACGTGGATACATGCTTGCAAGTGTCGAGCCCGTCAGGGCCTCTCGGACCGCCCAGACCGCCTCGTCCTCATCGAGGACGGTGCAGGCTGCGCCCCCGGCGGCGCGTATGCGGCGGATCTGGCGGACCTGTTCGACCGAGGTACGAGCGTAGGCGTGGGCCTCGCTCTCGCTCGGCTTGAGGTGCTTGACCTCCAGGAAGATCAGCCGCCCCTCGACACAGCACAGGATGTCGGGGATCCCGGTCTCCATGTAGATCGAGCCGTGCATCTTCCAGGTGACCGACGAGGGCCACACCTCGGAGATGCGCTTGCGGATGGCCTCAACCACTCCGCTCTCACTGCTCGCCATGTCTTGTCCTTTCTAGCAGGCCGCCCGCCCTTCTCAGGACGGGCGGCCGTTCATTCGCGTGTCAGTCGGTCACAGGTCGAGGTCGTCGATGTCGAGGGCGTCCACGTCGAAGGTGTCCTCCGCAGCGGTCTCAGCCGCAGCGGGGGAGGCCTCTTCGGCGGGCTCGTCGTCCTCGTCCGGCAGGGAGACCTGCTCGGCCTTGGCGGCGGGCTTGGTGGCGCGGAGGTACTCACGCACCTCGCTCCTGACGCGACCGTTGAAGGGCTCGCCGTCCTCGACGAGGATGTCTACCGGGCGGCCGATCAGGCTCTTCGGGTTGAGGGCGATGCGCTTCTTGGCGATCTTGACGCCGAGGGCCTGGAGGAACGCGGCCGAGCGGAACATGGCCTTCTCCGTCTGCGGGAGTCGGTCGATGATCTGCTTACCGGTGTAGGGGCCGTCGATGATCTCGAGGTAGACGACGAACATCGCGTTGCCGGCCTTGGACTCGGTCTCCTCGAAGTCGTTGACACGGGCGCGGTAGGTGCCGGCCGGGACCTGAGCGGAGCCGGTCTCGCGGTAGTTGGTGAAGTCGAAGGTGAAAGCCATGGTGATCTCCTAGATAGTTGCTGGGTCAGTAGATGGATGATGGATCAGTTGTCAGATGCGGCAGGCTGCTTGGCGGCCTGGCGAGGCGGGACTCCGCCGATCCCGAGGAATCGGGAGAGCTTCTCGAGGGTGACGGGCTTGTCGCGGCCCATGACCGACGGGACCTTGCCCCTGAGGTTATACGGGATACGGGCCTTGGTGCCATACTCCGGGTCAGTGCCAAATCTCACGATGTGCTTAGTGGTTGGCCCGTCGTCGTTTCCTGAGCTGTCGAGGTCCTCCTCTGTCTCGGCGTACACGATGTAGTTGGGGGTGGCGCGGATGATCGACTGGGCGCCGCGCTGGACGTCTGGCGAGCGGCGGACCCCGCCGTTGATCTCGTCATCGACCATCTTGACCTGAGCGGTCATGACGACGTGCATCGGCTCCTTGCGGTTGCCGTCCGCGAGGCCGTACCAGAAGACGGCCGTGTCGGTCATGACGTCGAGGGCCTGGCCCCACGTGCGCTGATCAGCCGGGGCGGTGCCCTGCTTGATCTCGCGGACCGCGGTCTCGCTGGCCCCGGTCAGGTAGCGCATCGTCATCTTCTGGAGAGCCGTAAGCGAGTCGAGGACGACTGCCTTGTACCCGTGCCCACCCTTGTCCAAGGCCCAGAACACGTCGTCGAGCTCGGTCACGCTCTCGGGCCGGACCACGTCGATGTTCTTGGCGTAGGGGGCGTTCTTGAAGGACTGGGTGCCCTTCTCACCTGGGAGGTCGATGAACAGTGTCTTACCCATCGTAGCGATGGTCGAGGCGAGCGAAGACTTTCCACCGCCTGTCGGTCCGAGGATCAGCCAGCGGCCGTAATCTGCCGCCTCCTCGTTGACATCAACGATGTTGATGCCTGCGAAGCTTGTCATCTGAATTTCCTTTCCGCTGGGGTTCGGATGGCTTTACTGTATGCGTATGTCGGCACGGGTTGCAAGTCCGATTCTCATCTTTTGCTGTGGTCTGCATCACGGTACCTGAGGCCGTACTCCTCCGCTGCGTACTCGCCGTCCGGCCCCCCGACCATCTGAGCGCGGCACAGGTCCGCGAACTCGCAGAACTGGCAGGCGGCCTTACCGAAGTTGCGGGCGGCCTCGCCTCGAACCGAGGCGCGCTTACGAGTGAGCGAGATGTCGGTGCACGTGTCAGCGGCGGCCTGCAGGTGGGAGCGGACCAGGTAGGGGCTCACCGGAGTCAGGTGGCGGGAGAACCACTGGGAGACAACCTGCGGAGACCCTAGGCGCTCGATCTCCGTCTCCTCGGCGGTGTAGACACCGGCGCCGCTCCCGTCCTTCTTCATGCCCTCGAAGGGCACCCCGCCCTCGCACCACTCCAGGTAGGTGGTCAGGTCGTAGTCCTTGACCGCGGACGACAGCTTGCCCGCCTTCGTGAGCTTGGGAGTCTTGGGGGCCTTGGACCTCACGCGGTCGAAGGCTACGGCTCTGGGTCGAGGTACCTCCCACCCGTCGCACAGGGGGCCGAGGCCCCACGCGTAGAGCTGAACCTGGCTGTCCATCATCTCGTCCAGGCTAGTCACCTGACCGAGGGTGCCGGACGTCTTGCAGTCCCGCACCACGACAATGCCTCGCTTGCGGTCCCGGTAGACCTCGTCCGCGTAGCCCCACAGCATGACGTTGGTGCCGGGGACTTGACGCTCCCACCGCTGCTCGACGGCCAGGACCTCCTCGTTCTTAGAGTCCTGCGCCCACCGCTCCCGCCACTCCCGGTACGCGTGAGCCAGGCGCTGCGGCAAGGGCTGCCCGAGCCAGTCGATCCAGGCCGCGCGGGCGGCCTCTCCCAGGCGCTCCCAGTAGTCGACGGAGGCCCTTAGGACATCGGACGGGAGCGCGTCCCACGGGAACGTGGGGCCCGTATCCGTGGTGTGGATCTCCTCTGGGGTCGACTTCAGCGTCCCCTCGACCCGCCCCTTGGTGAGCCTGTCCGCAGCCCTTACCGCATGGAACCAGGACCCGAGGTCGAGGGCCGGCGTGATCTCGGAGCGCTGGCGGCGCAACCCGTCGATGTACCTGTACTTCCACGCCTGAGGGCACCTACGGTGCAGCGTGAGCGAGGAGTAGGTGGCCCGCTCCTCGTCGATGACGTCCTGAGGCTGGGTACTCATAACCATCACCTTTCGTTATAGATGTGATTCATTAGGGCCTTCTCCAGGTCCGTGCGGTCCCGGTAGGCCTGATACACGACCTCGTCAATCGTGTTCGGTGCGAGGGCGTACCAGAACGTGGTAGACCCCCGCTGCCCTAGACGGTTCAGGCGGTCACGGGCCTGGACGATGTCATCACGCTGCCACGGCAGGGACGCGAAGATCGCGTGCTGAGCGGTCACGAGCTCGTTCACTGCGACCGACAGGGTCCGGATCTGGGCGACGATGACGAGGCGCTCGTCAGAGTCGGACCCGAAGCGCTGCCGCAGCGCAAGTCGTTCCTCCGGAGGAGTGTCGCCTGTGATTGTCAGCACGGTCGTCCCAGGCTTAGAAACCTCCTCGGAGATTGCTGCCAGCTCGGACCGGAACGATCCGAAGACGACGATGCGCTTCTCATCGGGCAGCGTGTCGTGGACGATGGACGCGATGGTCTTGGCCTTCGACCGCCCGATCTCCCGCATCTCGCCGGTGTCGTCCGGCAGGAAGCCCGCGGTGATCTGGCGGAGTCGGATCGCCCGGGTCAGCCTGCTGAACGCCGTGGCCTCGCCGGTGACCCTCTCCCCGCTGGAGCGGGTGTCGTCCTCCTCGCGGAAGGTGACCTGGAGCTGGGAGCGCATCTCCTCGTAGGCCTTGAGCTCCTTCGTGGACAGGTTCACCGGCACGATGGTGTCGGTCGCCTCCGGCAGGTCGAGGCACTCGCTCTTGATGGCGACGGCCGCCCGCTCCCCCATGATCTCCTCGAGGCGGTCCAGGTTCTTGAACCCGGTCACCTCCCGACCCATATAGCCGCCCATGACCGCGTAATCCTCCTTGAAGGCCTGGAAAGTGGCCCGCTTGCGGGTCCCGTCCGGCTGGACACGGCCGAAGGCGTACGGGTCGATGAAGCGCCACTGGGCGTACACATCGAGGGGCGAGTGGGGAATGACCGTCCCCGTCAGGCCGATGCGGCGCTTGACCCTGGCCCCGATCCTGGCCGCCAGCCTGGACGAGTTGGAGGAGATCGACTTGATCTTGTGCATCTCGTCGATCACGACCAGATCGGGGTCGAAGTCCTTGACCGCGTCCAGCAGGACGTCGGCGAAGGTCCTGCTCCCGACCGCCCGCCGCTGAGCGAGCATGTCGATGTTGATGGCCTCGATCACAAGGCGAGGCTTGCCGTCGCCCAGCACATCGGGGCCGAGCTCCTCAGCCTCCTCCCGGGTGAGCTCCACACCATCCCGCCGGGCGGCGATGGCCCAGGACTTGTTCGTGTGGGCGGCCCTGACGGCCTCTGACCCTCGCGTGTTGGCGGTGAGCCTTGAAGGCCGATTCCCGCCGCGTGACCTGAGAGCCTCGACGCGCTGGATGCCGGAGCCTCCGAGGGCCTCGGCCCAGACGTTCACCTGAGGGCTGACCCACCTCGGAGCCTGGAGGGCCCACTGGTCGACCGCAGCGAGGGGGCCGGTCACGAGGACCCGAGCCTCCCCGCGCTTGCTGGACAGAGCCAGGAGCGAGCAGTAGTCGAGGGTGACTGCTGTCTTGCCGGTCCCCGGCTCCATGAGGAGGGCGCCCACCCCCTTGCAGCCGATCAGCTTCTCCAGGCCCGCCTTCTGGTGGGCGAATCGTGGCGGCCCGCCGAACTCAAACTTGGCCATGGGCATCCTCCAGGCGCGACAGAAGGTCGTACATGTCCACAGGGCTCCATTCCAGGATCAGGTCCCGGCGTGGGTAGAGCAGCCACGACGAGGCGACCCCGGGCTGGTACTTCGAGTCGACTGGGTAGTAGTAGCTGCTACCGTCCTCCTCGAACCGAAGGGCGAAGATCCCGTACACCCGCTCGTCCGGGTCGCCCCCGATCCCGAGGCAGCGCGCGTCGGCCACATAGATCAAGTCGCCCGTCGGCCACGGCACGTCCAGAAGGACCCCCTCCTGGAACTGGAGCCCCGACTCCTCCTCGGCGTAGACGGCCAGGTCATCCGGGTACCCCAGGATCGTGGACGTCTGCGGGTCTCGGGGGTCGGCGGGTCCGGCGAGCTCCAGGCCTACCTCCTCCGGGCCCACCGGTCCTGTGACCCGCCACCAGCGCGAGCGGTGCAGTACGTAGCCTCCTCCGGAGGCTATATCCGCCAGGCGCTCGAGGCGGATCAGGTTACTGAGAGCCTGAAGGCGCTCGGCGTCATTCTCGTACGGGTAGAGGATCCTGCTCATAGGGGAGTCACCTCCGACCCCACGAAGTCCGCCGGAGCGGTCTCGAACAGGTGGTACAGGGTCTCCGTGTCGACCTCGTACCAGGAGATGATCTCGTCGATCCCTTCCAGGATCTTGTCCCCGAGGTCGGGGTCCTGGCCGAGCTGCGTTCCCGCTCGGCAGTAGTCGCGGGAGAGGCTGGTCAAGTCGTAGGTCAGCAGGTAGACGCCAGGCTCGAAGGTGTCCAGGCCGGCTACGTCTGCCCGGTCGACGTAGATGACGTCGGCCGTAGGCCAGGGGCGGGTTTTCTCGGTGCTCATTGGTACTCCTTATGGATGCTGTAGGTGGATGGTGTAGTGGTCAGTTCTCGTAGTGCTCAGCTGCCGCGTGCTCGGCCCGCTTCCGGATGAAGTCGGACCTGCGGTCCTCGGAGACAGCCTGAAGGTTGCCGCGGACCTCCAGAATGGCTGTGATGTATCGCTCGTACTCCTGGACGAGCTCCTCGCGGGTCATCTCGCGGTCGGTCCTGGGGGTAGGCATGAAGGGGATCGGGAGCTTGCGCTGGATGTCGCTGTCCTGGATGTCTCCGCCGCTGGCGGCGATCCTGCGGCGGATCTCCTCAGCGCTGACGATGCCGTTGCGTCCCATCACTTCCACCCCGCCCGGGCACGGTAGGAGATGATGACGAGGGCTACGGTGATAGCGATGGCGGCCATCAGAATGCCTCCCCGCCCTTGAGGCCCACGCTCACGAAGCGTCCCTCGTAGACCGAGAAGGTCGGGACCTGCTTCTCCATGGCGCCTGCCCGGCGGGATCGGGCCGCGCTCAGGGCCGCCTTGAGCCCCTCGTAGCCTGCCCACGCGAGGGTGACAGTGGTGAGGGCTCCGGGGGCCCCGAAGGTGGCCTGAGCGATCACAGCCCCGACGACGATGGTGACGGCCCAGACCGTGTGGCTGAGCGCGCGGTTGGCGTGATAGGCGGTCGCTGTTGACAGTCGGTATCTCATAGGTCTTCCTTACAGGTAGTCGTCTTCGTTCTCGCCGCCGCAGCTGCAGAAGTCCTCAGGGCGCTCGCACGACGGGCAGTAGCGCTCCCCGGTCCAGGGGTCCTCCATGACGCCGGTGAGCTGCTGCTCGCGCATGGCGCGCATGAGGCCCCGGTCGTCCGGTACGTACTGATCGGCCATCAGCGCCATCATGTGGCGACGATAACGTTTCTTCGGTGTTCCCGCCATTTTCGGCTCCGTTCTGCGGCTTGCCGGTCCTTCCGGCTGATGACTTAACCCTAGACAGATTCCGGAGCGTATGCAATAGAAAATAGAAATCTCCCCAGTGACGTGAGTCACTGGGGAGATCCTGCCCTGGGATACTATTTCCCGTCGTGCGATGCCTGCAACGCTAGGACATCGTAGCGGTCCCCGTTGAGGGTTACCCGGGCCTCGACCTGCTTAGTCTTCCACCCCCTTGCGCGGAGCATGTTGATCGTGTCGAGGGAGTCAGCGAAGCGCCTAAGGCCGAAGGACGCGACGATGATCCGACGCACGTCGTCCTGCCTAAGCATCGCCTCGATCGCCTTCCACGACTCGGCGTTTCTCACCCGGTACTCGACCCCGAAGACTGGGCACTCGGGCGTCCCGTCCTCCTGAGCCCGCTCGTAGGCCTCCCACGGCGTGAGAAGCGGCAGCTTTGAGTAGTCTCTCACTGATAGGTCCTTCCTATATCAATCTACTCGTCCGCGACCGCGACGAGGGTGTAGGTGACGGAGCCTCGGCTCCCGGTCTTCTGCAGCCAGCCCCGGCTCGCCAGCCGCTCCAGGGCGTTCCTGGCCCGGTCCCGGCTGAGCGTGTCGCCGATCAGGAGGTAGATGTCCGAGGGGCGGGCCGACTTGCCCAGCTCGCCCCCGAACACGGACATCACGACGTCCTCATCGTCCTGGTTGCGGGCCATCTTCTCCATGGCGGCGGTCATCTCGGTCAGGTCGATCTCGACGCGCTCCTCCACGTCGTTCACGTCCTCGCCATCAACCGTCAGGACGCCGCCGCCGCCGGTAGACGTCCGACGTGGTGGGGTGATGACGAGCGAGGAGCGGCCCTCAACCCGGGAGTCAAGA
>ERZ772987.170-NODE-170-length-13559-cov-2.50459_pt1 | contig 13559 bp, 12 predicted proteins | sample MGYA00511129_ERZ772987 | MGnify/ENA primary metagenome ERZ772987 (study PRJEB29015, sample SAMEA2738058) | human oral metagenome | biome: human oral; feature: human-associated habitat; material: saliva | place: China | collected 2222 ...
GTGAGAGTTGTGGAGTGTTGCATGATCGTGACGTGAACGCCGCATTGAATATTTTGGACGAGGCGCTGCGTCTCAGCCAAGTTGCGTAATAGTGTAAAGCTGAACCGACCGACAATCGGGGATAGCCTGCTCAATATGGGAAGCCGCTGAACTTTAGCCTAGTGCCGGGGTTTAAGCAAGCCTAGTTCGCAGGAATCTCGTAGTGGAAGCTATGGGAGTGTCAAAGCTTGGAGATGCCTGTTGACGTGTTGACGGCGCGCCGGTAGTGCGCGTATGTTGTTCGTGTGGTATGGTTGGTGCTGGTTGGTTCTCCTCCCGCGCGCCAAAAGGTGTTTTAGTCGAGAGAGCCTGTGGAAGGTGACGTAAATATGACGATTGAAGGAAACGTGAGCGCGGACGCTGGTCTGCGTATCCTGTGGGGCGAGCGCGGTTACGTGCTGACTGACGGCGCGGTGGAGCGCGTTGCGGTCCCGGTTGGTGGCGACGTGGGTGTTGACCACTATGAGGCGATCACCGTAAACATCGAGGATGGTACTCTTGGCCGCGAGTACGTGTCGCTGGTCCCTTATTTTGGGATCGAGGACGCGGACGAGTATGGCGAGTATCGTACAATTGAGCCGGGTGGGCTGTTGGTGGAGGCTGCGCGTCTGGTCGCTACGGCTGCTCACGCTGGTCAGGTCGATAAGGGTGGTGCCCCGTATATTGAGCATCCTGCTTTCGTCGCTGATCGTGTGCGCTGGCTTGAAGGTGATGGGGTGGAGGTTGCTGCCGGGTGGCTTCATGACGTGGTGGAGGACACTCCCGTGTCGTTGGATGCACTCGCAAGCGTGTTCCCAGCGCGTGTCGTTGAGGCCGTTGATGCGCTCACGCGACGGGAGCGTGAGCCGTATTTCGCGTACATTGAGCGCGCGGGCGGCGATAGCGTTGCGCGTATAGTGAAGCGATGCGACCTGGCGCACAACCTGGATACGTCGCGTCTGCCTGGCGGTGGCGTTGACCTGTCGGAGGCTGACGTTGCGCGCCTTGTCCGGTATGAGCGCGCGCGTACTATTCTGGCTGAGGCTGCGATGTAGACGGCCGTTCCCGTTGTCGCGGGTATCTTGGCGGCGTGTCCTGATTGTCTGGTGGCGGTTGGGGCGCGCCGCCTTTACTGTATGCGCTTCTGACGGGCTTTCACGCGCCTACCCCTCCCTGAGTGCGTTTTGCGCCTGCGGGTCTGCGAGAGGCGCGTACAGAGCGTCTGACGGTGGTGTTTGTGTGTTGCGGTGTGGGCGCGGGCGTGTTTAGTGAGTGCGTGGTGGGTTGTTGTTGGCGTTTTTCGTGCGGGTGAGAGCGTGCCTGGTGCGCGTTATTGGTGTTCCGGTTTGGTGAGCGCGTCGCGCATCTAGTGTCGCTGGGGTGACCGGCTGGTTGTTGACGCGGTGGCGTGTAGGGAGTGAAGGTCGAGGTGTACCGATGAGCGATAGCGTGAAGTTCGTGTACGGTAGGCGTAGTGACGGTTGTGTGGAGCGCTGTCGCGCGAAGCCGGAGAACAGGGGTCGCGGCAGGTGTCCGCACGTGGGTCATGTGACGCTTACTGACGCGCAGGCGCAGGAGATAAACCAGGAACGCCTGTCTGAGTCTGTTCCCGGCTTCCATGTGGGCGCAGGCGAGAGCGCAAACGGTGGTGCGGGCGATGGCGCTCGCGTTGTTGGTGCGCGTCCTGGTGCTGGCCGCGTGGGCGGCGTGCGCGTTCCGCGTCCCGGTGGCGTGCCGAAGCCTAGTCCTGGCGTGTTTCAGAACTCGCACGTAAGCCGTCCGCTCACGGCGAAGGAATTGTCTGAGCAGGCGGGCCGAGTGGCTGGGGCGTTGAATGAGGAAACGTGGGCGAGTATTCGAGGGCTGTGGGAGCGCGTGAACCTCGCTATCGCGGACGGTGATGAGGAGAAGGCGGCGGATAGTCGCGCCCTGTGGGAGCACGCGGGTGAGAAGGCGCGCGGCTTGTTCCTCGCGGAGTTGGATGCGGACACGGAGGACGGCCGCAGGTTGCGCGCCTACCTGGGCGACGACGTGAAAACCAGTGATGTTGCTGACATTCTCGCGTTCAACATTGGTCAAATGACAGCCCCGGTCCCCGTGAAAAGCCGGGACACGAAACTGTCACGTCACGCTCTCACCGCGTTCGACAACGACATGAACAAGAGCCGCTACGTGATGAGTGTTCTCGCGTTCGGCGGACGCTGTTGCTACTGTAACCGTCCTCTGCATCGTGGGGAGCCTGCGGACGGGCAGGCGACAGCGGAGCATATCACGCCGGTGAACCCCAGGGGCGGGAGCACGGTGCGCGGGGCAACAAGGTACGGGAATATGGCGCTCGCGTGTGTGGCGTGTAACCGGGCGCGCGGCAACCAGGAGCTAGAGGAGTGGGTGCTTGTCACCGGGCGCATTCCAGACCGGGAAGAGAAAGCCAGGTGTTTGGCGCGTATCCGCGAGTTCCGGGCGTATGCGGGGTATGAGGAGTACACGGCGGAGCAGACGAAGCGACTGAATTTGGAGATCGGCCGCATGAACCGGGCGTACAGCCGCGAGTTGGAAAAGCTAGGCGAGGGCGCTGATAGTGGGAAGGTGAAGGCGGCGGCGCGTCGCGCTTTGCGTCGTGGTGTGATGCGTATGCGTGACGCTGTTCACGGCCCCGTCGGCGGGTAAAGCGCGAGAGGGGCGCGGTTGTTTGGTGGGTGGCGTGGCTTGCGTGGGCTGCGCCGCCCGCCTTTCTTTGTTTCCGCCCGCCGCCTGCCTTTTTGTGGTATCCTAAAAGCGTACAAGATGTTATTCGTGTCCACGGTTAACGGGCGAAACGAAAAGGGAAGGGTGTGGGTGCGCTTGGTTGCTTCCAGAGGTGGGATGGGTGAGCACAAGTGGTTTGCTGAAACCGCTGACGTTGCCGTCGAGTACGCGCGCTCGTCGAACGGCAAACGGCGTGAAGCGGGCGCGCGTAGCCCGTTAACGCCCGCCGCCGACCTGAGCCGCCTTTCCCGAGATAATGTCGCCTACGTGTGTAATGCGGCGTGCGAGAACCCGAAAACCCCCGTGTGCGACCTGGCCGGGTACGTGTCTGCCATCCTGTTCGGCGCGTCTGGCGGATGTTTGAGCGAGAAAGCGGCGAGTAATCCGGCGTTGCCCGCGCATTTTGTGGGGGATTGTATTGTCCGCGCTGTCGGAGAGTGCGAGCGCCGGAAGCGCGCAGTGTCACTATCGGTGAAGCGCCTGATCGTTAACCCGAACCTGCCTGAGCGCGTGATGCTGTGGCTCGTGGAGGGCAAGCGTCCAGGCTACGAGACGGTGTTGGATAACCCATCTGCGACGGGCCGCGTGTTGCGAGTTCTTGCCGACGACCCTGATTGGGGTATCCGCTGTAGCGTCGCCCATCATGTGAATACGCCGAGGGATGTCCTCGTGAAGCTCGCCCACGATGATGAGGAGCGCGTGCGTGAGGTGGCGATCTGCAACGATAACATGCCAGCGCGCGTGTTTGATGAGGTGATCGTGCGCGACGCGAGTAAGGCGGCGACTATCCACAAGCTCGTTCACTATAGTCAGTCAGTTTATGCGCAAGTGCTGGCATACACTCGCTTTGGCTTGCCGTATGCGAACGATGATGAGTGTCTAGCATTGAGGGGCGTAAGCTGGGATGCCGGGGAGTGGCTGCGAAAGCATGATATGAAGGGTGTGCGGTAATGGTAAGTGAGGGCGGTTCCGCGCTTGCGCGTGCGTGCGGCGTGTTGGCTCTTGACTTGGACGGCGTGCTGTTCGTGTCGCCTGAGCCTACGGGTGTGGTGGGCGAGTATGGGGATAGGCGTCGGGTGCGGGTGAAGGTTCCGCGTTTGCGTGACGTGTGGGGGATGAGGGTGAGTGAGCCGGTGTGGGTGTCCCCGTTGATGATCGCCGACGTGAACGCGGTTATCGGGTTGCCGGGTGTGCGTCTTGCTTTGGTGTCGTCGTGGGGTGCGGCTGCTGTGGAGGCCGCTCGCCAAGTGGGCGTGCGCGTGGACGATAGCGTGGTGAACGTGTTTGAGGGGCGCACGGTTGGCGCTGTCAGCCAGGATGCGAAGCTGGCGGAAGCGCTCGCCTATTTGCGTGGCTGCGCGGCGGGCGGCGAGCGCGTTGTGTGGGTGGATGACTTGCATGTGCCGGGTTTCGTGGAGCACGATGGTATCGTGACTGTCGGCACGTGCGAGGATGCGGGGTTGACCGCTCCTATGGTGGAGCGGGCGCGCTCGCTGCTGGGCGGGTGAACCTATTTCCATTCTTGCACGCTCGTTGTTTGCGTGTTGTGTTGACGCGTAGATGGTGGTTGTGGTATATTTGGTGTTGTGGGCGCGCCGAGAGTGTGCGCGTCCGCGATGGTGACTGTAGTTTAGTCGGTGGAACGCCCGGTTGTGGTCCGGGAGGTCGCGGGTTCGAGTCCCGTCAGTCACCCCGTTGTTTCTCATGGTGTTGATGGTAGGGTAAGGAAAATCCCGAACTTAGTCCGTTTGGTCAGGTTCGGGGTTTTCCGTTGCTATCGCAGGTAAAAGTGGACATTGCGCGAGGGTGTTGGGTGTTGTCTTGCGCCGGGGTTAGACGAGACCCGCCACTATCCGACTGACCGGGCGGTAGGCGACGTGTTGATTCCCGAGCGCACAAAACGATCTCGCCGTTGCCCGTTGGCGTGCGCGTTGTTCCCACGCGGCATAGAGGGGCGACATCCGCCGTTACAGCTCCCAGCGTCATAAAACAACCCCGCCACACGCACCTAACTTTGCACTTGTGGCGGGGTCGTCGGCGCTTAGAAGCCCGCGTCCTCCAACGGGTCATAGACGTCCGCGACCTCACCCGTCACCGGGTCAACGGTGTCGCCTGCCACGCCGCGTGCCACCATGATCTTGCCGACGATCTCCTCGGCCACGGCGGGGTTGTCGCGCAAATACTGGATGGCGGCGTTCTCGCCCTGGCCGAGCTGAGTGTCCCCGTAGGAGTACCAGGAGCCGGAACGGCTGATAATGCCGTCGTCCTTACCCATTGTGACAATGTCGCCCTCGCGGCTGACCTCGCCAGTGTACAGGAGTACCGTTTCGGCGGTCTTAAACGGTGGCGCGACCTTGTTCTTCACGGTCTTGACTTTCATCTTGTGGCCGACGGGCGCAGCGCCAGCGCCCACGCCCTTAATGGTCTCTCCCTTACGCACGTCGATACGAACGGACGCGTAGAACTTCAACGCCTTACCGCCGGTCGTCGTCTCGGGGTTGCCGAAGAAAACGCCGATCTTTTCGCGTAGCTGGTTGATGAAAATGATGGTGGTGCCGGTCTTTGCGGCGGCGCTCGTCAGCTTACGGAGCGCCTGGCTCATAAGCCTGGCCTGCAAGCCCACGTGAGAGTCACCCATCTCACCCTCGATCTCGGCGCGGGGCACGAGAGCGGCAACAGAGTCAACGACAATGAGGCCAACAGCGCCGGACGCGACGAACATGTCAGTGATTTCGAGAGCCTGCTCACCGTTGTCGGGCTGACTCACGATCAGGTCGTCAACGTTCACGCCGAGCTTGGCAGCCCACGTGGGGTCCAGCGCGTGCTCAGCGTCAACAAACAGCACTTTTTCTCCCATCTTCTGTGCCTGTGCAATACAGGAGAGGGAGATGGTTGTCTTACCGGATGATTCGGGGCCGTAAATCTCAATGATGCGGCCCTTGGGGAGGCCACCAACGCCGAGAGCCACATCCAGGGCGAGGCTACCTGTGGGGATGACGGGAATCTTCTCGCCCGTGCGGTTGCCCATGTTGAAAACGCTGCCCTTACCGAACTGGCGCTCGACCTTTGCCATAGCGTCCGCGAGGGCGCGTTCCTTCATGGTCATGCCCGCCGCGTCCGCTGCCGCGTTTTTCTTTGCTGCTCGTGGTGACAAAATGTCCTCGTTTCTTCCGAGAGGCTACCGCCCGCTTGCGGTAGCGTATTCTTTACTTACATGATAAAGCATAGGAGCGTGGCGCGGAAAACACAAAAGCTCACAAAATCACATGGCGCTCGCCCGCGTGACGCACATGTTCCATGAACGAGTGGCCGGGGCAGATTAACGAACATGAGGAAAAGAGAAAGAGAAAAACGTGAACGACGCTAAGGCGCTGGATGCCGAGCTTACAGGTCTCGTGTACGACAGTGAGGTTACTATTGTTGACGAGGACGGTGTGGAGAGACGCATCGGGTACGGGGAGTTGCTTGTAAATGGAACTATCGTCATGTGTGATGGCGGTCTGTACGTGTACCACAACAAGTATGAGCAAGCGCCTGTTGAACGTGTACGTGGTGCTGCGTTCGTATCTTCTGGGTGGTCTTGGTGACGCGTTCCGGGTTATTCGACAGCCGGAAGTCCGCGACTAGGCTTCGCGCGTACTCTAGTCTCGAAGCGTGGTGGGCGAGGGTGCGCGGTTGTGATATAATAGTGGCATGAGTGATTCGTATGCGCGCGTGCTGCGCGAGATTGTTGGCGAACCGGTTGTTACCGGGGAGCTGTGGGATACGGTGACCAGTGTCGGCGAGGGAGACGCTGGCGCGTATGCTGAGGCAATCGCAGCGATTACGCGAGCGTGCGGCGTTGCCAGTGTTGACGGTGCTCTCCGCGACGAGAGTACGCCCGGCGCTGTACTTGACGTGATGGTTGACCGTTTTGAGAGGTACAGCGGGTTTTTCAAGCCGATTGCTGCGCACCCGAACATCACGCCCCGCGTGGAAGAGTACTGCCTGAGTAAGCGTCGTGTCGCCTTGAACGAGTCGCTGGCCGCAAGTGCGGGCGTGAGCGCCGAAGCTGTGGAAAAGTTGTTAAGGTCGAAGTCTCGTGGTGTTATTGGGGCGCTACTGGGGAACAGTTCGCTCAGCGAAGAACAGTTAAGGCGCGCTGAGTGGCGCGCCAGGTCTATCGGCACACCCGTGTGGCTCATGGCCCGTGACGCTTGCAAAAACAGGGCCATGCCCGTGGATGTCGTGTTGTCGTGGCTGTCGGATGAGCGTGAGGAGCTGAAAGCGCGCGCTTACGCGCTGAAAAGCCCCGTTGTGCCGCGTAGCGTCCTGTGGGGATGGCTCACAAAGGAGGCGTGTTGTGATGCCGAGTCGTCTGTGGCAATGTCTATTTTTGACGAGTGTTCTAACGCTGACGGTGCGATGATTGACCGGTATGTGCGCGAATGGGTGAAACATCAGACGGTAGAGAGTTTGCAGTGCTCCCCGGTGGGCGGTATGACAGCACAAAAGGCTATCACCCACCCGAGGGCGTGGGAGTCCACGTTGGAGCGGTTGTATGTGTGTTACGGGCGTGAGGGCTGGTGGTTGCGAGGCGTGTTGGTGGGGGCCGTGTCGTGCCCGGATTGGGTGCGGTGGGAGCTGTTTAGTGATGACGATAATGTTTATGATAGTGCGTTGGCTGTCGGCCCTTTAGGTTTGCCGTCAGCCTACGTGCAAACGTTATACGATAGGGGGCGCGTGGGCGTTGTCGTGGATTGCGCTAACGCGCCTAGCGTATTGGTGTTGGAGAGGCTGGGCTGGCTACTACGTCAAGCCGGGAGTAGTTGTTCCGGTGATACAAGCTCGAACAGGTATGGCGATTTTTATCGCGCCCCAATTGTTGACATGTTGTCACATCAGAACATGCAGCCAGCCGTGCGTCACGAGTGCGCGCCGTGGTTCCCGGAGGTATTGTGGCTTGTCGCCCGGGATGGTTTCCTGGGGCGCGCGTAAAACTAAACGGCGGCCAGCGTGCGGGCGGCTGGGCGCGGCTTTACCGGATCGTTCACCTCGCGCGTCGGCGATGTACTTGTTGTTGGGTGCCCCCTACTGCGCGGGCGGGCGCGCGGCGTTTTGTGGGCCTTTGGGCCTGTGCTGGGTGGTTTGTGGTGGTCGCTATTGTTGTGTGCGGGCGCGATGCCCATTGTGGCCTTATCGCGCGTTGTTGTGTGACATGTTGGTGTGCGGCTCCCGGCCACTCTTGGGTCGTGGAGCTGCCTGTTTGTTCTGGAGGGGACAATGGAGAAGATGGGTAACGTAAATGCTGAGGGAACAGCCCAGGCGACCACTATTGCGGTGGGCGCCCCGGCTGGCGGCGCAGCGGTTGAAACGATGAGCGCGGCGACCGTAAACGCGGGTGACGCGGCGGTTAACGAGAATACGGTCAGCGTCCGTGAGGACGGTTTGCCCGCGCCGCTCATTACCCCTACCGGCGACAATGCTGGCGGCAACGCTGGCGTGGAGACGATTGAACAGCGCCTCGGTGGCCTGTTCGGCGGGGATGAGACGAAAACGCGAACAAGGACGCGCGCCTGTTCTCTACGTTCCGCGACCTGGAAGCCGGTGAGGTGAGCCGCTTCTACGCGCTGCAACGGTTGCCCGAGCGGGTGAGCGGAGCGCACGTGAGCGGTGACATTCACTTCCATGATCTTGATTACACGGTGCCGGGAGGCATGTTCAACTGTATGCTCGTGGACCTGCCGTTCATTCTCTCACGCGAGGACTTCCCTATCGGTAACACTCGCGTCAACCGTGTGCGCAGCGTCGAGACAGCGACGGACCTGATTCCGCAGATCGCCGCGCAGGTCAGTGTCGGCCAGTACGGCGGACAGACCTACAGTAAGCTCGATGAGGTGTTGGAGCCTTACGTCATGTACACGTACCGTCGCGAGTTGGCGCGCGCCCTCGAACACGCTACGAAGGTCGCAGCAGAGATGGGCGTCGTGGGCGTGGAACCCTTGGACAAGAGTGTCGCTCTCATGGTCGCGTCAGGTGAGCGCGACCGCATGGCCGTCGGCGTCAACCAGAAGCTGTGGGACATGAGCGTTGCCGAGGCCAAGAAGCGCACAGAAAGTATCGTGTACGACAGCATGGAAGGCGTAGAATACGCGCTCAACACCGTGCAGGGAAACGGGCAGACACCGTTCGTCACCATCAGTTTCGGCCTGTCTACGTCGTGGGCTGGCCGCGTCGTCCAGAAAGCCATCCTGAAAGTTCGCATCAATGGGTACGGCGCGCAGAGTAAGACGCCCGTGTTCCCCAAGCTCGTGTACATGCTGAAAGAAGGCGTGAACATGCGTGCTGGTGACCCGAACTATGACGTGAAGCGCCTCGCCCTGTATTGCGCGTCCAAGCGCATCTACCCTGATTTCCAGTCGGTTGATAACACGGTGCGCGACCTGGGTTTCAACCCCACCAGTATGGGGTGTTTCGCGGGCGACCACACCGTGCGCGCACGCATGGGTGGTGACGGCGGATACACGGTGTGGACGGGTGAGAAGCTATGGGAGTGGGCGGCAAGCCAGTACGGTGCCCAGAAGCAGCCTAACGGCGTGGACGAGTACGTGGACGTTCCCTCTGGTGACCTCGATGTAGCCGATTCGCATACCGGAGTTGAGCAGGGTGCTCGCGTGTTGCGCCTGGTGAAGAACTACAGCAATGTGTGGGTGCGTGTCAAGGTTGTGCCGGAAACCGAGTCGAACATGAGCGAGCGCAAGATTATTCTCACGCTCACAGACGATCACCCGCTACCCGTGCAAGGTAAGGGCCGCTTGTACGCCGGGAGTCTCGTGCCGGGCGACCGTCTCACATCCGCGTCTGGGGAAACGCTGCGTGTCACGTCGGTTACCGGGTGCGCGCCGGGCGGCCCCTCGTACGATCTCACAACCGACACGGACTACTTTGACCTAAACGGTGTCGTGTCCCACAACTGCCGCTCTTTCCTGTCCTACTACGAGAACCCGGAAACCGGAGAGCCGGTGGAGTACGGGCGCTTTAACGTGGGTGTGGTGACGTTGAACCTGCCGCGTATCGCCATGCAAACCGAGAGCACGGAAGAGTTCATGCGTCTGCTGGACGCTCGCGCCGGTATTGTGCGCGAGGCGTTGGATTGGCGTTTCGACCAGGTGCGCGGCGCGACGGCAAGCCAGTCCCCTATCCACTATGTGACGGGCGCGGCGGGTGTCGCCATGTCGCCGTCCGATAAGGTGTGTGATCTCGTGGAGGGCGGTTACGCGACCGCGAGCATGGGCTACATTGGCGTGTACGAGGCGACCGCGAGGTTCTACGGGGGCGACTGGTACGGTAACCGTGAAGCGGTCGAGTTCAGCGTGAATATTGTGCGCAGGTTGGATGAGTTGGCGCGCTCGTGGAAGGCTGAGAGCGGGCGCGGCTATGGCGTGTATGGTACGCCGAGCGAGAGCTTGTGTGACCGTTTCGCCCGATTGGATACACGCCTGTTCGGTGACGTGGAGAACATTACGAGCAAGGGATACTATCAGAACAGTTTTCACGTGGACGTGCGTAAGAACATGAGTCCGTTCGAGAAGTGGCGTGTGGAGGCACAGTATTTGCCGTACACGACGGGCGGCGCGATTGATTACGTGGAGACTGAAACACTGTTGAAGAACCCGGACGCGTTGGAGTCTATCGTGGACGCGGCGGTCGCTGCGGGCGTCAGGTATTTTGGTGTGAACCAGCCGGTGAGTCAGTGCTTCGAGTGTGACTATTCAGGCGAGTTCGCGGCCGACGTGCGCGGCTTCTATTGCCCGGAGTGCGGTGAGCGCGACGAGGAGAAGATCAGCGTAGTGCGTCGCGTGTGCGGCTATTTGGGTTCTTTCGCTGACCGGCCCGTGGTGGAGGGGAAGCGAAAGGAGATTGTTGCTCGCGTGAAGCATTTGCGCGTGGGTGACGCGGCGGACGCGGCCGGTGTTGCTGACGTGGTGTCTCCGTCCGTGTGAACGGTTCTGCCACGTGAAAGAGCCGGGCGCTGTTTGCCTCGCGCGACTTGCGGGCTCCATGCTGCCAGGGTAATCTCATTGCGATTACCGTGGCGGCATGGCCGGGCGGTGGCTGGTCGGCGCTGACAGTTCGGAAACAGGGAAGGCACCCCACGGGAGTTCGCGTTAATTCGCATTTACTCTCGTGGGGTGCCCCTTATTGCCTTTTGCCCGCGCCGCGACGGCCGCACGTGAGAGTCGCCCCTTGTTTCTTGCTGGCGTCTCTGTCGCCGTGCGCACTGGCTGTTAGAGTACGGCGCTCATGCGGTTAGCGGCATAGTCGATGAGTTCTTCTGCTGTGGTGATTGTGTTTCTCCGTAACGATTGTGAGCGTTTCCATGCCAGTTACGGGTGTTTGCATCGTGTCGATGAGTGCGGCTAGTTCCCTGTGGGGGAGACTGCGCCTGTCCATGAGCGTGAGGCAGAGGTAAGCGTGTGCGCGCCTCGCTGCCGCTTCCGTTTCGTTGTCGCCGTGTTCTTCCGCCCGCGCGATAGTATCACGCCACCGCTGCGCCGCTTCGCACACAAGGTTCGTGTCGGCGTTCACGAAAAAGATTGCGTCGTCGCCGATTTCTTCACATGCGATAGTTTCGTATCGTAGTATCTTGTCTCCCAGCCTGGTGATGCTGGTTTCCTGCTCGCCTGCCGCTCGCATGATGTGGTCGGCGATACTTTGGTGGCGCAGGAATGGGATGCCTTGCTTGATGCGTTGCATCTCGTGCCCTTTGATATACAGCTCTCTATCGAGAATGATGTGCGCCGCGCGTTCCGTGATCGTTAGCGAGTTCGTATACTCAGCGTCGTCGCCCTCTCCCAAATTCTCGATAACGCGACTGAGCGCCATCATCGTATATCCGAAGGGGGGTGAGTACTAGCGAGTTGCGAACAATGTCAGTAAATCCCGCGTTGTTGAACGTGTCCGGGTTTATGGGTTGTGTGTCCCATCGTAGTTCGCTGATGGTTTCGGAAAGGATGTCTCCGGTCAGCTCGTCGTGAGGGTCGTCGCGTTCGTCTAACGCTTCGGTGAGTGTTTCACACATGTGCGCGTAGTCGCCGTTACGGTACGCGTCCGCGACGATGCTGGCGCACGCTCTCACGTGCTCGTCATCGTCGGGCGGGAATGGGAGGTGTGCGGTGTACTCCGGCTCGTCATAAAATGAGAAGCTTGCCGCTATCTCGGCGTTGTACTTGTCGCGTAGACGCTTGATGCGTTCTTTGTACTGGTTCACTGCTACCTCTCTTATCGCGTCACTGTCAGCCCATGTGGTGCGCCGCGTAGTCGATGACCTGCTCCCCGGTGCTCAGCAATTCGCCGAGTACGCTGTCGGTGTTGTCGCGCACATGCAGGGCAATGGGTAGCGCGTCCTCACCGTCGTACCAAGCTCCCTGTTCGCTGCCGAGCGTCACGGTTTCAATGAGGACACTCAACATATCGGGAGTGAGCGCATCCCGCTCCAACAGGATAGAGCATGCGATGGCGTGAGCTGTCCTGGCTTGCGCGGCTCCCGCCTTATCGCCCTCATCCTCACACTGTTCAGCTAAACGCCCCCAATAGTCGGCGACGCTGGCGAGTGCCCCTGTGTCGTGCGCGGCCAGGCCGTAGGCGCGGCCGCGCACGGTTGTGCGCTGACGGCGCGTGAGAGTAAGCATGTCGCCGCTGAACGCCAACGCCTCGTCTCCATCCTCACGGTCGGTGTTGGTTGCTTCTGTGATATAGTGTCCGGCGAGCCGCGTTGCCGTAGCCGGGTTGTCAGCCGCGAACACTGTCATGTTGCTCGCGCCGCGTCGGATAATGTCTGCCGCGTAGTAGAGCACGCCGCGAGCAAGCCGGTCCACAGCGTTATCGTCAGTCGCGTACTGGAAGATGTATTCGAGGGGCGTGCGCATCATACCGGCCGTGTTGGATGCGCTCACGGAGGCGATTTCACGGAACCCGTCACAGTCGAACAGCTCCATGTCGGTGAGCGCGCCTGCTGCGCGGCAGCCAACAGTGTTGGTGAGTGGCGCGGCGCACGCGTTCTTACCGTTATCGGTGCGACTGGTGAGCATGTCGGCGAGTTCATGCCAGAACGAGTCTGCGCCGTCGTTGGTGAGCGTAGTCTCTAGGCGCATGGCGTGGGCTTCTGCGTCAATCTGGTCCATCGTGTTACTGTTCACGGCGGCTCTCCATTTCTTTTCTTCCCCTATGCGGGCGGGTCTTGTCTTTTCCGTTCTTATCGTAGCATACGCGCGGCCGGTGAGCACGGTGACGCGGTTTCTCGCGTTTCCATGCGCCCGGACGCTTCGTCGATGAGCGCTTCCATGTTGATTGCCGGGAACGCCAGGGTGCTGTACATCACCTCGTTGTCGCCCACGTGCATGGTGCGGCAGTAGTTTCCCTTCTTGGTGTGAACCTTCATGAGCTGTTGCTCTTGGAATGTGTCGATGAGGGCGGCGAGGTCGCTGGGGGCGAGTTCGCTGCGCTCTAGGAGTGCGCTTGCGAGCATCATGTGGGCGCACCTGGCCGCTACCTCGCTGCCGGTGTCGCCTTGTTCTTCCGCGTATTGAATGGCTTGCCGCCACCGCTTCGCAGCTTCTGTGACGCTGCCGCATAGAGCGTGGACGACACCATAGTTCGCGGGGTAAACGCTGTAGCGGGTCTCCACGTTTCCTTGGAAGATGATGTGTCCTACTTGCGTAAGTGTGTGAAAACTGTTGGCATGGTCTCCCGCGAGATAAGCGCCCACGGCGAGGTTGGAAATTCTGTTTGAGTAGCGTCGGGGGTGTTCCGCGAGC
>ERZ772987.172-NODE-172-length-13461-cov-3.19618_pt1 | contig 13461 bp, 8 predicted proteins | sample MGYA00511129_ERZ772987 | MGnify/ENA primary metagenome ERZ772987 (study PRJEB29015, sample SAMEA2738058) | human oral metagenome | biome: human oral; feature: human-associated habitat; material: saliva | place: China | collected 2222 ...
GGCGCACCTGGCCGCGCTACATGGGCCGCTGATGCTGGCAGGCTTCTTGGGCACAGTTATCAGCCTAGAGCGGGCCGTGGCCGCGCGTAGACGCTGGGCTTGGGTGGCCCCCTACGCACACGCCGCCGGTATGTTAGCGCTGCTGGCCGGGGCCCCAAGTGCGGTAGGTAAAGGGCTGCTGCTAGTGGGAGCGCTCGGCCTAGATGCCATCTACCTATATATTTTGCGCACCCGCGCCGGGGCCGTAGCCACCCAAATTGAAGCCCTAGGGGCGCTCAGCCTCACGTTGGGCACCTGGCTGTGGCTAATGGATAAACCCCTTGAAACCGTGGCCACGCTCTGGCTGGAATTTCTGATTTTCACCATTATCGGCGAGCGCCTAGAACTAGCCCGCGTAGCTTTTATCGGCAAAGTTGAGGGCCGGGTTTTGGGTCTGTGCCTAGCTGTGCTCTCATTTAGCGCCCTGTCCCTGGTGTGGGTGCCAGCCCAAATCTTGGCGGCCGCAGCCCTGCTAGCCCTAGCGCTCATAATGGGCTACCACGATGTAGCTCGGCGCACTGTGCGCGGCAGTGGCCAAGTGCGTTTTGCCGGCTCCGCCATGCTAAGTGGCTACTTTTGGTTGGCTATTAGCGCCACGGTTTGGTGCCTTTACGGTTTTAATGGGGCTGCCTACGACGTCGTCATCCACACGGTCACAATCGGTTACGCCCTCTCAATGGTGATGGCCCACGCCTCCATTATTTTGCCCGGGGTGCTACACCGCCGCCTGCCCTACCACCCGCTTATGTATTTGCCGCTTGGCGCCCTACACGGCGGCCTGATTGTAAGGGTATTAACTGCTAACCTCGGTGGCCTATCCTGGCAGGTAGGTGGAGCTGTTTCCATCGCCGCAATAGTGCTGTTCCTACTTATCGCAGTTACCCGCGCGGTAACTGCCAAATAGCCCAAATAACTTGCTATCGCCCAGCCAGCACCCGGCTACGTTAGCCCGTCTCCTGGTAACTAAGCCCAGCTAAGTAACCAAGCGCCTCACTACTACTAAACCCCGCCTCGCTACCAAGAAAACTGCCATGGAAATCACCCAGCCCCCAGCCAAAAGCCCCCAACCTCGACCGCATCGGCGCACCACCCAGATAAAACGCAACGCTGTGGTGGTGGCCTGGATTTTTACTGCCCTGGTGCTGCTAGCTGGCAAATACGCCCAGCTGTGGCCCAATCTAGATGCTTGGGCGCCACTACATGCGGCCCTGCTGGGGGCCTTGGGTAGCGCTATCACCATTTGGAGCGCCCATTTTGCCGACACCCTCCTACACCGGCCCGCCTGGGGTGGAGCGCTGATGCTAAATGGGCGCCTAGGCCTGCACAGCGTGGGCGCCGCTCTGGTAATCACCGGGGTGTGCATTAATGGCCAGATCGTAATTGGCGTGGGGGCTAGCTGCGTGGCGGTGAGTGCGACGCTGGGCGTGGTGGCCATGGTGGTGCAAAAACGCCGCGCGGTGGCGGCCCGCATGGCGGCGCTGGTGGACTACTACATTTGCTCCCTCAGCTACCTAATGGTGGGAGCACTGGCCGGCTGGTCTATTAAATACTTTGACTTTAAAGGGCAAGCGGCCTGGTCTAACCGCATGTATTTAGCCCATGTGCCGATCATGGTACTGGGGGTTTTGGGTATCACTGTGCTGGGCACACTGGTGGTGCTGTGGCCTACCATGCTGCGCACCAAGATGGAGCCGACAGCCCCGCGTCAAGCGCAACGAGCTCTGCCCGGCCTGGCTTTAGCAGTGGCGGTGATTGCTTTTTCTGGGCTGTGGCGACCCCTGGCTGGGATTGGGGCTCTGCTTTATCTGTTAAGTGCCGTCGCCGTGGTGGCGCCGCTGTGGCGTACCGGGGCGCGCAAAGGGGTAACTAACTATGCGGGCCTGTCTACCGCCGCCGCCTTGGCTTGGCTGGCCTGGTGCGTAATTCGTTTAGGCGTGGGGGTTTCTTACGCCGCTAACGACGACGCCGCCCGCGCGGTGGCCCACGGCCTGCGTTTAGCAGTGGTTAGCGGTTTTGCCCTGCAAATCTTGCTGGCGGCGCTTAGTTTCTTAACCCCGGTGATGCTTGGGGGAGGCCCGGCCATGTCGCGCCTAACCCACGCCATTATGGACCGCTACACCTGGTGGCGGATCACCACCATTAACCTGTGCCTGGCGTTAGCTTGCCTGCCGCTGCCACCTGCGGTGCGGGGCGTAACCGGTTTGAGTGCGGCTCTGGCCGGGGCTTATTTCTTTGTGGCCGCAGGCCAAGCGATTCAGGCCCGACGCAAGGGCGACACTAGCGCCGCCCCGCCCTCCACCGTCACCTTGACTAAGGCGACTAAGGCGGCCACTGCCGGTGGCGCTAAAACCGGGGCAGCTAAGAACACAAACGCCGCTGCGCCCACTGGCAGCGTTAAAGCTACCAAAGCGGCTACCAAGCCGGCGTCGTCGGCGTCCGGGGCTGCCCAGACCGCAGAGGCCGCGCCAACTGCGAGCGCGCAGAGTGCGGGGGCCACTGGCGCAACCCAAACCCCGGACCGACGCGGGGCCCTAGCCGGGCTGGTAACTGCCGCCGTCGCCGTCGTGGCTGGTGCAAGTGCCAGCTCAACCCAAACCCCGGGCGGGCTTATGGGGCTAGGCACCGGGCAGGGCAATGCCAGCGCTGGCGGAAGTGGCCAGGTGATCAACGCCAACATCACCATTAAAGGCATGAGCTTTGTGCCCTCCAGTGTGGATGTGCCAGTGGGGGCGACTCTGCGTCTAACCCTGAAAAACACCGGCTCTGAAGTGCATGATTTAGTGCTGGCAACCGGGCAAACCACCGGGCGTTTAGCGGTGGGGGAGAGTAAAACCATTACGGTTAACAATGTGCGCGAGCCAATTGCTGGCTGGTGCTCGGTGGCCGGACACCGCGCCATGGGGATGGTGTTTGACGTGAAAGTGGCCGGGGTTTCCAGCAACACTAGCCACAGCGGGCACCAGCATTCGGCCAGCAGCCAAAGCGCCCAGGTGGATCTAAACTGGCAGCCGCCCAGCTACTTTAAAGCCCATGACGCGCGTGCCCCACGCCCCCAGGCGCCGGGCACAGTGCACCGCCACACTCTGCGCGTTAGCGAAATAACCGCCCAGGTGGGAGCGGGGGTAACCCAAAAACGCATGACCTATAACGGCGGCGTGCCAGGCCCGGTGCTGCGGGGACAGGTGGGTGACCACTTTGAAATCACCCTGGTCAATGACGGCACCATGAGTCACTCCATTGACTTCCATGCCGGAGTGCTGGCGCCCGATAAACCCATGCGCTCAATCTCACCGGGCCAAAGCCTGCAATACAACTTCACTGCCACCCGCAGCGGCATTTGGCTCTACCACTGCTCAACTGCGCCCATGAGTGTGCACTTGGCAGCGGGTATGTATGGCGCGGTGATTATTGACCCGCCTGGGCTTAGCCAGGTGGATCACGAGTTTGTGCTGATACAGTCGGAAATTTACCTGGGTCCTGAAGGTGGTCCCACCGATGAGGCTAAGGTGGCTGCCAAAACCCCAGATCTAATGGCGTTTAACGGCATGGCTTTCCAATACAAATACCGTCCCTTGCAGGTGAGGGCAGGCCAGCGGGTGCGTTTTTGGCTGATGGACGCGGGCCCTTCACTGCCGTGTACTTTCCACGTGGTGGGGGGCCAGTTTGACCAGGTGTTTTATGAGGGCGCCTGGACGCTGGGTGGGCCCGACCAGATTGGTGCGCGCTGGTCAGGTGGCTCGCAGGCGCTAAACCTGGGGCCCTGCCAGTGTGGCTTTGTGGAATTTGTGCCGCCGCAGGCGGGCCACTACACCTTTGTCACCCACGCTTTTGCCGACATGGAAAAAGGCGCCGTGGGTGTGCTGCAGGTGCAGTAGCGTCAGCGCAGAAGGTGGCTGCTCAGTACCTGCTGGCTGCATGCGGGGTTGGTTGGGAGCAGTCGCAAACGCCTACTGAGCAGGTGGTTTTGTTGCGTTTTAGCTCTACCAGACAGGTGCTAGCCAGTTGCGGGTGTAGCTTGAGCTCAGCGCTAGAAACCACCCTCACGCCGCTGGAACGCGTCAGCAGCTCAGCAATATAAGCCTCGTGAATTATGCACACCAGGGGGTGGGGCCAGCCACCTTTAGCGAATGGGCATGAGTGCAGCACCAGCTTGTTTTTGGCTAGTTCCGGCGCAAAACCCATAACCGTGAAGATGGGCCTGAGCTGGGCAATAGCGTTTTCTAGGCGCTGGGTCATGTTGGCCTCATCGGCTGTGTTGGCCCCCGTCTCGCTTAGGTGGCTGGGCTCAGCGGCGACGGCGTCGCTGGTTGCTGCGGCTGGGCTTGCCGCTTCTGCGCTGCTAACGGCGCTAGTGGCGACGGCGCCACTGGCCCCCTGGGTTCCGCTTTGCGCAGGTTGCGGGCAGGTCAGGCCCGCCCAGTTTTTACCTACCGCAATAGCCTGAGCCACGCCATCGCTACCTTCAGCTAAAGAAATCGCGGTAGCAGTAATAACATCCAGGTAGGTGCTTAAAATCTGGTTGGGATCCAGGGTGGTGACGCTGTAAAGCAAGGTCGGACGTCCGCGCTTACCGGTGCGCATCGGCAGCGTGGTAACCAAGCCGGCGTTTAACAGTGCATCAAGATGTTCACGGGCAGTGTTGGGATGCAGCTTTAAGGTTTTAGCCACCTCAGCACTGGAAATAGGCTGGCCAGCGCCCTCAACTACTTCTAAAACTCGCCTTTGCGCCGGTAACAGGCTGATTTGCGAGCGAATATCATTCAGTGATGAACGCACGCTAGTTGGGTATGGAAGTGGTGAATGGGTCATGCGATGCCTCGCCAGATTGCTAGGTGTGTGGACCTTAGTCCCAGTCTACGTTACAAGTGTTTTTAAGCCTTAGTTGGATCTTGAGCATCCAGGGAGGCTGTCAGTAGGCGCCTAAAGGAATCTACCCGGCCGCAGCGAGTTTCGCGAGTAGAAGCCTCGTCTGCTTTATCCGCCCACTGGTCAAGTGCGCAGTCAATCACGCCAGGCTCGTGGCTGCAGCCACGTGGGCACTCTTGAGCTACCTGAGCCAAATCAGCAAAGCCGCGCAAAACGTCGTCGGCGGCCACATGCGCCACCCCAAAGGAACGCACCCCGGGGGTGTCAATTACCCAGCCGCCATCGGGATTAACCACAGCCTGCAAGTTAGTGGAGGTGTGGCGGCCGCGCCCAGTAACCTCATTGACATGCCCAGTTACTCGGTTAGCAGCCGGAACTAGGGCGTTAATCAGGGTGGATTTACCCACCCCAGAGTGGCCTACCAGCACCGAAACCTTACCGGCCAGGGCCTGACGCACTACCTCAATGCCGCTAATGCCACTTTCAGTGATAGTGGTTGCTAAACAACGCACCCCCAGGGGCTGATACAGGCTCAGCAGCTCGGTGGGGTCAGCTAGGTCAGATTTAGTCAACACCAGCAGCGGCTCCATGCCGGCGTCGTAGGCGGCCACCAAATAGCGGTCAATCATGCGTGGACGCGGCGGTGGATCAGCTAAAGCCGTGACCACCACCAACAAATCGGCGTTAGCCACCACCGGTTTTTGTGAGCCGGCGCTGTCTCCATCCTCAGCGCTACGTAGCAGCAGGGTGCGCCGGGGCTCAATACGCACCATACGCGCCAGGGTGTCTTTACGCCCAGACACGTCACCAACCACCGCCACTTGGTCGCCCACAACCACTTTGCCTCGGCCCAGCTCTCGGGCCTTCATGGCGGTAATATCGCCGTTACCATCCTCAGTTAGGGATGGGTTATCTAGGTGAATACGGTAATGGCCGCGATCAATACGGGTAACCATGCCGGTGACGGCATCAGCATGAGCCGGGCGCACTTTAGTACGTGGACGCGACCCCTTGCCGGGACGCACCCGCACACGCGGATCATCGGTACCAATATCGCGTCTAGCCAATAGCCTCTCCTGCACTCTTAAGCATGGCGTCCCAAAGCTGGGTGAATGTGGGCATGGTTTTGGTTGTGGCATCCACATCATCCAGGCTAATTCCCGGCAGATTTAGACCCATAATAGCCGCGAAAGTTGCCATGCGGTGATCGGCGTAGGCCTCCAGGTGAGCTGGGTGCAAAGTACAGGGGTGGAAAACTAAATAATCCTGGCCCTCATCCACGTTCCCCCCAAGTTTGCGGGCCTGGGCGGCGATGGCCGCTAAACGGTCAGTTTCGTGACCGCGCAGGTGCCCAATACCCCAAATCTTGCTGGGCTGGCCCTGACTGGCAGCCACTAAAGCTAGCGCTGCCATGGTGGGTACCAGCTCGCCTTCCGCGCTGGCATCACGCTCAATGCCGCGCAGGGCGCCGCTGGAGCTAACTTGTAGCGTGCCCTGATCCAGCTGCACCTGGGCGCCGAAAAGCTTAAGGATTTCCACCCAGTTAGCCCCCACCTGGGTGGTGTGGGTGGGCCAATGCAAAATCCGCACCTGCCCGCCCGCAGCGGACACCAGCGGCGCGGCAATAAAAGGCCCCGCATTGGAAAGATCAGGTTCAATCACGTTGCGGCCCCCGCGCGGGCGCCCACTAACGCACCAGCTCAGCTGCTCGGCGTGGTAATCCTCGGGAGCCTGCACTTGCACGCCGCATTGGCGCAAGCTGGCCACACTCATCTGCAAATGCGGAACAGATACCAAAGGCTGCTTAGCGCTGATAGTTAAGCTTTGTGCCCTGCCAAGCTGCAAAGCCGCCCCTAGATACAGCAGAGCAGAGATAAACTGGCTCGATTTAGAGCCATCGACCTGCACCTGTAGATGCTCTTGAGGGTTTAAACCAGCGCCATGAATAGTGAAAGGCAAACGCCCGCGCTGCCCATGCCACTCAAAGCTGGCCCCCAACGCCTCTAGGGCGTCGGTTAGCGGCTCCATAGGCCGAGCCAAAGCCGCCTGATCACCGGTGACAGTCAAACTAGTGCCCAGGGCCAGGGCCAGAGGCGGCACAAAGCGCATCACTGTGCCCGCCAGCCCACAGTCAATAACCGGGATGGAGTTGTCAGGCGGCAGGCCCGCCGGTTTTTGTACCTGGCTTGCTTCTGGAGCGGCTGAGTCTGTCTTGGGCGAGGCTGGGCCTGCCGGTTTTTGATCAGCAACCAGCGGAGTTACCTGCAGCAGGCCACCATGCCAGGTAAAGCGAGCCCCTAAAGTCTCTAGCGCCGCACGCATCAAAGCCGTGTCGCGGCTTTCAAGCAGACCCTCAATTTGGCTAGGGGCATCAGCCAGCGCCGCCGCCAGCAGGGCGCGCGCACTTAAAGACTTAGAGCCCGGCAGTGAAACAGTGGCGTCAATCGGTTCACTTGGGGTAGGACAGCGCCAAGCTTGCATTAGTCCTGCTCTTTACGACGACGCCGGCAGCAACGTCCCGGGCCGTGGCCGTGACCCTGGGGGCCGTGACCATGCGGGTGCTTGCCGTGCTTGTGGCACTGGCCCGGCTGACCATGACTGTGCTTGCGGCAGTGACCGTGACCGGGGTGAGAACCATGCGCCTTGCCGTTACAGCACTGGCCGGTGGCGCCGTCGTCGTTGGCAGCAACCCGCTTAAGCTTGCGACGCTGGGAAGCGGCCACCCCCAAAGCCAACAAACCGGCACTAAGCGCAGCCCCACGCAGCGCCGGAGTCAGCGACACCACCAGCTGCCGGCCATTGAAATAAGTGGAATTAATCAGCGTAACCGGCACATTCAAAGCCGCCAACGTATAGGCACTAGCTGCAGGGGCAATCGACAAACTCAAAGCCGTCCCCGCAACCACGCTAACCGCCCCAGTAGCCGTAGCAGCCTTTTCAACCAGCGCCACCGGCGGCGTGGTTAAACCATAGGAACCTGCATATTCCAGCAAACCTTGAGCACGCTGGGCATGTTCATCACTATTAACCACAGCATCCAAACCATCAATGATGAAAGGCATAGCCGCTAAAGGACGCAAGAAAGGCAAAAGCACGCTCATAAACCCCATTGTCTCAAATAGGCCAGCATTGCTGATAGAGAAACCCTAAACGAAAGGGAATCACCACCGCCCCCAAAACGTTTAAGCCGGCATGAAATCACGATCCACCCGGCGCGTCACGCCCGTAACCGCTAGGCTGGTAAGTGATGAGTGAACAAACAACCGAAACGGACGCGCAGCGCTCGGCTCGCTTCCAGGCGGACGCTCTGCCTTACCTCAACCAGCTTTACGGGGCTGCCCTGCGCATGACCCGCAACAGCTCTGACGCCGAGGACCTGGTTCAAGACACCTACATGAAAGCCTTCGCAGCTTTCAACCAGTACCAGGACGGCACCAACCTGAAAGCCTGGCTGTACCGGATTTTGACCAATACCTTCATCAACTCCTACCGCAAAAAGCAACGCCAGCCCATGCAGGCAGATTCAGACTCTGTTGAGGACTGGCAGCTGCATCGGGCCGCCAGCCACGATTCGGTAGGACTACCCAGCGCGGAAGACTTCGCCCTGGACTCTCTGCCCGACAGCGAAATCAAGTCTGCCCTGCAAGAGCTCAGCGAAGATCGCCGCCTGGCCGTGTACCTAGCGGATGTTGAAGGTTTCTCCTACAAAGAGATCGCCGAAATCATGGATACCCCGCTAGGCACGGTTATGTCGCGTTTGCACCGAGGACGCGCCCAGCTGCGCGAGTTACTAGCCGACTATGCACGTGACTACGGTTACAAGCAGAACGCTGAACCTAGCGCAGCCGCTGTGAAGGAGGAAACTCATGCCTGAAACCATCGCGAAAGGCTGTTCCTGTGCCGAAACCTTGGCGCACCTACACGCCTTTGTTGATCGCGAATGCGACGAACAGCTCACCGCCCGCCTGCAGGCCCACGTGGCCGGGTGCTCCCACTGTAAAGCCCAGGCCGACGCCGTACGTCACTTACAGGGTCTGTTGCGCTCGCGGTGTGCTGAGCAAGCCCCGCAATCCCTGGTGGAGCGGGTACGCACCCAACTGGCAGTGGTTAGCGCTTGCGGATGCACCCCTGGCCTGTGCGAATGTGGCCATGGACGGGCAGAAAGGCACACCACTAGGGTGACTACTTCCACCACGCTGGTTAGCGATTCGACTGTAGCGAGCGTGTCTCGCTCAGTGACCTACCGCAGTTAGCGGCGCTTGTCACTTGGTGGCATGGCGTCGAATGTGTAAAAATAGCCTAGTTATATGCCCCCTCGTGGGGTGTTAGTCCCTATTACGAGGAGGCCAGTATGTCCAAGCGCGGTCGTAAGCGTAAGGCCCGTGCCAAGGGCGGCGCTAACCACGGTAAGCGTCCCAACGCCTGAGTAAAACTTAGCGCTGAGCACCCAAGGTGCTCAGCGCTTTTTGTTTATGCAGCCAGTGGCAGGCGGCGAGCCCTAGCGCGGCCGAGCTTTAGCTTTTACAGCTTTTACAGCCCCAGCCACTGGTTCCAACCCCGGTGCAGTACCAACCAAGCCAGCAGGCCGTAACCCGCCTGGCCGGGGTAGGCGCCGTCGTTAAGCGCAATATCAGTAAGCCACTGCTCATGCTTAACCAGCGGGGTATAGGTGTCCACGTAGGTGACATTACGGCGGCGGCACACCTCACGGGCCGCATTGTTTAAAGCGGCAAGCGCCTTCGGGTCGGGCACAGTCAGTGGCGGCGGGCCCACCATTAAGCATTCAAGCTTTTCGTACATTACGGCGGCGTCGATGATATTGGCTAAAGCCAGGCTAGAGCGGGCCGTGCTGACATTGTGGGTAACATCTGCCACCCCAACCCCAATTACCAGTAGGTTGCGGGCGCCAGGAACAACCCGGCGGGCAGCCTCATCACGCCAACGGTTAGACAGCTGGGCGCTAACTTCACCAGGAACGGCCAGCGTAGACCAGGAGGGGGCATCAATAACCTCTAGCGAGTTGGTGCGCGCCATAACGCGCCCCACCCAGCCCAGGGCCCGTGCATCTCCGCGACCTGTAATCAGCTCATCGCCGATGAAGATCAGGTTGATCTCACTCACGGCCAGCATCCTTCCTGCTTGACTAGGGAAAAATCGTAGCATTGGCCCGGCCTGCAGATGCTGACCGGGCCAATACGCGCGTGTCTTTAGCGAGCAAAGCCCTACTTAGCGGGCAAAAGCCTCATTCAAGATCAGCTTTTGCTGAGCTACGTGAGCTGCTGAAGTACCCACAGCCGGGGCGGCAGCCTCAGGGCGAGCCACCACTCGCGGCAAGCGTCCAGCCGTGATCGAGTCAGGCAGGTGCAGGGCCAACCAAGGCCAAGCGCCCTGGTTACGCGGCTCATCCTGGACCCAAACCAGCTCGGCTCCCGCAAACGGTGCCAGGGCCTCCAACAGGGCCGGCTCGTCGAGAGGATAGAGCTGCTCTAGACGCACAATGGCAGTGTGCTTATCTTCCGCGTGCTGGCGGTGGGCCAGCAGATCCCAGTAGATACGGCCTGAGCATAGCAGCACTCGATCCACCTTGTTCGCGGCGGCAGCAGCTAAAACTTCCGGATCAGTTTCACCAATGACAGTTTGCATGCCGCCGCTGATGAAGTCTTCTACCGGCGAGACAGCGGCCTTCAAACGCAGCATCTGCTTGGGGCTGATCAGGATCAAAGGCCGGTGCGGTTCACGCCGGGCCTGGTCACGCAGGGTGTGGAAGTGGTTAGCCGGGGTGGAAGGCTGCACCACGCGCATGTTGTCCTGAGCGCATAGCTGCAGGTAGCGCTCAATGCGGGCACTAGAGTGGTCCGGGCCCTGGCCTTCCAAACCGTGCGGCAGCAGCAGAACCAGGCCAGAGTGTTGGCCCCACTTTTGCTCAGCGGAAGAGACGTACTCATCAATTACGGTTTGGGCGCCGTTAGCGAAGTCGCCAAACTGGCCTTCCCAAATGTTTAGACCCTCGGTGCGTTCTACTGAATAGCCGTATTCAAAGGCCATGGCCCCGTATTCGCTTAGCAGCGAGTCAATAATCGACAGCTTGGCTTGGTTGGGGGTCAGGTAGTCCAGCGGGGTCCATTCTGAACCGTTACGCTGGTCGTGCATGACGGCGTGACGCTGGGCAAAGGTAGCGCGGCGTACGTCTTCACCGGTCATGTGTACCGGTACGCCCTCCATCAGCAGCGACCCAAAGGCCAGCAGCTCGCCAAAGCCCCAGTCAATGTCGCCTTGGCGGCTCATGCTTTGGCGCTTGCGTAACAGGTTCATCAGCTTGCTGTGTACCTGGAAGCCTTCAGGGACAGATACCTGGGCGTCACCGATACGTTCAATCACTTCACGGGCTACCGCAGTGGGCTGTGAATGTGAAGTTTCGCCAGCCTTAGGGCCACTGTAGGCAGGGGTGTCAGTATTGAGGTGACCGGCGCGGGCCTCGTTAAGGATGTGCTCCAGGTTGTCGCGGTAGGCGTCCAGTAGCTGCTCGCACTGTTCTTCAGTGAGATCGCCACGCCCCACCAGGTTAGTGGTGTAAACCGAGAAGGTAGAGGGCTTGCGGTCGATCAAGTTGTACATAACCGGCTGGGTCATTGAGGGGTCGTCACCCTCGTTGTGACCACGACGACGGTAGCAAACCAGGTCAATAATGACGTCCTTGTGGAATTCTTGGCGGTATTCCCAAGCCCAGCGGGCTACGCGTGCCACAGATTCGGGGGCGTCACCGTTTACGTGGAAGATCGGCACCTGTAGACCCTTAGCCAGGTCTGAGGGGTAGGTGGTGGAGCGTCCCAGCGCGTTACCGGTGGTGAAACCGATCTGGTTGTTGACGATCACATGAATAGTGCCGCCGATGTGGTAACCGGGTAGCTGGCTCATGTTGAGCACTTCGTAAACCACGCCCTGGCCTGCAAATGCGGCGTCACCATGCACCAAAATCGGTAAAACATTGTAGCTGCCGTCAGCGCCGGAGCCGCTGCGGTCTAGCTTGGCGCGCACAATACCTTCCAGCACCCCATCTACTGTCTCCAGGTGGGAGGGGTTGGCGGCCAGGGAAACCTTGGTGGTCACATCATCGGTGCCGGTGAAGGTGCCGGTGGTGCCCAGGTGGTATTTGACGTCACCAGAACCCTGGCCGTTGGTCAGGTAGTTGCCGTCAAACTCGTCAAAGACCTGGCCGTAAGACTTGCCGGCAATATTGGTAAGCACGTTTAGGCGGCCACGGTGGGCCATACCAATAGCGGCTTCTTCAATGCCATCATGAGCGGCGGCGTCGATCAGGCGGTCCAGCAGCACAATCAGGGACTCGCCACCTTCTAGCGAGAAGCGCTTTTGGCCCACGTACTTGGTTTGCAAGAATACTTCGAAGGCTTCTGCCTGCATCAGCTTGGTTAGGATGCGACGGCGCTCAGCAGTATCAATGCTGGGAGTAACACCTTCCATGCGTTCTTGCCACCAGCGACGCTGGGCTGGGTCTTGGATGTGCATGTATTCCACGCCCACATAACGCGAGTAGGCGTCACGTAGCAGCTGCAAAATTTCGCGCAAGGTGGCACGGTCCTTGCCCCCTAGACCACCGGTGGGGAAAACTCGGTCTAGATCCCACAAGCTCAGCCCGTAGGAGGAGAAGTTTAGATCAGGGTGACGGCGTAGGCGGTAGGCCAGCGGGTCAGTGTCGGCGGCTAGGTGTCCGCGCTGACGGAAAGCGTGAATCAGCTCAGCTACACGGGCGGGCTTGCCGGCGTCGGCTAGCGGGTCGTAAGTGACGTCCTGGTCCCAGTGCACCGGCTCGTGGGGGATACGTAGCGCTTTGAAGGAGCGGTTCCAGAAGCCATCTAGGCCCATGAGCTTACGTTCCATTAGGCGTAGCAGCTCACCGGACTGGGCGCCCTGGATGACGCGGTGATCGTAGGTGTTAGACAGTGTCAAGACCTTGCCTACAGCCTGGCGGGCCAGGGTTTCGGGGCTGGCCCCAGCAAACGCGGCCGGGTAGGTCATAGCGCCTACGCCCATAATCAGGCCCTGGCCGGGCATAAGGCGCGGCACAGAGTTAAGGGTGCCGATCATGCCGGGGTTGGTTAAGGTGGCGGTGGTGTCCTTGAAGTCATCGACAGTTAGCTTGCCCTTGCGGGCTTTAACCACCAGTGCGTCATAGGCGTCAATGAAACCGGCTAGGTCTAGGGTGTCGGCGTTCTTAACGCTAGGCACTAGCAGGCGACGCTCACCGTTAGCGCTGGGCACGTCAATTGCCAGACCCAGGTTTACGTGGGAGGGGTTGTGTAGAGCCGGCTTGCCCTTTTCGTCCAGGGTGTAAGCCACATTCATTTCCGGCATCTCTGCCAGAGACTCCACCAGGGCCCAAGCGATCAGGTGAGTGAAGGAAACCTTACCGCCGCGCGTGGAAGCTAGGTGAGTGTTGATTAGCAGACGGTTTTCAATCAGCACCTTAGCCGGGATGGCACGGGCAGAAGTAGCGGTAGGAATCTGGAGGGAAGCCTCCATGTTCTTAGCGGTGCGGGC
>ERZ772987.176-NODE-176-length-13372-cov-4.08718_pt1 | contig 13372 bp, 10 predicted proteins | sample MGYA00511129_ERZ772987 | MGnify/ENA primary metagenome ERZ772987 (study PRJEB29015, sample SAMEA2738058) | human oral metagenome | biome: human oral; feature: human-associated habitat; material: saliva | place: China | collected 2222 ...
AAATACAGGCAAAATCATCCCTTCCCTATAAAAAATTCATGGGGTTTTATAGGGAAGGGATGAAATGTCAGTATTTGTGAAAAAGGCCTAGAGAAGATGGCCGGGAGAAGGTGGGCCCGGAGAAGGGGAACCGGGAGCAGCGTGCCAAAAACTGTTTTCTTACAGAGGTCTGGATGTCCGCGCTGTGCGTCACTGGGCTGGTGATCGCAGGAGTTCCCTAAACAGATGCTCGGATGGTGCACCTAACGGCTATCTCTGATGAGTTCCTGATAGGCGCTGGACTCTAGTGGTGGCTGGAAGCAGGTGGGCGGCCGAAGGCAATGAGTGGTCAGAAGGAATAGAGAGCCGGAAGTGCTTTTCCGGTGGCATGTCCTGAATGTGGCCCTGATGAGGTCCCTGGATAGCCCCTCGCGCCGGGACAATCTTTCGTACTGGGCAAGCTTTGTATCTGGGTGACTTATTACGCCTGGCAACCCTTTATACCTAGGCACTCATTTGCAGATACGCAGATTTCGTCCGTTGCCTATAAAACCCCATGGAAAAATTATAGGGAAGGGATGATTTTGCCTGTATTTGACTGTGCCGACTAAGTCCATAAGTTATACAAAAAGTTAAAAAGTAGGGGCCCCAGGTAACCCCTTAATACCTGGGACCCCCACAGATTATGGGAAGACCGGCTCGGTTCAGCCTTTCAGCCTTTCGGCTTTGGTGGTTGACGCCGTGGCCAGACCTCTACAGATACGCAGATTTCGTCCGTTCCCTATAAAACCCCATGTAAAAATCATAGGGAAGGGACGATTTTACCTGTTTTTGCCTGTGCCTGTCAGTCTGTCTGTGCCTGAGGGCCTCAGAGGGTAGCGGATGCGCCGCCCTGGTAGACGTAGCTGAAGGGGGCGTTGCCGTGCATACGGTTCTCGATGGCACTGAGCACTATCTGCTTGGCGTCGCGCACTGCCTGCAGCGGCGCCACGCCCTTAGCTACCTGCGCGGTAATGGCGGCGGCCAGAGTGCAGCCAGCACCAGAAACTCGCTCGGAGCCTACTGCCGGCACTTCCAGCACCTCTAGCTGCTCGCCGTCGTAGTAAACATCCAGCGCAGTGCCGGTGCCCAGCAGGGTGCCAGCCTTAGCCACCACCACGGGCACACCCTGGTCGTAGATGGCCTTAGCGGCGTCCTTAAGCTGCTCTACACTGGTGATTTCGCCGCGACCAGAAAGCACCTGGGTCTCGAACAGGTTCGGGGTAACAATGCTGGCCTTGGGCAGCACCTGGGCGCGCAGAGCATTGTCCACATCCAGGGCCGCGCCGGGCTCCTGACCCTTGCAGATCAGTACCGGGTCCAGCACCACCTGGGGGAACTTGTAGGTGTCTAGTGCCTGAGAGACCACCTCGATGGTGGCCGGGGTGCCCAGCATGCCGATCTTTACAGCATCAATGTGGCTGTGAACGCTGGCGGCCGCCTCAATCTGGTCGGCAATCACCTGCGGGTCAACCGGGACGAAACGGTGGCCCCAGTTGTTGTTGGGGTCGAAGGAAACAATGCAGGTAAGCGCAGTGCAGCCAAATACACCCAGTTCGTGGAAAGTTTTTAGGTCAGTCTGAGCGCCGGCGCCGCCGGAAGCCTCAGAGCCAGCAATTGCAAGTGCAATGGGAGTAGCCATACGGATAGTTTGCCCCTTAATAACGGCCTTGGCTAGGGCAGTAGCAGTGTACTTAGTTATTACTAACTCAGTTATGTCTTGAGTATTGTCTGATTACCCCCGCAAATTGATTAACGACGACGCCGCCCGGGTTTGCTCTGATGCTTGCGTCTGTCGGGCAATAATTCACGACGCCGCCGTCCCCGGTTTGCCCCGATAGTCTCGTCTGCATCTCTGTTGCTCTCAGCAGCCCCCGACGCCGCAGGCGTCGCTGGCACCGTCCCGCCCTAGCGGGCGCGTTGGCCTGTTGGCCTGCCCGCCCCAAGCGCGCCGTCCTCTTAAGCTAAGCGCATACCTACCCAGGCACAGCCTAGACAAAGCTAAATGCGGCATTATTAGAGCATGACCGCACTCAACACCAATGCGCTAACGGCCCTGCCGGTTGTCCCCGAAGTTGATGGAGAACTAATTACCCCCGCCGCACTGATGGCTGGCGCAGTTGACCCCGAGCTGGCCTCGCGTCCCTTAAGCGTATTCGACCTGATGCGAGTCGGAATCGGTCCCTCCTCCTCCCATACTGTGGGCCCCATGCGTGCCGGGGCTGCATTTGGCGCTGCTCTCGTGCGCAACCTTGAGCGCCGTCGTCAAGCCGCACAAGCCGCCGCGCCCGCCCAAGACCCCCAGGCCAGCGTGCCTGCCCAAAGCGCCCAAGAAACCCAAGCCGCTGCACTACCTCAAGTAACCCGCCTGACCGTAGAGCTATACGGCTCGCTGGGGGCCACCGGGCGCGGACACGCCACCGACCGCGCCGTCGTCATGGGCCTGGGCGGCTACAACCCCAAAACCGTCCCCCAGGAAGTGTGCGCCAACTTCTGGGACCAGGTGGAAGCCCAGGGCTACGTGCAAATGCCGGGGCTAGGCCAGGTACCCTTCTCCACCAGCAAAGACATCATGTTCCTACCCGGGCGCGTACTTTCCTACCACGTCAACGGCATGACCCTAACCGCCTACGACGCCGCCGGGGCGGAAATCCTACGCCGCACCTACTTCTCCGTGGGTGGCGGCTTTGTGATGGAGGATGTGGGTAGCGACGGTCACCCCGAAATCCGCGCCCTGGCCACAGCCGAAACCAAAGAAGTCAGCGCCACGGTAGCCCCCTACCCATTCTCCAGCGCCAACGAGCTACTAGCCATCTGCCGGCGCACCGGGCTACGCATCAGCGACGTGGTGCTAGCCAACGAGGTCTCCGCCCGCACCGAACAGGAAGTAATCGACTACATCCGCCTGCTAGAAACCACCATGATGCAGTGCATCGAGGCCGGCTGTAAGGCCCAGGGGGTGCTGCCCGGCGTGCTTGGTGTCCACCGCCGCGCCAACGCCCTCTACCAGCGCCTACTGGCTGAGGAGAAAACCCCCGCCGACGCCTACTGCCGCCGTGACCCACTGCGTGGCATGGACTGGGTTAACCTCTACGCGCTCGCGGTCAATGAGGAAAACGCCGCTGGTCACCGTGTGGTTACTGCCCCCACTAATGGCTCGGCGGGGATTATGCCGGCGGTTTTGGCTTACTACCGCCACTTCTGCCCGGGTGCTAACGACGACGGCGTGCGTCGCTTCATGCTGGCAGCTACCGCCGTGGGGGCCCTGATCAAGACCAACGCGTCGATTGCTGGCGCTGAGGTGGGCTGCCAGGGTGAGGTGGGTTCAGCTTCCTCTATGGCTGCGGCGGGCTTAACTGAGGCCCTGGGTGGCACTCCTGAGCAGGTGGAGAATGCTGCTGAAATCGCCATGGAACACAACTTAGGGCTCACCTGCGACCCGGTTGGTGGCCTGGTGCAAATTCCTTGCATTGAGCGCAACGCGGTGGCCAGTGTGAAGGCTATTAACGCCTCGCGTATGGCCCTGTGGGGCGAGGGCCGTCACCAGGTCAGCCTGGACACGGTTATTGAAACCATGCGCCAAACCGGTGAAGACATGCTCTCCAAGTACAAGGAAACCTCCCTGGGGGGCCTGGCTGTAAACGTCGTCGAGTGCTGAGGCTGGCCGCGCCGCCCGCTCCCTGTGGCGCATCTGGCCGCGCCGCCCGGTTCCTGTGGTGCCTCAGTGCGGCCTTCCGGGTGCGCAGGCGGTCCCCAGGGCGTCCCGGGCGGCGCCCGAGAATGGCTGAAAACTTAAGGCAGGGGGAGTCTTCCCTAAGCGTATTAGTAGCGCGCAGCAGCTAAATGCAGTGTGATAGAGCTATGACAGCCACAAACGCCACCACTTCCGAGGCCAGCCAGGTTAAGGTGCTAGTGGTCGACGACGAAATTGTCCTAGCCGATCTTCTAGCCAGCGCCCTGCGCTATGAAGGCTGGGAGGTTACCACCGCCCACACCGGTGCCGACGCCGTGCGCCTGGCCCGCGAAATCTCGCCTGACCTGGTGGTTCTAGACATTATGCTGCCAGACTTTGACGGCCTTGAGGTGCTGAGCAAGATCCGTCGCAATGACCCGGACATCTCGGTGCTGTTCCTGACCGCCAAAGACTCCATTGCTGACCGGGTGGAGGGCCTAAGTGCCGGTGGGGATGACTACGTAACCAAGCCCTTCAGCTTGGAAGAGGTAGTGGCCCGCCTGCACGCCCTGCTGCGCCGCTCCGGCTCAGTGGTGGCCCCGCCCAGTAACGAGCTGGTGGTGGGCGATTTACGCATGGATGAAGACTCCCACGAGGTGTGGCGCGGCGAAGACCCAATTAAACTCACCGCCACCGAGTTTGAGCTGCTGCGTTTCTTCATGGAAAACCCGCGCCGGGTGCTGTCTAAGCCGCAAATCCTGGACCGGGTATGGGATTACGACTTTGGCGGCCAAGCTAACGTGGTGGAGCTTTACGTCTCCTACCTGCGTCGCAAGATTGATAAGGGACGCGCCCCCATGATTCACACCGTGCGTGGGGTGGGCTACATGCTCAAGGCCGCTGAGGAAAACTAATTGTTTAGGGCTATAAAGCAGCTTCTGGCCTCGGTACGCGGTTCTGTGAGCAGCTGGGCGCACGGCGGGGAACGCAACTGGCAACCAAGTGCCGCCCAGTGCGCCCAGGCCTCCCAGCACCCCCAGGTAGAGTCTGGGTGGCGGCGTCGGCTGTGGGCCCACAAAAAACTGAGCCTGCGGCGCATGATTGTGCTGACCGTGGTGGCCGTGGTGTTTGTGCTAGCTGGGACGATTGGCTGCCTTAGTACCTGGGCACTGGAAGCTTCACTGATGGACCGCGCCGATATTCGTGTGCAGGCTGCCTCCCAGCGCGGTAACACTCGCCGTCACAGCGAATCCACCGAAAAAAACGTCGCCCAGCAGCTACTGCAAACCTACGGCAGTGACAGCAGCGACTATAACCCACCCGCCGGCCTAGACGCCCCCGGGCAGGCTGCCGGCACCCTGGCCCTGCTACGTAACCGCCAAGGGGTGGTGGCCAGTGCCTACATCAACAATGAAGGCAAATACACCTACCTGACTCGTGACCAGATAAACACCCTGATGGCAGCGCTTAACTCAGGTAAAACCAAGCCTTTCACGGTGTATGTGGAGGGGCTGGGCACCTACCGGGTACTGGTTACGCGCGACTCGGTTAGCTCCGACGCCGTACTTACCGGGGTGTCTTTAGCTGATGATGAAGCCCTAATTGGTCGCCAAATGATGATTGAGGTGCTGCTGGTGGGCAGCGGTGTAGTTCTGGCGGCGGTGGTCTGCTTTGGCTTGGTGTCTAGGTATTTGCAGCCCCTGCGGCGCGTGGCAGCTACCGCCCGTCAGGTAGCTACACAGCCTATGGATAGCGGTGAGGTACAAATTGAGCGCCGCGTAAGCCTTGCTGACCTGTGTTCTTCCACTGAAGTGGGGGAGGTGGGCACAGCCCTTAACACCCTGCTTGACCACGTCAATGATGCTTTGGAGGTGCGTCAACGCTCCGAAACCCAGGTGCGTCAGTTTGTGGCTGACGCTTCCCATGAGCTGCGTACGCCCCTGGCAGCTATCCGTGGTTATACCGAGCTGGTGCGTAGCGGGCGTGAGGGTGATCAGCTCAGTGAGATTTCCCAGCAGGCCATGGACCGTATTGCCAGCGAATCGCTGCGCATGAGTGAGCTGGTTAATGACTTGCTGCTGCTGGCGCGCCTGGATGCGGGCCGGGAGCTGGAAGATGAGCTGGTGGATTTAGCTCCGGTGCTGATTGAGTCGGTGGCAGACGCGCAGATAGCCGGCCCCGATCACACTTTTGAGCTGGATTTAAGCGCTGTGTTTGGGGCAGATGAGGATCTTGATGAGCAGCTGCCGCTGGTGCACGGTGACGAGCAGCGCCTGCGTCAGGTGCTAGCTAATTTGCTGGCTAATGCCCGCCTACACACTCCCGCCGGCACGCATGTGTGGGTCAAGCTGCTGCAAGAAGATGGCCGGTACCGGATCGTGGTGGCTGATAACGGCCCGGGTATTTCCCCGCAGCTGCGCGGCAAACTGTTTGAGCGCTTTACTCGCGCTGACGCCTCACGTAATCGCCAGGGCGGCTCTACGGGCTTAGGGCTGGCTATTTGCGCCGCTATTGCCCAGGCTCACGGCGGTAGCGTGCAGTTGGCTGATTCGGCTAGCTATCTCGACGACGCCGCCCAAGGCGCCTGCTTCGTGCTCAGTCTGCCTGTGGCCAGCTAGCGCTAGTTTCCATCTGGCCGGCGCGCCACGCGCCGGTGGTCCGGTGCGGCTTTGTGCCGCCTAGCCTGCTGGTGGCCGCCGCCGGTGGCCACTGCTGCTCCTGATGCGCAGGCGGCCTTGCCGCCACGCGCCGGTGGCGCGCAGAGTGCAAGTGTTTTCGCGTGTGAGATGAATAGCTAAGCAATTTTTTCTTCTCTAACCACAGCATGTGGGAAAAACCGCGTGCCCGGCCTGGGGGAAGTGGGGATAAACCGCCTTGAACTGGAGCTAAGGGGAGGGCGTGGGGCGACGTCGGAAAAAAGCAGCTAAACCGGCGCAAAAATGGCCACTTAACGCGTGGTGTAGCCCGGGCACACTAAAAGGAAGCGCGCAAAGCGGCGGAACTATCCACAGCGGCGGCGCCAGTTGTCCACAAATTCCGGGAGGTTTATGCACAGATTCGGTGGCAGACACATCATCTTGGGGTGCTAGCGCTTTCGCACCCCTAGGGGTAGTGTTTTCTATTGCCGGTCGGAATATGCCGGCCGCGTGTTACAAACGTGTTGTTTCTAGCTCTGGTCTCCCCGCCAGACAGACCCATCAGGATTGAAAGGCACAATTAAAAATGGCGATCACCGTCTACTCCAAGCCCAACTGCGTGCAGTGCAACGCCACCTACCGCGCCATGGACAAGGCTGGCCTTTCCTACTCCACCGTCGACATCTCGGTAGACGCTCAGGCGCTAGAGCAGGTTAAGGCTCTGGGCTACGTACAGGCTCCGGTAGTTATCGCTGGCGATGACCACTGGTCCGGTTTCCGCCCCGACAAGATCAAGGCTCTAGCCGTAGCTAACGCCACCGCAGTTGCCGTCTAAGTGGCTCTACGAGCGACGCCTACCTGCTGGTGGGCGTCGCTCAACTGCGTCTTAGGGCGCATAATTGCCGGCCCGCTAGCCGGTGGGATTAACTTGCAACACAGGTCGTGACCAATGGCGCTTTTAGTGTATTTTTCCTCCACCTCTGAAAACACACATCGCTTCGTAAGCAAACTGGGTATGCCCGCTAAACGCATCCCCCTGCTGCCAAGCCAGCCGCCGCTGGAAGTAGACGAGGAATACGTGCTGTTAGTCCCAACCTACGGTGGTGGCAGCATCAAAGGTGCAGTCCCCAAACAGGTCATTAAATTCCTCAACAATCCCCACAACCGTGAGCTATGTCGTGGCGTTATCGCTTCTGGCAATACCAATTTTGGTGCCGCCTACGGCCTGGCCGGTGACATAATCTCTAATAAGCTAAAAGTCCCATATCTCTACTGCTACGAGCTGTTGGGAACCCCCAAGGACGTAGAGACCGTAAAGCAAGGATTGGAAAAGTTTTGGCAGACACTCTGACTGATACCGGCAGCGAGTCGGTACGTTCCCCTGAACTGGACTACCACGCTCTAAACGCCAAGCTGAACCTTTACGGCGCTGACGGCAAGATCCAGTTCGACGCCGATCGCCAGGCTGCACGTCAGTACTTCCTACAGCACGTAAACCAGAACACGGTGTTTTTCCACGACATTGAGGAAAAACTCGAATACCTGGTTGAAGAGGGCTACTACGACCCCACCGTGCTAGCCAAGTACCGTGAAGGCTTCCCCAAGGAGGCTTTCAAGGCCGCCTACGCCCACAAGTTCCGTTTCGAAACTTTCCTGGGGGCCTTCAAGTACTACACCTCCTACACCCTCAAAACCTTTGACGGTAAGCGCTACCTGGAGCGTTTTGAGGACCGCGTGGCCACGGTCGCCATGGCCCTGGCCGACGGCGACGAGCAGCTCGCCCTAGACCTGATTGAAGAAATCATGTCGGGCCGCTTCCAGCCGGCCACCCCCACCTTCCTAAACGAGGGTAAAGTCCAGCGCGGCGAGCCCGTATCGTGCTTCCTGGTGCGCATCGAGGACAACATGGAGTCAATCTCGCGCGGGATCAACTCAGCCTTGCAGCTATCCAAGCGCGGCGGCGGCGTCGCCCTGCTGCTAACCAACCTACGCGAGATGGGCGCCCCCATTAAGCGCATCGAAAACCAATCCTCCGGCGTCATTCCCGTAATGAAGCTGCTGGAAGACTCCTTCTCCTACGCCAACCAGCTGGGTGCGCGTCAGGGCGCCGGGGCCGTGTACCTGCACGCCCACCACCCCGACATCATGCGTTTCTTGGACACCAAACGCGAAAACGCTGACGAAAAGATCCGTATCAAGACCCTGTCCCTGGGTGTGGTGATCCCCGACATCACCTTCGAGCTGGCCAAGAAGAACGAGGACATGTACCTGTTCAGCCCCTACGACGTCGAGCGCGTCTACGGGGTGCCCTTCAGCGAAATTTCGGTGACGGAGAAGTACCACGAAATGGTCGACGACGGGCGCATCCGTAAGTCCAAGATAAACGCCCGCCAGTTCTTCCAGACCATCGCTGAGCTCCAGTTTGAATCTGGCTACCCCTACGTGATGTTTGAGGACACGGTTAACAAGACCAACCCCATTAAGGGCAAGGTGGTCATGTCTAACCTGTGCTCGGAAATCTTGCAGGTTTCTGAAGCTAGCAAGCTAAACGCAGACTTAACCTACGCCCATGTGGGTAAGGACATTTCCTGCAACCTGGGTTCGCTAAACATCGCTAAAACCATGGATTCGCCTGATTTTAGCCGCACTATTCGCACTGCTGTGCGCGCGCTGACCGCCGTCTCAGACCAAACCGACATTGAGTCTGTGCCCTCTATTCAGCGGGGCAACCGCGAATCGCACGCCATTGGCCTGGGCCAGATGAACCTACACGGTTTCCTGGCGCGCGAATCCATCCACTACGGCAGCCAAGAAGCCCTAGACTTCACCAATGTTTACTTCGCCAGTGTGCTCTTTGAAGCCCTCAAAGCCTCCTGCGAGCTGGCCCGCGAGCGCAATGAGCGTTTTGTTGGTTTCGAAGAATCTAAGTACGCCACCGGCGAGTTCTTTGAAAAGTACCTGAACCAGGATTTTGTGCCCACCACTGAGCGTGTAAAGGAACTGTTTGCCGCCTCTAGTGTGCACGTGCCCAGCCGTGAAGATTGGGCTCGGCTGGCCCAGCAGGTGCGTGAGTACGGCCTGTACAACCGTAACTTGCAGGCGGTGCCGCCCACCGGCTCTATTTCTTACATCAACAACTCCACCTCCTCGATTCACCCGATCGTGGCCAAGGTAGAGATCCGTAAGGAAGGCAAGATTGGGCGCGTCTACTACCCGGCCCCCTATATGACTAACGACAACCTGGAGTACTACAAGGACGCATACGAGATTGGCTATAAGGCCATTATCGACACCTATGCGGTCGCTACCCAGCACGTTGACCAGGGCCTGAGCCTAACCTTGTTCTTCCCGGACACCGCCACCACCCGTGACCTGAACAAGGCCCAGATTTACGCCTGGCGTAAGGGCATCAAAACCATCTACTACGTGCGTCTACGCCAGGCAGCCCTGGAAGGCACTGAGGTAGAAGGCTGTGTCAGCTGTATGCTGTGAGGCTTGGCCCTGCACAGTAGTCTGTAGTCTTACACCATAATTTCGCTGCTGGCCGTCTAGGTGGTCTAGACGGCCAGCTCGTTTTTGGCTGTGTCACCTTTTGGTGGCGCCATCTTTTGATTGCGACAGTCCCTTTTTTTGTGGGGTTGGCTTAGGCCCGTTTGGGGCGGTTATTGGCTAGTATTGAGTTGCCTTTTGCTCGCTATCCACCTCAAGAAGGTCCCAATGCATCACGAGAAGCTCAAGCTACTAGACCGCGTTCAGGCCATTAACTGGAACCGCCTGGTTGATGACAAAGACCTTGAAGTGTGGGACCGTCTTACCGGTAACTTCTGGCTGCCTGAAAAGGTGCCGCTGAGCAATGACGTGCCCTCCTGGGCTACCTTGACTGAAGACGAAAAGCTCATGACTAACCGCGTCTTCACTGGTCTGACGCTGCTAGACACCATCCAGGGCACGGTGGGTGCGGTTTCACTGATCCCAGACGCGCGCACCCCGCATGAGGAAGCGGTGCTAACCAACATTGCTTTCATGGAGTCGGTACACGCACGCTCCTATTCCTCGATTTTCTCGACACTGCTGTCCACTAAGGAAATTGATGAAGCCTACCGCTGGAGTGAAGAAAACCCCCACCTGCAGCGCAAGGCTGACATTATCCTCAACTACTACCGTGGCGATGACCCGGAAAAGCGTAAGGTTGCCTCCACCATGCTGGAGTCTTTCCTGTTCTACTCAGGTTTCTACGCCCCCATGTACTGGTCTAGCCACGCCAAGCTCACCAACACCGCTGACCTGATCCGCCTGATCATTCGTGACGAGGCCGTGCACGGCTACTACATTGGTTACAAGTATCAGCAGGCTGTGGCCGAGGCTTCCGCCGAGCGTCAGCAGGAGCTTAAGGACTACACCTTCGAGCTGCTCTTTGAGCTCTACGACAATGAAGAGCAGTACACCGAGGACCTCTACGACCCGCTCGGCCTAACCGAGGACGTTAAAAAGTTCCTGCGTTACAACGCCAACAAGGCCCTAATGAACCTGGGCTATGAGGCCATGTTCCCGGCTGACTCCACGGATGTAAACCCGGCTATTTTGGCTTCGCTTTCCCCTAACGCTGACGAAAACCACGACTTCTTCTCCGGCTCTGGCTCCAGCTACGTCATCGGTACCGCTGAAGCCACCCAGGATGAAGACTGGGACTTCTAATTCAGCTAGGGAACTAAATGCATACCGTAACTTTCGGACTGCCCTTTAACGGCGTCGTCCCCCTATGGCACGAAGACGGGCTAATCACCTGGCACCAAAGCGACATTGACCTGGCTGAAGTGCTGGGGCTGGGGCTAGTTGAGGAGCGTGAAATCACCGAGGGGGCCCCTGCCGGCTGGAGTGAGCGGGTGGAGGTGGGCCGCCTAATGGGCAACATTTTGGAGCTCAAGGCCATCACCCCCACAGGTAAGCGCGCCATTAAGGATGTGGGGGCTGGGGCCCGCATCGGCATCAGTGACCCGCTGCCTTACCAGGAGGCTATGGGAGAGTTTTTCGACGCCGACGCTTTCAGTGTGCATATCGCCCGGATGCTGCTGCGTGGGGCACGGGATGGGCTACTGACCGTGTTTACGCTGCACGAGTCGGGTAACCCGCAAACGCATCACCTGCTGAGCGTGTCTTCCACCCTGGATGAGTTGGGATACATGTATTTCCATCTGGTCACCATGGTGGATATGAGTGAGGTTCCCAGCTGGGCGGGTTACTCTAAGTCCGACGGCGTCACTAGCTTGGATATGAGCATTAACTACTCTGATCTGCTGGGTAGGGCGGAAATTAACGGCGTGGAGACCGCTGGTGAGGCCCTCGACGCCGGCAAGCTGATTAGCTTTGTACGTCCGGCTGTCGATGCCTTGCTAAAGCCTGGTTTCCCCTTCGCTTTGGGAGCCAGCGTGTTTGGCCCCAAGCAGGCCTAGCAACGGGCAGGAAACAGCTGGCTCTAACGCCCTACCTGCGGCCGCTCCCGGCGCCAGGGCTACGTAATTGGCGGGCAGTGCTTAACTGGCACTGCCCGTTTTGTGTGCAGATTCCTATAGTTGAACTATGCGAGACCTTAGCCAGCCCACTGTGCCCTCCCGAGCTTTTTACGACCAACTTGCTGTAGAAACCGAAAAACGCCGTCAAGCTAACCCCACCGCCACCGCCTTAGATCCTCACTGCGGTGCCAGTACCCAGCTGCGTGAAGAACTAAAAGCCCACATTGAGGCTTTGACCCCGCAGATCGTGGCGTTAAGCCAGGATATTCACGCTCACCCCGAGGTGGGTTACCAAGAGTTTTATGCCGCCGACGCCGTCGCTAAGCTGCTGCAGGACCACGGCATTGAGGTTGAGCGCGCCAGTTTCGGCATGGAAACCTCGCTGCGCGCTCAAATCGGCAGCGAGGCCGCTAAGCAGCCCACAATCGCGATTTTGTGCGAGTACGACGCCCTACCCGGGGTGGGGCACGGTTGCGGTCACAACGTCATGTGCGCCAACTCCGTGGGGGCCTTCCTAGCCCTAGCTGAACTGGAAAAACACCATCCTGGCGCGCTAGGCGGGCGGGTTATCCTGCAAACCACCCCGGCTGAAGAATGCGACACCGCCAAGGAAATCCTGGCCCAGCGCGGCATGCTAGAGGGGGTGGACGCCGCCATCCAAACCCACTCCTACGCCTACGACCTGGTGGATCAGGCCTGGCTGGGGGTACGCCGGATGCGCGTAGTGTTCCACGGGGTTTCCGCCCACGCCGCCAGCGCCCCCTTTATGGGCCGCAACGCCCTGGACGCAGTGACGGTGGCGCAGGTGGGTATGGGTTTGCTGCGTCAACACATACTGCCCTCAGACCGTATGCACGCGGTGGTTACCGACGGTGGGCTGGTACCTAATGTGGTGCCTGAGCGGGCAGAAATGAGTGTGATTGTGCGCTCGCTGGATGCTGCCACGCTGCGCGACCTGGTGGCGCGGGTGGAGGATGTGTTCCGGGGCGCCGCCCTAGCTACCGGCTGTGGGGTGGAGATCCTTACCGGTGAAACCACCAATGAGATGCCGGTGCGTGCCAATGGTCCGCTTAGCCAGGCTTGGGTGCGGGCGCAGAACACAGTCGGACGCACGGTGCTGCCGCGTGGGGTGATTACCGAGGTGATTGCGGCAGGCACCGATTTTGGCAATGTGTCCCAGCGCGTGCCCGGGATTCACCCGCTGATCAAGATTGCCCCCGAGGGTACGGCCCTGCACACTCATGAATTCGCGACGGCGGCTGGCTCGCCGCTAGGCGACCGCGCGGCTGTGGATGGGGCTTGGGGCCTGGCCAGTGTGGCCCTGGATTACCTCAGTGACCCGCAACTGCGTCAGGCCGTGCGCGCTGACTTCGAGGCCAGTGGTGGGGTAGTGGACGTGGCCTCCTTCTGGGAGAAGTAAATACAGGCAGTACAAATACAGGCAGTACAAATACAGGCAGTACAAATACAGGCAAAATCGTCCCTTCCCTATAAAAAATTCATGGGGTTTTATAGGGAACGGACGAAATGTCAGT
>ERZ772987.178-NODE-178-length-13359-cov-7.59486_pt1 | contig 13359 bp, 9 predicted proteins | sample MGYA00511129_ERZ772987 | MGnify/ENA primary metagenome ERZ772987 (study PRJEB29015, sample SAMEA2738058) | human oral metagenome | biome: human oral; feature: human-associated habitat; material: saliva | place: China | collected 2222 ...
AACCATCGTATCGGCTGCAACGCAGCCCTGACCGATCCACGCGGTGGGAACCACAGCTAGGTCCCCGATTTCCGCATCAATCAGTGTGGCGTTAGGACCGATTTCACAGTTACCCCCAACGCTTGTGGTACCCCTCAGGCAGGTGCCGGGGTAGATCGTGGTGTCCGCACCGACCTTCACGTCGACATCGACCCAGGTGGAGGCCGGATCGACGATGGTGACGCCGGAGCGCATGAGCGCCTCGCAGATGCGCTTGTTGAGCTCGGCGCCCAGCTCGGCGAGTTGGACACGGTCGTTCGCGCCCGCGCTCTGCCAGTGGTCGGTGAGCTCGAGGGCGCCAGCGGTGCGCCCGGCGGGCGCGGCGGCGGCCAGCACGTCGGTCAGGTAGACCTCGCCCTGGTCGTTGTCGGTCCCCAGGGAGGCCAGGGACTCACGCAGGAACTGGGCGTCGAACGCGTAGATGCCCGCGTTAATCTCATTGATGGCGGCCTGCTCGGGCGTCGCGTCGCGCTGCTCGACGATCGCGGTGACTGTGCCCGAGGCGTCACGGATGATGCGTCCGTAGCCGGTGGGGTCCTCGACGCGCGAGGTCAAGACGGTGACGGCGTGACCCGCTTCCTCGTGGGTGGCGACTAGCTGAGCCAGGGTGTCCGTGGACAGGAGGGGAACGTCGCCGTAGGTGACGACGATGGTGCCGGGTGCGGGCGCGACGGCGGCGTCCAGGGCCGCGAGGCCACACTGGACAGCTCGTCCGGTGCCGGGAATCTCGTCCTGGTCGGCGATGATGGCGTCCGGGCTGACGCGCGTGATCTCGGCGGCGACCACCTCGCGCTGGTGACGCACGACCGCAACCAGATGCTCAGGGTCGAGGCCGTGGGCAGCGCGCAGAGCGTGTCCGATCATGGACAGGCCGGCGAGGGGATGCACGACCTTCGGGAGGGCGGATTTCATGCGCGTTCCCTGACCGGCGGCCAGGACGATGACGGCGGCGGGGCGAGACATATTCCTCCTCAAAGGGTTAACGGACCCCAACGGGTCCGATCGCTCCGCCCCTAGGATTCGAACCTAGACTAAAGGCACCAAAAACCTCTGTGCTGCCGTTACACCAAGGCGGAATGCGTCCACAGTGATAATACCCGGACCACTCCCACGCTTTCAAACGCGCCACTCCCCCGCGCGCGGAACGCCCACCCCGCCCCGGCCTCGTCCCGTGTGATACTGGAGGCATGGCTGAGAAGAGGACACGGATGAGCGGCTTCGCACGCCGCGAGCAGCTGGTTGCCGTGGGGCGCTCCCTGTTCGCCGAAAAGGGGTTCGGTGCAACCAGCGTCGAGGAGATCGCCGCCCGAGCGAAAGTCTCCAAGCCCGTCATCTACGAGCACTTCGGCGGCAAGGAAGGTCTGTATGCCGTCATTGTCGACCGTGAGGTTCAGGCCCTGATCGCCTCCCTCCAGTCCTCCCTGGAGTCCTCCGAGCGTCCGCGCCTGATCCTGGAGAACGCCACGCTGGGTCTGCTGGACTACATCGAGCGCAACACGGACGGATTCCGCGTGCTCGTGCGCGACGCACCCTCGGACCGCACCGCAGGTTCTTTCTCCTCCGTGATGGGTGACGTGGCCGTCAGCGTCGAGCACATCATCGCCGAGCAGTTCAAGCGTTCAGACTTCGACGCCACCTGGTCCCCCCTGTACGCGCAGATGCTCGTCGGCCTCATCGCGCAGGTCGGCCAGTGGTGGCTGGATGATCGGCGCATGAAGAAGGACGAGGTCGCCGCCCACGTCGTCAACCTCATTTGGAACGGCCAGCGTGGCCTGAGCCCGCGCCCCACGCTGCGGGTGCGCGCGGGCGAGGAGCACTGACCTCCGATCCGCTCAGGGACGGGAGCGCGGGGCAGGCCCACTCTGGCGCATAGCTCGAGGCCCGCTCCCCCATCTGCGCCGACCATACGACGAGGCCGTGGCAGGTATTCCCGCCACGGCCTCGTTTGTGTGTGGTGCGCTCAGCGCGCCTCGTAGGAGAGGCAGTCCGCGGTGCCCGCGCCGACCGAGATGGAGGCGGCGGTGCATTCGAGCGCGTTGTTGTGGGTGCAGTCGGCCTTCTGGCAGGCGCCGACGAAGGTCTCGGCCTTGGCGAGGCCGCCCTTGACGGTCAGCGGGATGAAGGTCGTGCAGGAGGAGGAGTAGCCGACGGTGATCGCGGCGGCTCCGCAGCTCTTCTCCTTGTTGTAGGAGCAGTCGAGAACGGAGCAGTCGAGGATGCGGGGCATATCTGCCATTGGAGTGTCCTTTTCAACGTGGCCCCGAGGGGCTTCAATGTGGCCGGTCGCGACCGGGTTGGCCGCGCTGTTGACTCCAGTGATACGCCTTTTCGCAACATGTGCAAAAGAAAGGGTTTTTCGTTGCAATTCCAAGGTTTGCGACGGCTCTCTCGCAGCCCATTTACGAACTTTTGACATTACTAATTACGTAAATAAAACCTTCATTTCTTTTGCGTAATTCGGGTAGGTGAGCCTGTGCTGGGCCGGTGTGGCAACCCTTGCCTGACCCACACAAAGACGCCGAAGCGCCCGCGCCACCGAGGAGCAGCGCGGGCGCTTGTGGACCAGAGCAGTCAGTCAGGAAGCGATCACTTCACGGACCAGAAGCGGATCACGATCGTCGTGCCGTCATCTGCGGGCTGCGAGCGCTCCAGATCGGCGACATAGTCGTAGGATCCGGAGAAGTCGGTCGACGTCGGCAGATACTGGGGCAGGTCAGCGAGGGTCACGTTGTAGACGCGCTTACCACCCTCGACGGAGTACTCCATGTCGGGCGTAATGGCCACGCCGTCCGCCTTGGAGACCCAGTAGCGGTTGATCGTGCCGTGAGCGCCGCGCTCGTCGCGCTGGTACCAGTAGAGGCTGTAGTTCTCCGTCTCGGGAACGGTGCGCACGACCTGATCCCCCACCAGCACATGGTTGACGATTGTCGCCTGCGCAGTGTCCATGGCCTCGTCGTCGCGCTTATTGTCGCGCAGCGTGATGCCACGAGCGGACAGAGCATCCTGACCCAGGCCGAAGTCCGCGCGGATCTCCTCGGCGTAGGGGCGCACGATGAGGTTGTCCGAGACGATGACGTTACGAATGTCGCCCTTCGCTTCCTGGAAGTCGATCGCGCCGCGCGTGTTTCCGTAGAAGTCATCCGTGGTGCCCGAGCGCACGAGCTTGTTGTGCGAGATCGAGATGCCGCCGTCCGTGTTGAGGTCGAAGTTGTGACCGTCGAACACAGTGTTCAGGCGAATACCCGCACCGGAGAAGTTATTGACGATGAGGTTGTCCTTGATGACGTGGGACTTGCCACCGAAGAGCCCGATGGCGGAGGCTCGCCAGCCCAGTTCAACAGTGTTGCCCACGAAGGAGTTGCGCTCGGCGATGCGCGCCTGGCTGTTGGTGGACTTGTCGATGCTCGACCACGAGGCCAGACCATCGTCACCATTGCCGCGCACCGAAGAGTTACGAACAGTAGAGTTCGCAGTGCCCTGCGCGAAGTTGACGCCATCCGCGAAGTTGTTGCGAATACGCGCGTTTTCAATGACCATGCCGTCGGTGTAGGTCATCTGGCTGGCATCCACGTAGTCGCCCATCCAGAAGCCACACTCGAAGTGCTCGACCCACACGTTGGCGACGCGGGTGCTCGCACCGGCCGAGCCAGCAAAGCCCTTGTACTGCGCCTTTTCACCGAAGCGAGACGTCAGGTTCGAAGACATGTAGAAGTCGGTCATGGTCACGCCGCCCACACCACGGTTGAAGACGAAGCCACCGCCGCCAGCCTGGTCGGAGGTGAAGCGCACGTTGGTGTGCCACATGCCCGCGCCCTGGATCGTCAGGCCGGAGTGGTCCAGGCCGATCTTGCGGCCAAACTCCCACGTACCCGCGGGAATGTAGACGGTCTTGGAGGTGGCCGCAGCCTGGTTCATGGCCCAGATAAGCGCATCGGAGTCGTCGACGCCGTCGCCGGGCTTGGCTCCCTGGTAGTCGGCCACGCTCACGGCACCTTCGGGGCGCTCGATGGCGGGCGCAGCCTGCTCAAGCTCAATGAAGTCGATGCCGTAGGCGTTTTGGTCGTCGCCAACCTTGACGATCTGAATATGATCATCCTTCTGGATCTGGCGGCCCAGGAGTGTGTGGACCTCGTCGAAACGGAAGCGCGCCTTCGTGCCTTCTCCCGGCTCGTCGTACACGTGGTCGCCGCCGACGTACTGCCAGGCGGTCTCGGAGGAGAGGTCGAGGGTCGCGACGGTCTCGTTGTTGACGCGCACGTCAACACGACCGGAGGTGTGATCGGGCAGGGTGAAGCGCAGGTCGAGGGCGTTGGCCGCGGTCGTCGCGACGAAGTCCAGGGAGGCATCCTTGCTCTTGAGTGCCACATAGGACTGTCCCGAGGCCTCAATGGCCGTCGATTCGAGGTCGTCGGAGCGCTCAAGCGTCGCCCCGTCGGAACGGCTCGCCTCCTCGGCCTCGTATCGCGTGTAGGGGACGGTCGCGCCGTACTGTCCGTCGGCCGCGACCGCACTGGGAATCAGTGCGGGCACCAGCGCGATGACGCCGAGCAGGCCCACTCCGGCGATAAATGGTCCGCGTTTCATGTAACTCTCAAACCTCTCTTCATGCCCTGAAGCGCGCTCGCAGCGCCGCTTCGCTCCTAGGTTTCACTTGTTGGAAGGAACCCGGGCACATAGTAGCGGAATCTGACCACTATCAAAGAGTTGCTCAGAAACTTTCCCAGTCTAGAACCGCGTAATAATGCGAATAAGCCACAGGCCAATATTTGCACTGTAAATATAATTATGAGATTCCGACGCGTTAGTGGGGATTACGAATGAGGCGACGAGGTCTCGGCTACAGCTGCGCGAGAGGTGCTCGCCCCCGTCAGCCACCACTCACAGATCCACTCACTCGAGCAAATCGGCGGCCTCGAGCCAAGCCTCCTCCAGCTCGTCCATCTCGGTCAGGACGTCCTGATGCTGCGCAGACACCTTCGTCAGCTCGGAGACCGCCGAAGGATCCGTCGCCACCTTGATCGACAGCTTCTCCAGCTTCGCCTCCAGGGACGAGGCCTCGGCGCGCAGGCGCTCCAGCTTGCGTTCAATGCGGGCCAATTCCTTCTTGGCCGCGCGCCGCGCCGCCGCATCGCTCACGCCGCTGCGAGCGCTCCCCTGCCCCGCGCTCTCCTCGCCCGAGGAAGCATCCGCGGAGGGAGCGGCAGAGCGGGAGGCGGAGCCGGCCTCGTCGGCGCGAGTGGACGAACCAAACGCCCCGAAGTCGCCGGAAGCGCGCATCTGCAGGTACTGCTCGACGCCGCCTGGCAGCGCGCGCACCTGGCCGTCGCCGAGGAGGGCGACCTGGTGGTCGGTGACGCGCTCGAGGAGGTAACGGTCGTGGGAGACGACGACGAGGGTGCCCGGGAAGGTGTCGAGCAGGTCCTCCATCGAGGCCAGGGTGTCGGTGTCGAGGTCGTTCGTGGGCTCGTCGAGGAGCAGCACGTTCGGCTGGCTCATGAGCAGGCGCATGAGTTGGAGGCGTCGGCGCTCGCCACCCGAGATCTCGCTGATGCGCGTGTAAGCGCGGGCGCGCGTGAATCCCATGCGCTCGGTCATCTGGGAGGCGCTGACTTCCTTGCCGTCCACGACGACGGTCTGGGCGACGTCGGCGACAGCCTCGACGACGCGCATGTCGGCCAGGGCGTCGAGCTCGTGCGTGTCCTGGGAGAGGGTGGCGACCTGAACGGTCTTACCGCGCTTGACGCGCCCCGAGGTGGGCTCGAGGTCGCCACGCAGCAGGTTCAGGATCGTCGTCTTGCCGGCGCCATTGACGCCGACAATGCCGACGCGCTCGGCGGGGGCCAGGCGCCAGGTGACGCCCTCGAGGATGCTCAGGCTCGAGCCGTCGGGGCGCGTGAAGGACACGGAGACGTCCTCGAGGTCGATGACGTCCTTGCCCAGGCGCGCGGTCGCCATCTTCACCAGCTCGACGGTGTCGCGCGGGGGCGGCACGTCGGCGATGAGGGCCTCGGCGGCGGCGATGTGGAACTTCGGCTTCGAGGTGCGGGCCGGCGCCCCGCGGCGCAGCCACGCGAGCTCCTTGGTGAGCAGGTTGGCGCGCTTGGCGGCGGCCACGTCCGCCTGGCGCATGCGCTCGGCGCGGGCAAGGGTGTAGGCGGCGTAGGAGCCATCGTAGATTTCGACGTGCCCGGCGATCTGCGCGCGGTCGCCGCCGGGATCCACGCCGGGGACGACCTCCCAGATGTGCTCACACACGGCGTCGAGGAACCAGCGGTCGTGGGTGACGGCCAGGAGCGCGCCCGACGCGCCGGGGCGTGCGAAGCGGGCGTTCAGGTGCGCGGCCAGCCAGGCCACGCCCTCGACGTCGAGGTGGTTGGTGGGCTCGTCCAGGCACACGATGTCGGCGGTGGCCGCGAGGACGCGGGCGAGCGCAACGCGGCGGCGCTGTCCGCCCGACAGGGTGCCGACGAGGGCGGCGGGATCGATATCGGCGAGGAGCCCGGCATGAATGTCTCGCACGGCCGGGTCGGATGCCCACTCGTACTCCTCCATGCCGGGGTGAACGGCCTCGACGACCGTGTCCTCGGGGTCGAGCGTGTCCGCCTGGGTCAGGACGGCGACGCGCACGCCGTCGCGTCGGGTGACCACTCCCCCGTCGGGTTCCTGCGTGCCGGCGACGATGCGCAGGAGGGTGGACTTTCCGGCACCGTTGGGGCCGAGGATGCCGACGCGGCTGCCGTCGTCGAGGCCGACCGTGACCCCTTCGAGGAGCTTGCGCGACCCCGCGAGGGCGCCGACGTTTTGGGTTCCGAGCAGGTGCGCCATCAGATGGTCTCCGTCGATTCGATGCGGGCGCCGCGTGCGGGCCCGTGGGTGGGGATCGCGCGCGCGACCGTGGGCGTCTCGCTCAGGGTGGCCGCGAGCGTGCGGGCGTGCTCGGCGTCGCGCGCGAGGGCCGCGACGGTCGGGCCGGACCCGGACAGCGTGACGGCCAGGGCTCCCGCGTCGCGCGCGGCGCCGATGGTCTCGGCCAGCTCGGGGCGCAGGCGCAGGGCTGGCGCTTGCAGGTCATTGACGAGGCAGTGGCGCAGTTCCTCGGGTCCCCCGCACAGGGCGGTAATCTCCTCGGGCGTGGGATCGGCCAGGGCAGGGGCTCCTGCCGCGTCAACTCGGTCGAACTCGCGGAACACTGACGGGGTGGACAGGCCCTCGTGGGCGAGCAGCATGACCCAGTGGTGCTGGTACTCCGCCCCGGCCTCGTCCCCCTCGCGCAGGACGCTCATGTGATCCCCGCGCCCGGTTCCCAGCGCGATGCCGCCCGCCAGGCAGGCGGGCACGTCGGCGCCGAGCGAGCGACCGATGGCGTGCAGCTGCTCGTCTCCCAGGCCGAGGTCCCACAGCTCGTTGCACGCCACCAGGGCGGCCGCCGCGTCTGCGGATCCGCCGGCCATGCCACCGGCGACGGGGACGCGCTTGTCGACGCGGATGCTCAGGCCCGCGGCGGTGGACGCCCAGGGGCCCGCGGCGGCGAGGCGCTGGAGGACGCGCGCGGCGCGCACGGCCAGGTGGGTGGCCGGGTCCACGTCCTCCATGGCGCGGGTCGTGGCCTCGTCGACGCTGCCGTCGGGCAGGTAGGCGATCGTCTCGACGCGCACGCCGGGTGTCTTGGAGGTGCGCACGGTGACGGTCTCGCGCAGGTTGAGGGCCTCGAAGACCGTGACGAGGGGGTGGTAGCCGTCGGGCGTGGGCGCGCCGACGCGCAGGGTCAGGTTGACTTTTCCGGGCGCAGTGGCGCGCACTTCACGCATGGCGTTCCTTCTTCCTGCCGATTGTCTGACCGGTGGCCGTCAGCGGGCCGCGGTCGAGGGCGCGAGGCTGCCGTTTGCGCGGGCCTCGATGACGGCGCGGCCCAGCTCGACGAACTCGTCGATCGAGAGGGTCTCGCCGCGGCGCGTCGGGTCGATACCGGCGGCGGTCAGGAGGGCCTCGGAGGCCTCGGGGCCGCCCGCCCAATTCTTGAGGGCCGCACGCAGGGTCTTGCGGCGCTGGCCGAAGGCCACGTCGGTGACCTCGAAGGTGGCGCGGCGCAGCTCGTCGTCGCCGCGCGGGGTCTCCAGGCGTGTCAGGCGCACGAGGGCGCTATCGACGCCGGGCACTGGCCAGAACACGGAGCGGCCGATCGTCCCGGCGCGCTCGACCGAGCCATACCAGGAGGCCTTCACGGAGGGCACGCCATAGGTGCGCGATCCGGGGCCGGCGGCCAGGCGATCCGCGACCTCGGCCTGAACCATGACGACAACGCCCTGGATGGAGGGGAAGGCCTCGAGCATGTTGAGCAGAACCGGCACGGCCACGTTGTACGGCAGGTTCGCGACGAGCTTGGTGGGGGCGGGCCAGTCCACGCCGAAGTCATCGACGCCGCTGATTTCCGTGGCATCCATGGTGACAACGTGGAAGCGGTCGGCGGCCTCGCTCATGCGTGCGCGCACAGTCTCGGGCAGCGCGGCGGCCAGGGGCGGGTCGATCTCGACGGCACGCACGCGCGCGCCGACTTCCAGGAGTGCCAGGGTCAGGGAGCCGAGGCCGGGGCCGACCTCGACGACCTCGTCGCCCTCTTCGACACCTCCGGCTGCAACGATCTTGCGCACCGTGCCCGCGTCGTGCACGAAGTTCTGCCCCAGCACCTTGGTGGGGCGGATACCGAGCGCCTCGGAGATGGCCTTGACTTCAAGGGGGCCGAGCAGGCCCGTCTCGGAGGGGACGGCTCCCTCGGGCAGGGTCGGGTCGAGGCGGCGCGAATCGCGCTGGTTTCGGGGACTGGAGGATCGGCTCACGCTGGCAAGTCTAGTGCACGGGGCCGACGAGGCCGGGGCTGGGCACGGTGTGAGGCTCGGAGCGCCACGGGGCGGGCGGAGGCGGCAGGACGACGCGCACCTCGTACTTCCTCGCCTGTTCACCGAGGACAGCGCGCCAGGCCAGGGCAGCACACCAGGCCAGGGCAGCGCGCCAGGCCCAGCCCATCGCCGACTCCGCCAACATCTGACGTTCCTCAACAATGTCGCACGTAATTTAATCTGGTCAGATTCTAACAATGCCACAAAACCGCATGATTCCAACGATGCGATTTCAAATCCTGAAATACACGCCGGGGAATTACGTGCAACATTGGAAACGAGGCCACGGAACAGGCAGCGCGCTCGGCACGGTCACACATCCGGATAGGTTGCACGCATCCGGATAGGTTAGCCACATCCGGATAGGTTAGCCGCACGCGGATAGGTTAGCCGCACGCGGATAGGTTAATAAGCTATCCAGATGTTCATTACCTATCCAGATGTTCGTTACCTATCCGGATGTTCATTACCTATCCAGATGTTCGTTACCTATCCGGATGAGCGCGCTCTGCGAACCGCCACGCCAGCGCGCCCACAAGCACAACCACCACGCCAGCACGACTCCACCCGCACACCGACAAAAGGGGCGGGGCTGGCAACCATCGTTGCCAGCCCCGCCCGAAAAGCGTCAGACCTCAGTACCAGCCCACCGCGTTGGAGTGCGCCCACGCGGAGCAGGGCGTGCCGTAGCGGCCCTTGATGTAGCCGATACCCCAGTTGATCTGGGTGATCGGGTTGGTACGCCAGTCGGCGCCCGCAGAGGCCATCTTGGAGCCCGGCAGCGCCTGCGGGATACCGTACGCGCCCGAGGAGGAGTTCTCGGCGTAGGGGTTCCACTGCGATTCGCGGTTCCACAGCAGCACGAGGCACTGGTACTCGCTGTCGCTCCAGCCCTGGGCCGCGACAAGCGGCTTGGCCAGTGAGCGCGGGTCCTCGCCGGAGTAGGTTGTCGGGACGGCGCCAGCCTCAGCGGCTGCGGCCGCAGCAGCGGCTGCCGTGGCCTGATCGGCGTTCTTCGCTTCGCCGGTGATCTCGGCGATCTCTTCCTTCGTGGAGATCGAGCCCAGCTTCGCGCGGTAGCGCACGGAGGTGGTGCCATCGGACTCGGTCTTCTCCTCGAGCGTGGCCTTGGGGTCGATGCCGGCGGCGACGAGGGCGGTCGGCGTTGCCTCCTTCGTGCCCTCGCTACGCACTTGGGTGACGGGCTGGGAGGTGGAGTGCTCGGTGATCGGCACGGAGGTCAGGACCTGGTCGCCATCCTTCTCCTGCCACACCGTCCAGGTCGTCACGCCGTTGACGCCGGTCGTGGTCACCTGGGATTCGCCGACGAACATGTCGGAGCTGGTCGTCGTGGTCTCGCTAAAGGGAATGTCGACGGTCTCGGTGGCCTGGCCGCGCGTCACGCGGCTCACGGTGATCGCCAGCTCGCCGGTGGCGTCGTTCTCGACGGTCACACGGTCAAGGGCGTGAACCGACACGCCAGCGGCCTCGAGGATGCCGCGCGCATCCTGTCCGGGGCGCACGGCGACTTCGCGCGTGGTGCCGTCGGCGTTCACGATGACGTTGCGGGCGCGGGACACCAGCGGGGTGAGCTCGTCGCGGGAGGCGGAGCGGTCGGCGGCCAGCGTGACCGTCGTACCCAGGGGCGCGGCGTCCGCGAGGATGCTGTCGGCAGAGGCGGCCGTGGTCCACAGGGTGCGGGGCTCACCGTCCACGGTCACCGTGTAGGCCTTAGAGGTGCGCACGACGATCGTGTCACCCTCGCGCACGGTCTCCGCCACGCCGGGCTGGACCAGGTCGCCGCTGCCGACGCTCACGTTGGCAACCTTGAGCGCGTCGGCGACGGTGTTGCCCCATGCGGTGACGGGACGGGACACGCCGTTGACTTCAAGCATGACGGTGGTATGCGAGGATGCCACGCCCACGCCGGCGATTCCCAGGACGCCGACGGAGGCCAGGGCCGCGACGCCCAGAACGACGCGCGGCGAGGGGGCAAAAGCACGCACGTGTCCGCCGAGGACATGCAGGGCACTGGCAGCGGAGGCGCTCAGCGAGTTGCTCAGGTGGTGGCTCACGATACTCCCGGTTACTCGATATTGGTTCTACTGGTCAGCTTAGCGTGAGAGCCCCGGGAAACGCTAGAACAGTAGCGTTACCGGGGCTAACGTCACGTTAGACAAGGCCGAGCTTGTAGGCGCAGCCCCACTGGCCCCAGCCCGCGCGCTGCTGGAGCATACGCGCGCGCATGGTCTGCTCCTCAGCCGAGGCGTCGGAGGGCAGGCCGGTGCCGCCCACGGACTGCCAGGTCGGCAGGGAGAACTGGTACATGCCGTAGTAGCCGTTGCCCGTGTTGGTCGTCGGGTTGCCACCGGACTCGCACTGGGCGATAGCCGCCCAGATCGAGGCGTCGTCGCCGGAAACGGCAGCCGAGCCGCCGGAGGAGGACGAGCCGCCCGAGGACGAGGAGGAGCCGGAGGAGGATGAGGAGGAGCCGGAGGACGACGAGGAGGAATCGGTGTTTTGCTGAGTCTCTTCGGCCTTCTTCTTTTCCTTGGTGCCCTTGGAGACGATGCGGGTCGTGGGCTCGGTGCGGGTCGTGGCCAGGACCGCGGAGACGGTCACGTTGCCGTCGATGGTCTCCTGGTAGGCCTCGGTGACCTCGGAGCCGGGGACGCCTTCCTGCACGACGGTCTCGGTGCCTTCCTCGGCCTCGGGGTCTTCACGCGCTTCGGTCTCGAAGGGGATCTCGGTCGTCGTGGACTCGGAGCCGCGCACGACGCGCGAGACGCGCAGGGTGGCCTCGCCGCCGCTGTTCTCCAGGATCACGCGGTCGATCGGACCGGCGGAGACGCCAGCCTTGTCCAGGATCGCGGTGGTGCCCTCGTCGGCGGAGGCAACGACGTCGGTAGTCGTGCCGTCGGCGACGACGTGGATGGTCTGGCCTGCTTCACCCAGGGGCATTTCGGTGCGCGTGTAGGAGCGGTCGGCCGCCATCGACGAGGCCTGGGCGGGCAGTGCATTCAGGACGCCGCTGACGGTCGAGGCCGTGGACCACGCGGTGGTCGCGGTGCCGTCGACGGTCACGGTGTATTCGGTTGCGGTGCGCACGACGACCGTGTCGCCGTTCGAGACGGACTGGTCGGAGGCGGGGGCGACGAGGTCGTGGGCGCCCACGCTCACGCCCGCGGTACTCAGGGCGTCGCCCGCTGTGGTGAAGAATCCGGACACGTCGCGACTCACGCCGTCCACCTCGACGGTGACGTGGCGGTACGAGGTGCCGATGGCTGCTGCGCCAGCGCCGGCCACGAGGAGGGCCGTCGCAGTGGCGACGGAGATGACGGTTGTGCGGGAGGGCTTAACGCTCACGGGGCTCCAGACTTCGTAGTTTCCGGCTCCGTTACCTCTGCGGTGTCCTTCACCACTCGGGGCGTCGGATTATCTCGCGTGGGTGCCCGGAACCGGACTGACACCCCAACCGTAACCAATTTGTTACCGTTTCGCGAGTACTTTTGATGCACCTCACGCGTGCGTGCGCGCATCCCGCTGCCCGGCCACGGCCTCGTCAACGAGCGTCATTCCGGGCCTGCGCAGAACCGGCGCGACTCACCACCAGGACCCGTACACGGCCTCGGTGTTCGCACGCAGCTGATCACAGGCGGTTTCCTCCGTGACGTCCCACAGCTGCGCGATGAAGCGCACGGTGTGGGCCATGACATAGGAGGCGTTGGGGCAGCCGCGCCACGGGATGGGTGTCAAGTAGGGGGCGTCGGTTTCCACCAGCACGAGCTCGCGAGGCAGCGCGGCCAGGGCGTCGCGCAGGTCGGAGTTCGCCGGGTAGGTGATGGGTCCCGCGAAGGACGCGTACCAGCCGTGCTCGGCGAGGCGCTGGGCCATCGCTGCGTCCCCCGAGTAGCAGTGGAAGACGATGCGCTGATCCGGCGTCGCGCACTCGTCGAGGATCGCCAGGGTGTCCTCGTGCGCCTCGCGGTCGTGGATCTGCAGCGGCAAGCCAGCGCGCGCAGCCATCTCGATATGCGCGCGGAAAGACTCCTTCTGCGCCTGACGTCCCGGGTCCGCGGTGCGGAAATAATCCAGGCCGCTCTCCCCCACCGCGACGACCATCGGGTCGCCCAGGCGAGCCTCAACGGCGGCCAGGGCCTCGTCGAGGGGCACGTGGTAGTCGCGCACCTTCGGGGTCAGACCGTCGGGCGAAGGCTCGGCGCAGCCCGCGTGCAGGGCCGCGTCGTTGGGGTGGATCGCGATCGCGACGCGCACGCCCTCGTGAGCGCGCGCCAGCTCGATCATCGGATCGAAGTCGGGCAGCTCGCAGGCGCTCGAAATCATCCGGGTGACACCCACCTCGCGGGCACGCTCCAGCTGTTCCACGAGGCTGAGCGCCACGCCCTCGCGCCGGGGGATCTCACCG